>Ga0129324_10001309_pt1 | contig 16234 bp, 14 predicted proteins | sample CPBDNA_7_FD_96879 | JGI IMG/M metagenome (GOLD analysis project Ga0129324, IMG submission 96879) | Freshwater to marine salinity gradient microbial communities from Chesapeake Bay, USA - CPBay_Spr_15_0.2_DNA | ecosystem: Environmental > Aquatic > Marine > Coastal | place: USA: Chesapeake Bay... | reverse complement strand
GAACCGCGTTAGTGGAACCTCCCAAGGCCATCAGAATTGCGATGGCGTTTTCAAAAGCTTCCCTGGTCAAAATACTTCGCGCAGTAATACCGTGGCGGAGCATTTCCACCACCGCTTCGCCAGAGCGATGCGCGAACATGTCACGCCTACGGTCGTAGGACGCTGGTGACGCTGAACCCGGCAAACTCAGCCCCAGTGCTTCAGCAATGCTGGCCATGGTGTTCGCGGTATACATCCCTCCACAGGCACCTTCACCAGGAGCGAACGCGCATTCAATCCGATGCGCGTCCTCGCGAGACATTTTCCCGGCCTTGACCGCCCCCACCGCTTCAAAAGAGTCAATGATGGTGATGTCTTTTTCGGTTCCATCAGAAAGCTTCACCCAACCAGGGGCAATGGAGCCGGCATATAAGAACACCGAAGCCAAGTCGAGGCGCGCAGCGGCCATGAGCATGCCGGGGATGGACTTATCGCAACCAGCCAACAGAACGGACCCATCAAGACGCTCTGCTTGCATGACTGTTTCCACAGAGTCTGCGATTACTTCACGGCTAACCAGGGAAAAGTGCATTCCCTCGTGGCCCATCGAGATCCCATCAGAAACCGATACCGTTCCGAACTGGAGAGGATAACCGCCTCCCCCGTGGACACCTTCTTTAGCGGCCTGGGCAAGCCGAGAGAGCGACAAGTTACAGGGAGTTATTTCGTTCCAGGAACTCGCTATTCCTATTTGAGGCTTATCCCAATCGTCATCGCCCATGCCGACTGCTCGGAGCATGCCTCTCGAGGTTGTGGCTTCAATGCCGTCAGTAACGACTCTCGAGCGGGGTTTCAAATCGCTTTTTTCCATGTGGCAAAGTCTATGCGCTACTTGGTGGACTTGAGCGGGTCGACTTTTTCTTGCTATTTTGCGCCATCAAAGCATCAAAAGCTGCAACGATCGCATCTCCTTCCAACGATTCAAATCCTTCAGGTAACGAAGCAATTCTTTTGGTGTAACGCTCTGGCGGAACCGAGGATACGCCAGGTAGCAGGACTTCCCGCACTTGCTCCGAGAGCCAGTCGTCGATGCCGGCTAGCTCCCCACGTTGATTAACCAGCGAATCCTCATAGTCAGCGACATCATCAATATGGCGGGAGCCAGGCAGCGCGCCCCACCATGGCTGACCGAGGTAAATCACAGGAGTTGATTCAAAGGCTGCCTCGATGCCAACTTTTCCCGTCAAGGTAAATACGCATTCAGCTTTTTTCATCAGCAAACGTGTCGCCGTTGAGGGACCTACAAGCTGGACTCCCGGTAATCCGAAAACGAGGCCATAAAAGTCTGGGCTGCGCCCCACGAAGCCTCGCAAAGCTGCGGCCTGCTGGCTGAAGTGCTCCTTGACCACGAGGTCAACATCCTTGGGGAGCAAATTTCTCACGGCAATGATCGCGTCGATTTGCGAATCAAAAGGAAACCCCTCAGGAATTGAACTTCTCTCGGGTTCGTAATGCAAAGCCATGAAAGCAAAGCGACCTTCAGGTGCCTCCGCCACGTTGGGCAGGGTGAGGATCTTGGCGCGAAGCGATCTTCTTAGCGATCGCTCTAAGAACACTTCGAGGCCGCGCCTCACGACCGCAGGCAGAAAAGAGTGCCCGGTAAGAGAAAAATCAACATCGCGCCCCGGGGTGCTCAGCCTGTTCAGGCTATGGCGAAGCGCTCGTAGCCTCGATGGAAGACTTCCCGAAACAGACTCTTTCGCTCGTTGGTTGTCCATTTTTGGAGTCCCGGTCCCCTGCCGAAGTCGATCAATGGCCGAATCGGCGATGTCGGTTACACGAGAAAGCGCTTTGGCATGCCTGGCGAGCGTCAGCGGTGGCAAAGTAACAGGGAGTATTTCGGTCAGGGAAGATCGTGCCATAACCTGCGGGCCAACCAGACTCGGTTGAAACATCAGGGTGGGAACTTTTTGATACTCCAGAACCTTAAGCAGCGCAAAATCCATTGCCTCATGCGGCGTCACATCAAAAATTGCCGCATTCGGTCTGGCCCGCCTCAGTGCCTCAAAGATTTCCAGGTTCATACGCCGAACCAGGACTTCGCGTTCCAACCCCCTAAACGTGCCAGCTGAATCCACTCTCGACATCATCAAGAGCAAGGTTGAATGCGTGGCAGCGTAGCCGGGAAGCTTTCTGTAACCCTCGAAATCTTGCAAAGCGTGTTCTGAAACGCCTAACTTTGTCCCCATAAGGTCGCGGATGTTGCGAGGCAACCGAATCGCATTTTCAAGCAAAGTGTTGGCCGTGCCAACAGTTTTTGACCCCGAGATTAATACCAGCTCATGGCCCGAGGAGACAATCTCCAAAAGCGCACTTCCCCAGGCGGCATCGGCTTCGATACTGCGCGAGGTAATAACTGCTAGGCGGCGGTTCTCCATGGGGCTGTTGGTTACCTTTCTAGTTCGAGTAATCCTAGACGTTAACAGACTTGAGCCGAGGGTAACGGCAACCGTCATTGGTCCCAGTGGGTATCATTGGGGTGTCCCGACTGTCCGTCTAAGAAATGATTGTCTTGTGTCTAAGCCCAGTGAACCTTCGCAAATTTTTGGCACCCCCGCCAGGCCCCTGCTCATTCTCGATTTAGCTAACAATCACAATGGGTCAGTGGGCCATGGTAAAGCCATCATTGACAGCGCGGCAGAAGCACTAAGCGGTATTGATTTCCCAGCCGCAATCAAGTTCCAATACCGCGATTTGGATACTCTTATTCATCCGGACTACAAGGGAAACTACGACTTCAAATACATCAAGCGATTTGAAGAAACTCGGATTTCGGATGCCGAATACCTCGAACTGGTCGAGCATGCGCGAGAAAATGGTTTCCTGACCGCTTGCACACCGTTCGACGAGAATTCCGTCCAAAAAGTTGTCGACCACGGCTTCGACATTATGAAAATCGCCAGTGCATGCGCGACTGACTGGCCGCTCCTGACGGAAGTCGCCAACCGCGACCTACCGGTCATCGTGTCAACCGGCGGGCTTTCCATAAAGGAGACTGATCGGGTAGCGGCATTCCTCAGTAAAAGACTAGACGCCTTTGCCTTGATGCATTGCGTTGCTATTTATCCAACCCCAGACGACCAATTAGCGCTCAACCGAATAGACGTTTTGCGAAATCGGTACAAAGGAGTAGCTATTGGCTACTCCACCCATGAAGACCCCCGCAACGTCGTAGCAGGTGGTCTCGCCTTGGCGAAGGGTGCGCACATTCTGGAGCGCCACGTCGGCCTGGCAGCTGAAGGAATGGCGGTCAACGGATACTCATCCCAGGCCGCCGAATTGAAAGCTTGGGCAACCCGTCTCCAAGAAGCGGCATCAATGATGAGTGGTATGGACGCGGTGAATTTTGTCAACCAGGAGGAGCTTGACTCGGTTCGAGCCCTACGCCGAGGTGTGTACGCCCACGCGGACCTCAGCGCAGGTTCGGAGATAGGCGGAGACGACGTCATGTTTGCTATTCCCGTTCTTGAGAACCAAATTACGGCCAATTCTTGGTCAAAGCTGGAACATAAAAAAGCTCTGTCGACCATCGTTGCAGGCGAAAAACTAACCACAGAAAACGTGACAATCTCAGACCAAGACGCTCTGCTTCGCGAGCTAGTGGAAAGAAGCAAGCTTCACTTTGAATCTGCGGGTATCGTCGTGCCAAACCGCAGCGCAGTTGAGCTATCTCACCACTATGGGCTGGACAGGTTCGATGAATTTGGAATTGTGATGGTCACCGTGGTCAACCGCGATTACTGCAAGAAGGTGATCGGTGTGTTCCCAGGTCAATCGCATCCAGAACACGTCCATAAGAAAAAGGAAGAGACCTTTATCTGTATGAGTGGCACACTCCTGGTTGAATTAGATGGCGAACTTCACACCCTCAAGCCGGGAGACATTTTGACTGTCGAGGTAGGAATGCCCCACAGTTTTTCTGCACCCGAGGGTGCCGTGTTTGAGGAGATTTCATCGACACATTTCGTTGACGACTCCTTCTACACAGACGACACCATCAACCACAACACCGAGCGAAAAACCAAGCTCTCCGTGTGGTCTCTGGCTGAGTAAGCCATGACCCCTCGCGTGAAAGTAATTGGGGCTGGCTCTATTGGCAACCACCTAGCTCACGGTTGCCGATCCCACGGGTGGGATGTCACAATCGTGGATCTCAGCACCGAGGCTCTTGAAAGAACCCGCGACGTCATTTATCCCTCCCGCTACGGCGCCTGGGATGATTCGATAATTCTCGCAAAGCCCGAAGATGTTGAAGGCCAGAATTTCGACGTCGTCATTGTGGGCACCCCCCCAGCGTCTCATCTAGCAGTCGCCACCGACGAAATCTTGAACGCCGAACCTCGCCTGCTTCTGATTGAAAAACCGCTAGCACACCCCGACTCGGAGGCCCTGCGGTCGTTTGTGAATAGGGTCAACGCCTCCACCACGAGAGTTCTTGTGGGTTACAACCAGAGACTCAAAGACAACACACTGGCTTTCCTGGACGCCGCTTATTCGCTCGACTTGGGCGCTCTCAAAAGCCTGAAGTCGCACATGCTGGAAAGTTGGGATGGAATCTTGAAGGCACATTTCTGGATGAGCAGCGAGAAAGACTCCTACCTAGCTTTTACTGACCAAGGCGGCGGGGCGTTGTTGGAACACAGCCACGCGCTTAACCTTTTCCTTTATTTGGCTCGTGAACTAGGCCAAGGGAAACCAATAAATGTCGAGGCAAACATTGATTGGGTCAAACATGAAAGCGGCATATACGACAGGGACTCCCAGCTTCACATAACAATGGAATCCGGCTTGGTTGGCGAGGTTCGCCAAGATCTTCACACATGGCCGGCAAAAAAAGAAGCTCTGGCGGAATTTGAAAAAGGCTCCTTGTTGTGGACGATGGGCGACAGCAGAGATGCCGTCCAACAGCTCTCTCTAGAGGGCGATGTCGTCAAAGAATGGCACTTTCCCAAAACGCGCCCAGATGACTTTAAGGGCGAAATCGCGCACCTAGAACATTTACTTGCCGACCCATATCTTGCCTCTCCCTTGGATCTCTCTGCCGGCCTTGAAGTGATGTCGGTGGCTCTGGCAGCCTTTGCTTCGTCCAAGTCCGCTGGACCGGTGTCCTTAGTAGAGCTGGCGTAGCTCACGCCATGCTAAACGGCCATTCTGTCCTCGCCATCATCCCTGCACGAGGGGGAAGCAAAGGCATACCCAGGAAAAACATTTATCCTGTTCTCGGCAAACCACTTCTGTCCTATGCAACAGAATTGATGACTTCCTTGTCGTGGGTCGATCTCACGAGCGTCTCAACAGACAGCCAAGAAATTGCCAATGTCGCGCTGGAAGTGCGCGACATAGACATTGCTTGGCGCCCTGAAGATTTATCTGGAGACCGAATCGGCGATGGAGACGTTCTTCAACACGCACTAAAAGACGTCGAATTGAGACATGAAAGACGATTCGACGTGGTCCTCATGATCCAACCCACTTCTCCTTTGCGAACAGCAGAGCATGTCGAAGCGTGCGCCAAGACGTTGATAGGGGGTTCATGGGATGCAGTGTGGAGCGTTTCGGAAACCGACCTCTCCTACCACCCACTCAAGCAACTCACCTTAGAAGAAGGCCATCTCGGCTATTTCGATGACAGAGGCCAAAGCATCATTGCCCGCCAACAGCTAAGGCCGGTGTTTCACCGGAACGGCGTTTGTTATGCCTTTCGTCGTGATTTTCTCTTAGATGCAGGGTCCATCTGGTCGCCGGGCAAAACCACGGCCGTAATTGTCCCCGGCGCCCACGTCAGCATTGACACAGTAGAGGACGTGGCTCAGGTGGAACGCATTATGGCCGGCGCTGGCTAAGTTGAACCCGACCACTTGGACCCCCTGTTAGTCTCACATCGTGCCAAAAATTCTCTGGATGACCATCGACCGCCACCCGGTATCGCTCAAAGAACTCATTCGCGAACACCTCAACACAGCAGGTTTTCAGTCCTTTGAAGTGAGCTACGAAAATATTGGCAAGTTGAATGAGCTACCTCTTGAAGAGATTGATGCAGTCTTGTTGGCACCGGCACGGTACTTTCCTCCGACTGCCTTGGCTCGCCTTACACGGTGCAAACTTATGCAAGTGTGGAGCTCGGGATACGACAAATTCAACGTTGACGATGCCATCAAGTTGAATATCCCTGTCGCAAATAACCACGGGTCTAACGCTATCTCTGTAGCTGAACACGCAATTTTCATGATGCTCGGAATCTCCAGGCGTGCGCCAGAAATGCACCAGCGGGTGATTACTGGCGCATGGTCAGGCAACGACCATGGGATGTCTTCTTACTCGCTCTTTGGCAAGACGCTCGGCCTAGTCGGACTGGGAAATATCGGGTCATTAGTGGCCGCAAGGGCGGAGGCCTTAGGGATGAGTGTCCTCTTCAGCGACCCAGCAGTGGAGGCGCCAAAGGCCAGGTCGTGGAAGAAAGTCGACTTTGAAAAACTCTTGGGCTTAAGTGATTACCTTTCCTTCCATGTGCACTCAAATAAGTCAACCAGAGACATGATCGGTGATCAGCAGATAGCTCTCATGGCCAGAAAACCCTTCTTGATTAATGTTTCCCGGGCAGAGCTGTTTAACAAAAGGGCTATTCTGAGCGCCCTAGACAAAGGACTGATTAGAGGCATTGCCCTCGATGCGCACTATCAAGAACCCACCAACACAGACGATTCACTCTTTAGCTACCCAAACACGTTCTTTTCACCCCACGTAGCGGGCTCCACCTTGGACTCCTATTCGGATACGGTCACAGCGTGCTTAACCAATATCAAACATGCAATTTCTGGCGACAAAGTGAGCGGCTTAATTCGATAAGAGTGTGGATTTCGACCCGGTCCAGAGTAGTTGCGGTCACCAGGCCGTGAAACCACCATCGACGCAAAGGTTCTGACCTGTTATGTACGATGACCCAGGACTAAGTAGAAAGGCGATTGCGCCAAGCACGTCATCCTCGGTTGCCATTCGGCTCAGTGGTGTGCGTTGTTCGTACTTCTTCACAAAAGAATCTGGTTGACCCCGATAAATTCCGCCAGGAGACACTGTGTTTACTCGAACGTAGGGTGCGAGCGTTGTCGCCATCCACTTAGTAAGCGAATGCAAACCCCCCTTACTTGCTGCATACCCCGCTGGGTTTGCCATGTCGGTTCCCTCATAGAGATCCCAATTTGGGCCCACCTTTCCATAGATGGATCCGACGTTCACTATCGATGAACCGGGTGACTTTTTCAACAGAGGGAGAACAAGCTGGGTCAGGTGAAAAGGTGCAGTTAGGTTGACACTCAAAGCAGACTCAAAGGACTTCGAAGATTGGGATTCAAAATCGACCGCCCAGCCCGTCAAATCAGTAGAGCCCACGAAGGCCGCAGCGTGAACAATTCCATCGAGCGAGTCGAGCTCGTGGCTTAGCTGCTGCGCAAAGTCAAGCCGCTCGCCCGACCTACCCACATCAAATCCGAACGTATAGACAGCACCTCTACTTTTTTGAGGCAGCGACTGCTTGAGTAGCACAAGGTCCTCTTCAACACGGTCGAGGGCGACGACCGTTGCGCCGTCGTCGATGAGGTAAGAAACTAGCGCCTGACCCAGGTTCCCCGTGGCCCCGGTTACCAGCACCGTCTTACGGTCAAGTGAGAAGCGAGAGGGGGAAGCATTCATACGCCATTCTCTTTTCTGTGATGAAGAAACTGAGCGACTTCTAAATCCAATTCGGTGTCAATGTCGATTGCACGCTCTGGTGGAACGACAGAGGCCACAACATCTCCTTCAAACATGTTCGCAGCGCTCAGCACATATCCAACGTTTGTCACGTAGGCCACCGTGGTCAAGTCAAACACTTCGGGAGCATCCTGCCGACGAAACACACCCCCTGCGCGATCTTTCATGAGAATCGCCGCCCGTTGACGGGAATCAACGGTGACCATGTTGAACCAAGGGCTCCGATGAGCGATGGTAACAGTAACGACAACATCTGCCTCTGAGTCGACAGCAAGAGCCATAGCTTGCGAGACATCGGCGACATCGCGCAACGGAGCGGTGGTCGGCAATATGACAATAGTGTCCGATTCTAATCCCCCGTGTTCCAAAAGAAAAGAGCACAAGTGTTTCCAGGATTCCCACTCCGGGCTGGCGTTTCCGGCCAAGTAGTCAGGCCTCATAAATGGGACCCACGCCCCGCACTTTTCAGCCTCCTTGGCGATTTCTGCTGAATCTGTTGAGCACACAACGCGATCGATACCTGGTGTCTCTTGTGCCAAGCGAATTGCGTGGCCAAGGAGAGAAACCTGACCAATCTTTCGGAGATTCTTTCCAGGAACGCCTTGGGAACCGCCCCTGGCAAATATCGCACCCCACACCGTCATCGATTCGCTCCAACCGTGGCTACTTCAACTCGTCGGCCCATACGGAGATGCGATTCGCGAATCGCCTCTATCACACGCAGTACTTCAATTCCATCGGAAAGTGTCACTTCAGGTTCCCGCGCGTTAGCGATCGCAGCGGTAAACGAATCCCACTGGGCTTGATATGTGGACCCACTTGCTTCGGGCACCGCTAGAGCCTCCCAGCCCCTTGAGCTATCTCCGAAGATAGTAACGGTGTTCGTAATACCGTCCCAGCGAAGCGACCCTTCTTCACAGACGGCCGTCATCTGTCGCACTGCATCTCTTCTTACAAAATCTACGTTGACCTGAGCCACCACCGCCGACTCACCTTCCGGACCTTTGAAACCAACAGTCACCTGAGCAGTGTCCTCAACATCAAGCAGGAGCGACGACTGCTTCCCCAGCCATGCGCTGACCCACTCCATCTCACCAAATATCCAGCGGAGGTAATCAAACTCATGGCTTAGCTCGCGAAGCACTCCTCCCCCGAGCGAATTCTTGGCCGAAACAGTGTCACGGTAATCAGCGCCCGGGCGCCAGTCAGGCAAATACTGACCAGTGTCCACGCCAACGCTCAGCACTTTTCCCAACGACCGCCGATCAAGCTGTTCTTTAAAAACACGTAACGACGGTGAAAATCTTAGGTTGTATCCGATCTGGACGACACCTTCGTTGTGAAGAAAAAGGCTTTCCATTTGCAAAGCTTCCCCCAAATCAGACGCGACCGGTTTTTCAATCAAGTAGTGGGCTTCCAGGTCAGTGTGAGTCTTAAAAAACCGGGCCCTCTGCGTGGCTGGGTTCGCCAGAATCACAATGTCGGGGGCAAAGCGAACTAACTCGCTCCCACCAACATCTTGGCCCACGCCGACAACGGAGTCGAGACTCCTGGATGACACGTGCAGCACCTCAGCCGCAGGTGAGCTCGACCTCACAATCTCTGCCCAGGCGCGCCCAATGCTTCCGGCCCCGACAATTACCACCCTCATCACAACAACAATGTCCCAAAAAGTCCAAGTCCGGCGTCGCTCCGCGCTGACCCTCTTTCGCGACCTGTCCGGTTTGCTCCCTGTTGGCTAGTGCCCGTCATTTGTTGTCCCCGTTAAACGAGCGCTGAGCCTGATCCAAATCGTCAGGTCTCCCTAAGTCCATCCATGTTTCGTGAAGAGGGAAGGCCAAAGCGCGGTTAGTGCCCAGGCGCGGAGAAATGAGATCGGGCATGTCAAACCTCTGATTGGGAGGAATCTCTTCGAGAACAGTCGGTTCGATAACATAGACTCCGGTGTTTACGTAGTCACGGTAAGTGGGCTTTTCCTCCATCGAGGTTATTTGTCCTCCATCGAGAGTCACAACACCAAAGGGGATTTGGGTGTCCAGCACTTTCACTCCTACGGTTACTTCGGCACCATGACGCTTGTGATAGTCGAGCATGTCGCAAATCTTTGCCCTCATCAAAACATCCCCATTCATGACCACGAGGGGCTCGGCAAAGCGCCGGCGCAGTAGGGATAGAGAACCTCCTGTACCAAGTGGTTGGTCTTCCGATACGTAGGAAATCGTCACTCCGAGGTCAGTTCCATCGCCAAAGTAATCCTCGATCTGTTGCCCCAAATAGCCGATAGACAATATGACGTCACTGAAGCCTTCGAGCCTCAGGTTCTCAATGATGTGCTCAACCATCGGTTTCCCAGCGATCGGCAACATCGGCTTGGGCGTTGTGTCGGTCATGGGCCGAAGGCGCCTGCCCAGACCACCAGCCATTATTACCACCGCGTTCGGAAGTTGCGTTTTTCTTGCCTCTCGAGCACCTGGATATAGCGAGATCAAACGTCCCGAGGCGTCAAGAATGGGTATGTGGGAAATACCCGATTCCCTTAACAGACGGTCTAAGTCAACGTGAGAGTCGCCGACTGTTGCGGAAACAAAGGTCTCATGCGCAATTACCAAAGCAGAATCTTCGAGATTGTGGTTCTTTAGTAAACCTCTTCGCACATCACCATCAGTGGCTGTTGCCAAAATCTGACCCGCAGAATTCACAATGAATGCAACTTTAATTCGGGAAGCATCGAGATTTTCAATGACGTCCCGGATGGTCGCATTCTCCGTGAGACAGAAGAAAGCCAGCTCGTCATTCGACATGATTTGGGGTGACATCAAAATAGATTTTGTTCCCTAGCGCGCCAATATTGGTTCCCTCAAGAATAGTCATAATCCTATCTACCGCGCCGCCGGTACCGTACGGATTCACAACACCCCGGATACTCTCGAGAAATTGTGATGACATCGCCGTATCTAGAGCATGGCCAATACTTTCTGCGGTGGGGTCGGCGTTAATGACGCTCATAGCTTTGTGGCGTCCACTCTGCCGTGGCCCGATGTTAATTGTTGGGGTGTGAAATGTCGGAGCTTCAAGCAACCCGCTAGAAGAGTTTCCCACGACCGCAGTCGCGACGGCGAGCAGGGAAAGGTAGCGCTGTTGGCCCAAAGAAGTAAACACATGCCAAGGTGCGCCCCTTTCGGCGACCACTTTGGAAATGCTTTGCTCGATGACCTGATGCTCAGGATCAGCTCCCGGCATTGTAAAAATAACCGTCGCTCCAGCAATGGCGCCTAGAGCCTCGATGAGGCCATCGATTTCCTCCTTTGCATCATGTTTACCCGCGGTGACCGGATGGTAGGTAACCACAAAGAGAGGCCTTGATAGCTCGATGCCTAATTCCTTCTCGATTTCACGATCAGTGAGAAGCACTGTCCGAGCAATCTCGTCAACACCCAAGCCTCCCACTACATGAACACTTGCGGGGTTTTCACCAGCATTAATAATTCTCTGCGCAGACTCTTCGGTAGCGACGCAGTGAATCCGAGCGAATTTGGTGATTGAGTGGCGAATAGTGTCGTCGAAAGCGCCGTGAGTTACTTCACCACCGTGAAGATGTGCGATAGGGATCTCAAGAAAGAAAGCTGAAATAGCCGCAGAGAGCATTTCATAACGGTCCCCAATAATCACGACCAAGTCCGGTTTGAGGGACTCAAAAGCGGCTGTGAAACCTGAGATTCCCTGTCCCACTTGATGAGCCACTTCGAGGCCATCGTTCGCTTCGCTGAGCTCTCTTACTTTCCAGTCGACGCTGAATCCCGCCTCTTGAATATCTGCAAAGGTACTGCCGAACTCCTCCAGCAGGTGCGCGCCCGTGGCAACAACCTGAAGATCCAGACTTAGAGATTCATCGATTCTCTGCATTAATGACCTCAATAAGCCAAAGTCAGCACGGGTCGACGTAATTACACAAATCTTCATACGAATTCAATCGGTTCATCTCGGTCAAAATCCCGAGGGGCTATTTGGCCCAAAGCCTGATGCCACAGCATCGGAGAAATACCTAGACCGGGCCGCATGACCGCTAGGGCTGCCTCGTCATAGATCTCGCCCTGTCTAATGAATCTTTTTGCCACAATGCTCTTACGTACGATGTCCCTGTTCGCCACTTCTGAGGGTTGTGCTTTCTTAACGCCATCCCCAAGTGACGCGGCTACCTCTCGGATCGCTTTCACCATTTCGCCAAATTCTTCCGGTTCTAGAGAGGCGCTGTGGTCTGGTCCTTGGAGCGTTGTATCTGTAGTGAGGTGCTTTTCGATAACGGTGGCCCCCAACGCAACAGCAACGAGTGCAGCGGTAAAGCCCGTAGTGTGGTCCGAGTAGCCAATCTTGACCCCCAAGGCTTCGCCCATTGAGACCATTGCTCTGAGGTTGGCGTGCTCGATAGGGGCCGGATACTCGGTTGTGCACTGCAGTACTGTGATGTTTTCGAGGGCAAGGCCAGAGCCGGCCAAAACGGCAACCGCAGCCTCTACTTCGTGAAACTCAGCCATACCAGTGGAGAGAAGAACAGGTCGTCTTGACCGTGCCACCATTTCCAAGAATGGGCGGTTGGTCACATCCCCTGAGGGGATTTTTACGAAATCCAGATTCATATCTAACACAAAAGCTGCGCTGCTGAAGTCGTGCGCTGTGGTGAGAAAGCCAATTCCTTGACTAGAACAGAAGTCCTCCAAAGCCAAGAAATCATCGTTGCTCAACTCGAGGCTCTGGAGCAATTGCCGCTGGGTTCCATGCGCCGCGTTGGTCTCCTGATATAACGCTAACGGAGCTTCATCGGAGGCAAGGCTTTCGGCTCGAAACGTTTGAAACTTGGCGTAATCAGCTCCGGCCTCTTTTGCACGCAAAATCAGCTCTTTCGCTAGGTCGATTGACCCATTGTGATTCACTCCTATCTCAGCGATCACAATCGTCGATGAAGAATGAGTATCAGGAATCTTTGCCACCTAAAACATCACCTCGGCTCTTCTGCGGCACGACTCGCGATGGGTCGTGAACGGAAACCAATTTCTACCCCAAAACTAGTCGACTAATGAAGTTGAACTTGGCAAACAGACCACCCGCTCGTAAACTTCGTGCGCCACAGGAGTAGGCGCACTGGGCGAGGTCGCATGCGCACCAATGAGATTGAGTGGTTTCCACATTGGCCTCACTGGTAGACCCTGGGAGAGAGCGTTAGTGATAACTTTGTCGCGATCGAAATCTAATCCCTCTGACAGGTACAATGCTTGCAACCAATAGTTGCTTTTCGTGCCCTTGACCCCCATCTTGACTTCCACTTCGGTCCAATCAGCGAACGCGTTCTGGTAGCGTTCGAAAAGCTCTAGCTGGCTGGCAAGAAAAACAGGGAGCTGTTCCATCTGGGCCACCCCAAGCGCAGCGTTCACGTTTGGCATTCGGTAGTTGTAGCCGATCTCGTCATGATCAAATTCAAAACGATGGGGAATGCGCGCAGTAGTGGAGAGGTGTCGGATGTGGCTAGCTAATTCAGGATCGGAAGTGACAAGGGCTCCGCCTCCGCCGGTGGTAATCGTTTTATTGCCGTTGAAGCTAAATATGCCCACTCGGCCAAAAAGTCCCGTGTGAGTGTCTCCAATCATGCTGCCGAGTGACTCTGCCGCATCCTCAACAATCAATAGACCATATTCCTCGGCAACGCCCTTAATTCCCTGCATATTGGCCGGGTGTCCGAGGGTATGCATCGGGACAATCGCCGTTATGGGCCGTCCAGTTTCGGAATTCATCAGCCGCCCGCCAACATTGTGGCCTACAGTCGCAAGGTAATTCTGCAAAGCGACGGGGTCCAAACCCCAAGTCTCCTCCCCTACATCAACAAAATGGGGAGTAGCTCCCGCGTGCGCGACCGCGTTCGCGGTCGCCACGAAACTGAGAGCCGGAACAATTACCTCATCACCGGGCTTGACTCCGATTGCGACCAAAGCCAGGTGCAGGGCGGTTGAGCCGTTAACTACTGCGATGGCATGAGGCGCGCCAGTGAATTTGGAGAGCTCCTGCTCGAAAAGGGTAACGTACTCGCCCGCTGATGAGACAAAACCAGTATCGATGCAGTCGTTCAAATAGGCCTTCTCATTCCCAGCGAAAACAGGCTCGTGCAGACCACTCGAGGCGTTTCCTGCAACAGCGTGAATGGTCGATACAAGTGCTTCCACGGACGACGAACCTTCAGAGACGCGCATTTTCTAAACCACGTAGCCACTGGAGCGGTATCCAGGTCCACCACCATTGTCACGAAACCAGGAGTATGTTTTTTCCAGTCCTTTGGTCAGTCCTTCTCTGCCGGCGTGTTCGGGCGACCACCCGAAAGTGTCAAACATCTTGGAGCTATCGGACCAAAGCCTTTCCACTTCGGAGGCCTGCGGGCGAATTCTGGCTTGATCCTCGACTACCTCAAAGGGGGAGCCGCTGATACTGCCGATTATTTCGAGAGCTTCCCCCATGGAAATCTCAAATCCACTTCCCATATTGAACACCTCTCCCACCCCCTCATTAGATTCCAGGGCTAACCGAAAGCCATTAGCAGTGTCTTCAACAAACGTCAGATCGCGGGTAGGACTGAGGGAACCCAGCTTTAGGCTCGTCATGCCAGAGAGCAATTGAACCATCACCGAAGGGATGAATGCCCGCTGCGACTGTCGCGGGCCATATGCGTTGAACGGTCGGAGAGTTGTGATGGGAAGCTCGAAAGATGCCCAGTAGCTATGAGCCAATTGATCGCCTGCGATCTTGGACGCGGAATAGGGTGACTGGCCCACCAGCGGGTGCTTTTCGTCAATGGGCACATATTGAGCGGTGCCATACACTTCGCTAGTTGAGGTATGGACTAAGCGCTCAACACCAAAGTCTCGGCAGGCATCAAGCACATTGAGCGTGCCGAGAGCATTGGTCTCAAAATACGAGTGGGGAGCGCTGTAGGAATAAGGAATCGCAATGAGAGCAGCCAAATGCGCGACCCGGTCTTGACCCCTAACAACAGATCGCACTGAACCCGAATCCCTAACATCCCCTGGAAGGATTCTCACTCCATCTCTCACCTCGGGTGCGAGCTCGGTGAGCCACCCTTGGGAATTAAACGAGTTGTACTGGACAAGTGCAGTGACCTCATGGCCGGAGTGAACAAGCGCTTCAACCAGGTGAGAACCAATGAAGCCCTCAGCGCCGGTAACTAAAATTTTCACAAAATACCTGCGTTTCCATTCGCTTTGTGTCCAGGCCTAAGAGTTTATCGGTAACACCGAGACCAACCCGCAGTGAACACTTAGCCAGTTGACGCGCCATGGCGAGGGGCGGGCTAGTGTCCCCATAGCTCCCGGGCCACCCTATTCAAACTGAGGAGGTCTATATACTTTTCTTCACTTGAGAAGTTTTCTCGGTTTGCGTATGTAAGACGGGTAGAGAATATGGTTGACCCCAGTCAGGCGGTCACGATTGTGGACTACGGCATGGGTAACCTCCATTCACTATCCGCCGCAATTAGACACCTTGGGTTTTTACCGAAGGTAACTGCAAGCCAGTATGAAATCGCACGGAGCCGAATCATTCTTTTGCCAGGAGTTGGTTCTTTTTCTGTAGCGATGGAGGCCATTCAAGAACGCCAAATTGACGTTGGCCTCAAGGAAGCTCTCGGGCGCGGCAACGCCCGTGTGTTGGGGATTTGTCTCGGGATGCAACTACTGACGGAATTCAGCGTCGAAGATGGAGGTTCTGAGGGCCTAGGTTTGGTGGCGGGGCGGGTAGAGCCATTCTCTGAGTCCGTGGCAAAAGCCATGCCTGTGCCCCATGTCGGCTTCAATCTGGTCCAATCGACAGATGAGTCCCGGCTCTTCCAGGGGCTTCCTCGGGAAAGTGACTTTTACTTTGTGCACTCTTACCGACTTGAAAACGCAAGTCCTGGACTAAGAGTTTCTTGGGCAGAATATGGTGAGCGGTTCGTTGCTGCTTTCGAAAGCCCTCAAGTTTATGGAGTTCAATTCCATCCGGAAAAGAGTCAGAGTAACGGGCTCAAAATGCTCGAGAACTTCCTGAAGTTAGTAGTCCCGTGAAGAAACGATTGATGTTCACCCTCCTCTTTGATTCGGGTTATTTTGTTATGAGTCGAAATTTTCGAACCCAAAGGGTCGGGACCCTTGATTGGGTTCGAAAAAATTACAACTTCCAAAAAGTAGCAACGTTTATCGACGAACTAGTTGTTCTCAACATTTCAGGTCAACCGAGTCACGAAGATTCTTTCTGCGCCGCCTTGAGCCAATTGGCAGAAGGATGTTTCGCTCCGATTACTGCAGGGGGAGGGATTCGAAGTCTTCACGATGCTAATGAGTTGTTTCTCAATGGGGCCGACAAGGTCATGTTAAACAAGGCACTTTTCAGCAACCCAGAACTCGTGTTCGAGATT
>Ga0129324_10001308_pt1 | contig 16247 bp, 30 predicted proteins | sample CPBDNA_7_FD_96879 | JGI IMG/M metagenome (GOLD analysis project Ga0129324, IMG submission 96879) | Freshwater to marine salinity gradient microbial communities from Chesapeake Bay, USA - CPBay_Spr_15_0.2_DNA | ecosystem: Environmental > Aquatic > Marine > Coastal | place: USA: Chesapeake Bay... | reverse complement strand
TATTTGTGAATAATAAAGATACTGTTGGAATAGTTGCACCGCATTGACTAGTACTATATGATATGCTTCCTGTTGCTAAAGTTGCATTTATTCCTGTTATAACAGAATTATTAAAGAATAATGTACCACCACTACAAGTTGCTGCTGTACTAGTTGTAAATGTTTGAACAGAACCGTAGGCAGTACCTTGTGTATTTATTGCGTATGCTCTAACAGAATAAAGCTGACTAGAATTAAGCGAAGAAATACCTTTGCTATAAGCACCTGAACTTGTTCCACTTACTATTGTTTTAGTATTTGAAGTAGTTGGTGTTCCACTTCCTGCAATATATACAAATCCTTTTTCTGTATAGTTAGGATTACCAACATTAGTAATTGTACCATTTAAAGTTGCTGTACTTGTTCCTACAGAAGTTATTGCATTTGTTGATACGCTTGGTAAAAATAAACCTGAAGCAGTTGCAAAAGTTAAAGTTGAACCTGTAACTGTTCCTTCTGTATTAGTACAAAAAGCAACAAATGAATAAGTGTTGTTTAATGTTAAAGAAGATAAATTTGTAGAATAAGAACCTGTTGAAGTTCCTGCTACGTTTATAACATTATTACTTGCTGTTGGTGTACCTGTACCTTGTTTCCAATAAAATCCTTTTACTGTATAATTTGGATTACCTGCAAAAGTTACATTACCAATTATTGTTGCAGATGTTTCTGTTATTGAACTACTTCCTGATGTTACAACTGTTGGTACACTTGGAGCAGCACTAGTATTAACTGTAAATGTATTTCCTGTTGCAGTACCTTGTGAGTTTGTTGCAAAAGCTACAAATGAATAAGTATTGTTTGCACTTAAAGAAGTGTTATTAAAAGAATAAACGTTTGTATCTGTTCCTGAAACTATTTGAACATTATCTGATGCAGTTGGCGTACCAGTTCCTACTTTCCAATAGAATCCCCTTTCTGTATATGCAGGACTTCCTATATCGGTAACTTGACCATTAAACGTTGCAGATGTTTCTGTTACAGAAGTTGCTGATGTCGTTAAAACGGTAGGTAGTGATATTACTGGTGGTTCACTACTAGAAACTACATTTAATAATTCTAATTGACTTTCTCCTGTTTCTAAATTACTTTGAATACTATTTATAGTATATATTTTTTCTACTATTTGAATTTTATCTGCTAAACTATAATTCAATAAAAAGCTAATAGGTAAAAATGCTTTTACTTTTGTAAGTCTTAATTTATTGTTGTAAATGTTTTGTATATAAGTGCTGTAATAATCTTTAAATAAAGTTCCCTCAAAACTTGAATCAAACGAATATTCATTTATTTCTAAATTAAAATTTATATTTGAATCGTCTGTTGCAGAAGTTAGTTCTACACTATTACTTGGTACAAAATAACTTGATATATCAGTATATGAACTTGGAATAGCATTTAAAAAACGTATTGTAGTACCACTTGTATTTACAGGATAAAACAATAAAGGTTTACCAAAATATGGGTCGTTGTTATCGTCTACAAACCAACCTACCTGTGCCGTTGTTACAGAAGTAGTACTTCCATTTATTAAGTGTTCAAACTTTAAATGCTCAAATGGTGCTACTACACTATATATTTTTTCTGATGAATCGTAGTTGTCATCTCCATTATATTCAGTAGTACCCCAACCTGAATTAAATGCTTGTTGGTGTTGTAAGGCTAATTTAGTTCCTAAACCTTCAAACTTAAAATCTACCCTTTTAAAAGGTAAAGCAACATCTACACTACTTGAATTACTATCTACATATTTTGTAACATCCCAAGTTGTAGTAGAATTTTGATAATAACTATCAAGTGTTTCTATTTTAATTTGATTGTCATCATAATAAGCAGTTAGATTAAACATCTTAAATAATCCTGTAAGAAAATCTATAACTTTCATTTCAGGTATTTGTTCTGTTATTATATAGCTTCTTGTAGTTGTAATTGATTGTGAAGCAGACGTAGAAAAAGTAGCAGATTCCGATAAAGTTGTATCACTTACTGCCATAGAAACACTAGTAACAGTAAAAGCAGTACTTGCATAAATAAACACTTGATAACCTGTACTAGAATTTCCTAATGTACCTATCATAGTTCCACTACCTGCATTTTCTATTGTTGTTTGGTCATATACTAAACCATCTTTTTTAATTATAATAGAATAAGATTGCGCACCACTAGTTGAAACTGTTAAAGTATAATTTATTAATTGTGAGCCTGTAAGATTATATACAAAGAATTTATTAGGATTGCTATATATTCTACTCATAGAAAGAAAATCACTAGGAAAACCTGTAATTAAAGAAGAAACAGCTTCGCCTTCATCAAAAGAATTTCCTTTTTTTCTATGCAACCACATATAAAGATTCTTATATGAAACATTAGTATCATTAAAGAAATTGTTAGAAAAAGTAATGTCATAAGATTGTTCAATAGCTTTAACTATAATATAAATAGGAATAGCATATTTTAATTCTTCAAAATAAACTCCTTGAAAACTTGAACCTGTTGAGTATAAGTTGCCACCAAGTGCATCAGGATACGCAGGATTGCTCAAAGCACTATCATAATATAATCTAGTAGTATGAGTAATTAAAGGTGCTACAAGTGCATCTGTGTAAGTAATACTATCTACCGTTTTATCTATACCTGTTGTTAAAGCAGTTCTTACTTGTGTTGCGTTGTAATCGTGATTAAAGTTATCTAACCAATCTAAAGAAGCTAAATTATCTTCTCCTAATAAATCTTTTAAATCAACTGTATTACCGTAAAATGTTACTCTATATGAATTTGGTTTTCCTTCTTTTAAATCAACCCCTTCTAGTTTTATTTTACCTTTTTTAAATGTTTTATTATTTAATTCAATTCTTGCTGTTTTCTTTTTTCTTGCATCAAAACCATTTATAATATCGTAGTTATAATAATGCTGAAATATTTTGTTATTTGTTTTAGAAGAAGGTAAGCTAAATGTTTTTGAAAATTCAGTAAACACCTTAGATATATCTTTAACATTTTGAATCGTCTGTGTAATACTTACAGATTCATCCTTAAACATATCTACCCTTTGACCTTCTATATATAATTGAATTACTTGCATTTATCTTAGTACATTAATTGTATCGTTAGCAAAATTGAAACTAATAGTAAAGTCTACTAATTTATCGTTTAAACTTGTTTTGTAATTAAGTTGTGATGTTGTTATATCAATTGGTCTTTCTACATCATTAATAACTGCCCATACTTGCTCTGATAAAAGAAGTTCCTTAAATGGTTCATTCATTCCTTCATCTAAAAAACCTGTATTAACAGTCATTGACTGCATACCTTGAACATTTAATGTTCTTACAGAATGTGTAGATACATTGTAAGTACCTGTACTTGATACAACTGCCCTTTTATAAGATTCTTTTCTTGTAATTATATTTTCAGTAGATTTTTTAAAAAACCAAATATCTTGAAACGCTCCGTATTTATTTATAAATGTTATAAGTATAGGTGTGAATTTAGGTTCACAAATTCTTTTTATAGTAACTACTTGACCACCTACTGTTGCAGAAGTCACATTAAATCCAAAACTATTATAGGCTATTGTTCCTGAACTTTCTGAAGCTATTCTACCAATGGTGTCATCTGGCATATACATTGTAGTATTAGTTTGTAATAGTTGTCCTGCTTGAATGGTAGGATTTGAACCATCAACATATTCTCCATAACCATCATAACCAATGTGTGAAATATTAACCGCACTTCCTACCTGAACATCTAATGAATCATAAAAAGTAATAGTTCCTGTTATAGCTATTACCTGTGAAGTATAAGTACCTGAAAAGGCTACATCTAAATAATCCCTTGCAAGTTCACTAATTTCAAATAATACTCCGCTATCTGCATCTACATCTTTTTGTATTGTATATCTTAAAACACTATCTACACTTAATTGTAATTCTGCATAAGTTGAACCTGCTTGAATATTGTATTCGTATCTTGGACTTCTAAGTAATATGTTTGCCATTTTATTTGTTTTTTAATCTATCTTGTTTTAATGCAAATGCTAAAAAATCTTCTACATCTAAACCAAAACTTTCTGTTAATTCATCAGGTAACTTTTTAAATGCACGTTCAAATGGTTTAGTAAAAAATAAAGAAGGTTTTATTCCTTTGTTATATACTGACCTAGATATTAAAAAAGCAGTACTTTGATATGACATAAACCTTCCAGTTTTTTTATCTCTAAATTGAAACCTTTTTGCTTTAACCCATTTTTTAATTCCTTCACTTAAACCACCCTTTTTTCCTTTACCTGAACCAAACTTTGCAAGTGTTCCATATTGTGCAATTTCAGGATATGTAGATGTTTTACCTTTAACACCCCTATCTTGATAATATCCATATTCTTCCATTTCAAATTCAACACTAATGGAATTAGGCATAGCCTTAACAACACCATCTAAACTTCTATATAAATCACTAGAAACGTTTTTACCCTGTTTGGATAACATTGCCCTACTTTGATTTAAAACAAGTTGTTTAAATATATCTAATACCTTTTGTGTTTCCTTTAACTGCATATTGTCATCTCGTTTTGTATTACTACATCAAAGGTTGCTGCCCATCCTGCTAATTTGTTTTCAAACCTATCTACAAATGGTTCACAACTTACATCCCCTTCAACTTGATAAAGTTCTGTATATAAATCTCCACGCTGTAAAGAATTTATTATTCTAGTTAATAAAAACAATTGAGAATTTAACACATCTTGTTCATTGTCATTTCCTACAAATACATCAGTAGTTTCTTCTTTGCTAATGTCTACAATATCCATAGCCAAAATGCTAATGTTAAAAGTAACTGTTTTAGTTCCTACTGTTGTATTATTTACTATGATATGTGATAATGGAAATATAGTTTGTTTACTTAAATCTACATCGTCTAAACTTCCAAATGTAACAGTATTTACAAATGGTTCTGCATCTAAAGCATCTTTTATCTTTTCCGTTAAATTGTAAAAACCTTTCATCTACGTTTTATTAATTGTTTTTCTAGTTCGTTTTTATCTTTTTCAAATGCTAAATATATTAAACATTCGTGTACGTTTAGTTTGGTAATGTTATTAAACTTGGTAACATCCCCTTTAGCGATTCCATAGACCGATTGATACCATCCCCACTTAGACCCAAAGTTTGCTTCTGTTGAGTAGTCATTTCTTTCTCCGTTACTTCCTGTAAATAGTTCAGGATAGTTTGTGTTAACTCGTTGCTTAAATGATAAAAAAAAACCATAGCAGCAAACACTACATCTAAAGGTGCTTGTTTCATTGCTTCGGCATTTACCATTCCTGTATATTCTTCTATTTGGTATTTATGTCCTTTGCTGAATGTTATTGGTCTGTATAGTACACTCATTGCTTTGTGCATTGTTTGCCAATCTCCTAAGTTCTCGTCAAGGTCTATATATTCTCCAAGTGTCATATCGTCTAGTATAGGTATAAAACCCATTTTAACGCCCCCTAATTCAAAAGTAGGTATTAAGGTATGTTTGGTATCAAACACTTTATTTAAGTGCATTACAATCTCTTGTACGCTTTTGTATTTAATTGTTGCTACATCCTTTAAATCAAGGTTGCAAAATATCTGCACCATCTTTTGAAGTAAGAAGGTAGTATCTTGATTTTCTTTAGTGTTTAGCTTTTCAAACTTTTGATATTGACCTAAAGTAATTTCTTTAAGTGTATCAGGTACGTTTATTTCAATCTTCATATATATACAATAATTAAGTTACTAATTTGTATAAAAAGAAAAAGGTAACATTTCTGCTACCTAATTCCCAACTTACCCAAATGAAAAGTTTTAATGTCCTAATATAAATCTATTGTATGCGTATTTATACGCTTCTTCTATTTTGTTTTCTAATTCACTACTGTTTTGTTTGTAAGGTATTTCTTTTCCCTTTATTTTGGTCTTACTTTTGTAGTCTATGTAAAGTGTAACTTCTTCACATTTATATCCACCTTGTTTAGTAGGTTTTTGTACTACATATATTTCTTCGTACCAACAGGCTTCTCTCATTTTATAATCCTCCAATAATTCTAACTATTGCATCACTAATCCAATCAAATGCGACTAGCATATTTAAAAATAGAACTAAACTTAATGCTCCACCTATTCCAACTGCTGCACCACCTAATATAACTTTTACTACTTGCTTTCTGTTTTCTTTAGCAATCAGTTCTTTAATCATTGTGTATTCTGTTTTGTTTTCCATAATATAATTATTGGTTATACAAAAGGGGAGTTGCCTCCCCCTATCTTTACATTCCGTAGTACATACTGTCCTCACAACAAGTACATATTCCTCCTCTACAATCTTGTTTAAGAGCCGCAGCCTTTTCTTGTTCAAAAATAGCGTCATAAACGGCTTGACCTTTTTTACTATATCCATCCCATCCATTTAACTGATGATGTAGTGATAACGCCTTTGGCATTTTAAACCAATCCTGTTTTAGCAACCATTGTTGATAGCTATTAGGTGTGGAATTAAATTCTTGTCCTTTGTACTTTCCGAATCTTAGTGTCATAATAATTGTTTTTTGTTATAGTGTAAAAGTACATATAAACATTTAATTAACAAATATTAAAATGTTAAAGTTTTGTTAAAATTTAATATATAAAATATTCTCCTTTATTAGGATTCTCTAATTGGTCTGTTAATACGTAACGAGCAGCATCTATACAGTCAGGATGTTCACCTGTAGGTTTTTGTAGTGTGTTACCTTCTTTGTCTTTTGCCCACACATATCCTGCTAATTCCCTTTTAAGGTTTTTACTTCTTGCAGTTACGTATATTTCGTTTTGGTTTATTAGGTTCAATCCATATACCACCGAATCCCTTCCTTTACTTACTCCATATATAGAATGTCCATATCCTTGTAGTTCTGCTATTGATTTTGGTTCAGCTGAATCAGCTACAATGTTTTCTTTTATATCTAATTGAGTTAAGTATCTACTTATATCCCTGTTAAGCATTCCTTTCTTATATAGAACCTCATCATAAATATATGCATTGTTCCATTTAAATAAAGCTATTAAGGTTGTAGGGTCTACACTATACCCAAAGTCCATACCGTATGCTAATAACCTTGCTTCTTGTGGTATGTTATCTATTTCTTTCCAGTCAGGAATACACACACCTTCTAAACTTCCTGTTTCTCCTAATCCATATACCCTCCACCAATTTGCCCAATATGTAGAAGTCTTTGCTTTTTCCCTTGCTTTCTCTATTTCCTTTACAATAGATTCAGGTAGTGCATCGTTATCCTTGTAGGTTAGTGTAATGTAATCTGTATCTTCTTTACCTATTAATTCTTTGTCCACCCAAAACAAGTTAGATGGATTATAGTCTAACCAAACCGTTCCACTTGTTCTTACTGCTAATTGTGTATAAGCATCAAAGGGTACATTGTTACACTCGTTAATATATAAGTCTGTTCTCCTTGCACCCCTTAGCTTATCGGGTTGGTCTGTTGAAAAGAACTCAATATAACTACCATTTGTAAATATGTATTTTAAGGTACTTTTATTGAACTGACTATCCTTATACCTATTAAGTCCTTTAAGTATGCCTAAGAAGTCCTTTAAAGCACCTCTACGAAGGTGTGGTATTGATTCACTTACTACACTAATTTCTTTACCATCATTTGTAATAGCATAGTCAATAAGTAGACAAAGGATTGAAATTGTTTTAGAAGCACTTGTACCACCTTTAACTATTCTAATCCTATTATCTAACTTCCTTAACTTTCTTAATGCTATGGTTTTTTTAACCTGCATCAATCAATGAATAAAGGTAAATCTTCGTTAACAGTAATATCTTTAGTTTCTCTTGGTTTCCCCGCATAGTAATTATAGAACAACTGAACGTACTTAAAGTCTTTTTGTTCTAATCCTTTTTGTAATGCTTCAAACGCTAATGGTTCTAATGGTGTTAACTTTTCTATAAGCGCAACCTCATCAGCTTTGGATTTTCTTCCTGCTGTTGTATGCCCACCATTGTTTTTTCTTTTATCCATAATTAAAAAAGATTATTATTAATTATACTATAACAATAAGATTATTAGTTTTTTGTTAATAGAAAATTATATTTTCCTAAAACATTCTTATTTGTGCCTTGTGCTGTTCTATTCTTTTTATAGCTGCATCGTAGTATTCTTTATCTAATTCACAAGCTGTTAAATCATATCCTAAATTATGACAAGCTATAGCAATACTTCCTGAACCTAAATGAGTATCTAATATCTTATCTTCTTTTTTAGCATAGTTTAATAAACAAAACTCATATAATGAAACGTGCTTTTGTGTAGGGTGTATTCTATTCAGTTGATTTGGATTTTTTTTATATATTCTTGTACCTCCTTTTCTTACCCAAGCAAATTCCGCTTCCGCAAAATCTCTACCGTACATAGTCTCTCCTTTATCCCAAATACAAAAATATCTGCTACAAGGTAATTCAAAGTAATTCCCACCCCATATAATTTGATTTTTACTTACCCTAAATAGTTCTTTAAAATATTCTTGTGTTGGCACTTCATTATCCCAATTCTTTTGTTTGTCTAATTTGTTTCTTTTTCTACCTCCCATTTCCATTTTAGTAACATCCATACCATAAGGAGGGTCTACAATAGCTAAGTCAAAGTGATTATCCTCATACCTAGCCATTAAATCCATATTGTCCTCGTTTGTTATTTTCATAATTAAACTAAATCAAATTCTCCACTTGAAATTCTTTTTGGTTCGTGCCTTTTTAAACGTGCTTTTAAGAAGTTATACTTGTTTAATAGTGTATCGTATTTTTTAGCTTCTTCTACTAATGCTTCTGCAATTTTATTGTTTACTATGTAAGTATGTTTTTCTTCTAGTTTCTTGTATTCTATTTCATAATATCCTTCTATTGAAACAGCTTGTGTAAAAAAATCAGGATTTAATTTTGCAGCGTGTTCCACCCTTTTGTTTAGGGTTTCATAGTCTTGTCTTAATTGTTCATCATATTCTAGCCAATCTTTTATGTTTTTTAATGAATGTAATGCTGTTGCGTGGTCTCTATTCATTGTCTTACCTATTGCTTCTAAACTCATTCTACTATTGTCCCTTAATAGCTTATAATAGATTGCACGTGCTTCTACATACTTTCTTTGTCTTGTTTTTAAATCTATTTTTAATTTATAAAAATCTTCTACCATCTCTTTAATCATTTCGTGTTTCATTGTCTATTTCGTTTATTGTGTTAATTATTTGTCTTATTGTCATATATCCTGATTCGTGTATTGCTTTCAGTATTCCTGCACACGCTTCATATTCTTCTACTTCTTCGTACATATCAATAGCTTCTTCAAGTTCCGATATGTCTTTTCCGTTTGCTATATCTATTAAAGCAAGTAAGTAAAATTCTTCTACTATATCTTTATCCAATTTTTTGTTTGTATTTATATAATAATTTTTTTTTAATTAAATAAGCGTCTTTGTGCTTTGTATCTCCTTTGCCTATAAAATTGTAATATTTTAAATTATTATCTTTTATACATTTTTTAATGTCCTCTACTAAAAACCAATTATAATCATAGCCATCATATATTACCCAATATTTAGCTTTAGTTGTAGATAATGCTGATGGTTTATTATTAAATCTTATTTCTACAACTATATTTCCTGTATTTTTGCTTTTTTTATCAGATTTAACTTCTACACCAAAATTTAATTCAGGTATAAAAATATCCCATTCCTTAAAATATCCTTTTTCAATATAAGAATTAGGGTATTTAATTTTAATTTCTTTTAAAACTATTTCTTCTATTTTTTTACCTTCTTGTAAATCTCTATAAAAAGTTTCAATCATAATATTCCTCTCATTACATATTGGTCTAAGTCGTTTCCATCTTGAAAGAAGTATTTGTAATTGTCTACTGCTTGTATAAATTTCTGTTCGCCTTTTGCTATAAAGTCATCAGTAGTTTCAAATATTCCTATGTCAGTACTTGCTTTGTCTATAACTAAAAAGGTAAACTTCTTTTTGTTAAACAGTCTTAAATACATATACGCTTGTAAATCGTAACCATATTTATCAGCCGACCATTTAAAACTTGATAGTTCAGCAGTAGTTTTATAGTCTATAATTGTATCGCCTTGTATAATATCTGCTTTACCCCTAAATGGTAATCCATTTAACATTGCTATTCCAGGTACTTCAAATTCACTATCAGTTAGTAATTGTAGTGCTGCTTCATTTCTAAATATTGCATCCGTTAAACGCTCTGCTGCACTTCTTTCTTTTGTTAGGAATACTTCCCCATATTGTTCTTTAGCTTCTTTATATATCTTTGTGTTCTTTGTGGAAGCATCTACAAAGTGTAGTTTATCTATTTTGTGTGGTTCTAATACCATCCAATGCGCTAACTTACCTGCTGCTAATGCAGGGCTATCTCCATTAGGGTCTCCATACTTCATTACGTTTCTATAAGTCTTAGGACTTTTAAGTATCATTTTAAGACTTGAACTACTCAAAGCGTGTTTGCCTAATACGCCATAATAGAATGAGTCATCATACATTTGTGCAAGAATTTCTTCCTTACCCCATACTTCTCCGTTTAGTAGTGTAATCATAAGTCAAATATTGTTGTTTGTTCTACGTTTTGTTTATTTATTACTCCTATTGCTGTTTCAAGTATTTTTTTACCAGCTTCATAATCTACCAAGTTTCTTGCTATTTTACTTATACGTTGTTCTCCTTTGTAAGTATAAAAATCATAATCGTGAAATTCACAAAGTTTTTTTACTTCATTTCTGCCTGTAGCAATTTTTACTTTTCTTTTACTTAAAACATTTGGCAGATTAAAGTTAGTCCAATACAAATGCCTCCCACGTTTTTTAGCTTGTATAAGTGGTTCGTAATAAGGAGTCACATTTTCTACTACAAACTTTCCCTTAAAATAATGTTGTAAAAATATTATTTCTTCATACAAACTCATACTTGGATAAACTGGTTTTGTTGTAGTATTGTAATTACTGCTATTCCAATATCTTGCTCTACTGTGTGAAGGACAAGGCGGACTGCTCCAAATAAAATCAAACTCCTTGTAATGGTCTAAAAGATATTGATGTGCATCTGCTACTATTACTTTATCGTTAGGAAATCTTTCTTGATATAACATTGCAAGTTCTTCATCCCACTCAACTGCTGTAACGTCAATATCAGTTACCTCATCCCATTTATATCTATTGCCTCCTAAACAAGCGTATAAGTTTAGTATTTTCATAATCTTGTTATTTCCTGTTGTTGTTCTTTACGGTTGTTTAGTTCTTGTTCGCATCTCCTGCGATACCCATTAAGTTGTGTAGGGTCATTTACTACCCTTTCTAGTTCTTGGATAGTGTAAGATTGATAAAATAATTCTTCGTACATAATTGTTTTGTTTTTGTAAATATAAACAATTTTTTAACAACTACTACTTTTCTTTTTTATTTTTTTCTAATTTTTTTTCAATTACTTCAATCTTATTTAAAGCAACTACTAATGCTTGTTGTACTAATTTAAGGTCATACTGCATTTTTACTAATGTTTGTTCTTTCATTTCTGTTGTTTTAGTTTCTCTATATATAAAGTAGCATCCATAAGTTCTTCCTGTAAGTGAGTAAGAAAAGCATAGAAACCATCAGGACTATCGTGTAAAGTTGTACCATACTTTATAATACCATCCCTTGAACGTGCCTTGAATTTATCTATTACTTTTAATACTATTGGGTCTTTAGGTAAGTTGTTATAAGAATATCCTGTGCTATCTGTAGACCACTTCCCATCTTCCATCATTTCTTCGTACTTCTTTATTGAATCACTCATTGTTTTTTTTGTTTCCATTAATGTCATAACCCATAAGCCGAAGTATTTCCAAGTGAATCATTCGCATTATAAAGTATGCAAATATTATTTTAAATAAAAGTATTATATAACCAATAAATATATTAAAGACCAACATTTATTTTTGTTTGTAGTTTATCAATTTTTCTTTGTAGTTCAGCTATTTTACTTTCAGCTTCCCTAGCACGTATAACAGCCCTTGTTTTATCACTTCTATATTCGCTTAATGATTGTTCATACGCTCTTTCATTACTAATTAAGTTGTGTACATAAAACCCTACTTCTTGCCACGCATAATACATATCGTTTAACGTTTGGTTTTCAGGTTTTAGTTTCTTGTTCTTGATAATATGTTCCCCAATTAAATTGAAGTTAGTGTAATACTCAAATTCCTTTATATTGTTTAGTTTCTTGTTCATAGTATTTCTGCTTCGTTTATATCTAACATTGCTATTTCTTTAGGTATTTTATTTGTGTTTGCAAATTGAGTTGTTTTATTGTGATATTGAATTTCCCAAATTGGTTGTACAAGGTACAAATTAAATTTAAATACTCCTTTTGGTGTAGAATTTATGTACATAGGTATATCTAAGTTTTCATTGCACTTATCAATCATAGCATCATACTTTTTCTTTTCAATTAAAAGAGTGTCGTAGTGTGCTGCTCTGCATTTTAATTCAATACGATGGGAAGTTAAAGGACTGTAACAATCCCATCTGCTCATTTGCTTTTTAGCTTTTACTAAATCTTCGTAGCAACAACCAATAAGGTATTCAAACAAATCCTTTTCTTTCCACTTATCCATTAAGAATATTCTTTAAATACTCGTTCTAACTTCTTCCAAACACCATTTAAAAAACAACTACTACAACTGGTCAATTCTCTATTGTCTTTAAATACTCTATTGTAAATAACTAATAGTTCTTTTTGTTCAGGTACTGTAACTTGGTTTATCTTTCCAATACGTTCTGATAAATAATTGTATTCATCTTCTGTAAAGCATAAAGGCTTTTGGTATGGGAATATATGATTTAATGTTTTCTTTCTTTCATCACACCCACAATCTTCTCCTGCTAAAAACTTAACAGCTTTTTCTATTCCTGTTGCTTTTGTAATCTTTGCAACGGTATCTCCAACACCTTCACTTTTATTAGCGTGGTTCTTTTTCCATTCTTTGTAAGCCTTGCTTCTTTTGTCTCCTTTAAATTCTTCCATAATTTTTAAATTAATTCGTAATCGTTATTTTTGTAATCGTCATAATCTTCTCCAAACTTTTCTTTTAATTCTTGCTTTGCATTTTTTAAAGTGTGGTATATACTAACCCAACTTATTCCTGTTTCAGAAGCTATACCCCTTATACTTAAATCAGAATCACGATATAACAAAAAAAGTTTTCGTTCATACCATCTCCATTCATTTATATGTTTATCTATTAATTGACATATTTCATTATAAGCTACTTGTTCATCCAACGAATCACTGTATTCCATTTGTTGGGTATATTCTTCATCGTCAAGATAAACTTTGTTAATTTTCTTCTTACTATTATAATATTGATAAAAAATTGACCGTAAAGTGAAATAAATATATCCCCTACTAACAACCCCATCTTTAATAATTTTTTTTTCATCTGCATATTTATATAGCACAAGATATAATTCCTGTACAATATCTTCAGCATAATTAAATTCGCCAAAGGCATTTACTATTTTAATCCACTCGTTATGTCTTTTAAAAACTATTCCGAGCCACTCTGTTGGTTTATCCATATCACAGTTATACTAATTACCCCCAACAAACTTTGCAAGGTGTACTCGTCTCCTTCTGTATATTGTTCTTTGTGATATAAAAATCCAAACATCATTCCTTTAATGGGACTTATTATAATGTCAGCACCTTTATTATGTCCTATAATAATAAAAATAAATGCCACAATTAATAAAAATCCTATTACTATCATAATTGAAATTTTTGTACTGGTTCTGTATTATGCATTAAATCTTTTCCTAGAAACTCAAATCCTACATTGTTTACTTTCATCTTTAAACTTATAGGCTGCTCGTATGCTGTTGGTCTTGCGCCAGTCTCGTTCTCTTTAATTTTTTGCACGTGAATATGACTATACATCCAATCAGTAGAATGAGCCACATATCTATGCAATGTCCATACATCATCAAACCTTGCCGAAACCTTTGAACCACCTTCTGCATCACTCATTGCTAATGGTCTTGTTAATCCTTCAAATTCGTGTCCTGAATGATGAACCTGACGTAGTGCAGAACTGACACCGTGCATATTTACACACAATTGAATATTATTTTTTCTACTAAATATCCTTAATTCAGAAAGTACTTGATAGTCGTAATCGTGTGAATTACCTACCATCTTTAATATTGCAGCATCTTTTGATAAAGAATTATAAGGGTCTATTAATAAACCATCGTAATTCCAAGCATCTTTTATCTGTTGTGCTTCTTTTAACAAACTTTTATAAGTATATAAATCTTCTACGTCTATAATTTTAAACCTACTATTTGCCCATTCAACCGCATTATTAATTAATGTATCACTTGCCTTTTGTATAGGCTTACCCATATAAAATTCAATAATCTTTCTTAGTATAGATTCAGGTGTATTTTCACTTGACCAAATTAAAAATTTAAGATTGTGCATCTTTGCCCATAATACATAAAAATAAATTAAGGTTGTGGTCTTACCTACGTTTGCGTGTCCTATAGCTGCTAAGGTATTTCTCTTAAATCTTATATGTTCATCAATCTCTGGTATTCCAATTTTTAAACCTTCCTTTACCCTACCGTACTTTATGTCTAATATTTTATCTTGTAGTTTCTTTGCTTGTGCTATCATATTGCTTGTGTAATTTGTTTGTACTTTTTTTCTACTTCTTTTGAGTTTACTTCTCGCTTTTCTACTTTATAACCTGTAATTGCATTTACGTTGTAATTCCAAAAGTCATCAGGAAAAGGGTCTCCTTCTTTGTATTGTTTCATATAAGGTATAAAAAAAGGGGGTCGTTAAACCCCCAATTAAATTAAAATGGTAAATCTGCCGTTTCTTCTCTTGCAGGTTGTTGTTCGCTATTGGTTACATTTCCAATATAATTGGCAATTTTCCAACCGTTAATACTATTGTAGTACTTTCCGTTATATTCATTGCCACGAATATTAATAGAAACAGAAACAGGGTTACCTACTTGAAAGTTATTTAAAAGTAAAGTTTTGTCTCCCATAAAGTCAATAGCAATATCTTGTGGGTACTGTTCAGTTGTTGTTACTACAAGCTGACGCTTTGCCCATTCTTTTCCTGCTTTAGAAGTTCCCGTTTCCGTGTCCTGAATTAATTTGATGTTTCCTGTAATTTCCATAAATAGTTATTTTAATTGATTTATTATTATATTTAGTTGTGTAATATACTTTTTTTATTTTACAATTTTGCGAGTTCATCAGCAACTTTTTTAGATACTTTGTATTTAGTCTTAATTGCATCTATTGAACCACCACCTTTAAGGTATTCTATTGCCTTACTGTATTCAGGTGTGTTAGTGTTTAACCATTTTAATTCTTCGGTTTTACCACTTGCTGCATTACCATCGTCATCTTCTGCTTGTAAACCAAGTAAAGAACCTAATGTATATCTTCTGTAATAAGTAATACAACTTCCTAACTTTTGTGGGTCTGTTATTTCAGGTAGTTTTAAACCACTTATAACACCACCTGTTCCATCTACACATATTAACTTGCTTACTACCATATCTTCCTCAATTGGTTGCAATAGAAGTAATCTATGTTTGTTTAGTAAAGGTTGTAATTGTTTAATAAGTGAATTAATATCAAAATACTTTGATTTGTAAAATGGGTTTTTAGCATCTTTGCTAATCGTTCCAATCTCTTGCTGTAAGTTAAACAGCTTTTCGTTAATACTTGTTTCTTTGCTCATTGTTCTGTTGTGTTAAAATTAATTGATTTTTTAATTGTTGATTTTCGTGTTGCAGTTCTTGTACCTTGCCATAGATTTCTGCATATTTTAATTGTTCCATAGTGTAAAGTTATAAAAAAAAATTAACATAACAAAAAAAAGGGTAAGAAATTAATCCTACCCCTTTCAAACAAAGAACAATATACAAGAAAAAATCAAGTAAGTTTTTTCAGCTTGTCGCTGTAATCGTTTATCATATCTTCTAATTCGTAGTTTGTAAACTTGACTATTTCTTTACTTTGTAAATATAATACATTTGCAACTTCCGAACCTAAAAAAAGTGAATATTTATATTGTTCTCCTGCTCTATATACATTACAAGCTAC
>Ga0129324_10001306_pt1 | contig 16268 bp, 18 predicted proteins | sample CPBDNA_7_FD_96879 | JGI IMG/M metagenome (GOLD analysis project Ga0129324, IMG submission 96879) | Freshwater to marine salinity gradient microbial communities from Chesapeake Bay, USA - CPBay_Spr_15_0.2_DNA | ecosystem: Environmental > Aquatic > Marine > Coastal | place: USA: Chesapeake Bay... | reverse complement strand
TCCTAAGTATAAACCACCAAAGTAGCTTGAATTAGATGGTTTAATATCATCAGAATCGTTATTAGCTGTATACTCTGGATAATCTGTTGAGTTAGCACATAAGTAATCGTGTATACGTTGTGCAAGATACTCACAAATATCTCTTACTTTGCCCTGAAGGTATCTGATTTCTTCAATTCCTGCAGCTGTTGAATTATCACTATCTTTAGTTAAAACTGATTTGTTTGTCATTTTATAATTTAGAAATGGTAATGATTCATAAAAAGAATATTGTGCTAAAACATTTTGTACATATTCATCAAGTAAAACCTTATAGACTCCTGTAACACTACCAGCAACTATGTCTGCTTGTAATTTCTGATATAAATCAGTACCCAATATACGTTCAATATGAACTTTTTGAGCGATTACGATATATGGCTCTAAAATATCAGAGTCCACATTATCATTTATTGCAGTATTATCTTTAACGTACTGACTCGTTACAAATAGTATATGTTGTGCCATTTTTATTTATCTTTATTTTCTTCAGTTTCAACTACTTCAGCTTCTTCTTCTTCAGTTTCAACAGATGAATTGACGAATAATTTTAATTCACCTGTATTACTTACGTTGAATAACTTATTAAATCCTCTCTCGATAAGAGATTGTTTACCATTTATAACTTGAACTTGAAATAATGCTTCAGCTTCAGCAACTTCATCGCTTCCACCAAGCTTACCTTCAATCATTATACCAGCAACAACAGGAGGTATTCTGTGAGCTATAACAATATTTTGTATAATGTGATCCTCTAACATTAGGAATCTATCATCACTATCATTCAAACTTATTGGTGTGAATGTTGGTGCATTATCAGCTCCATCACTATATGTAATAAATACTTTAGATCCATTATCACTTCCACCATATTTCTTCTGAACCTGTTTGTATATTTTTTGTTGTTCTTCTTCAGTTGGAATACCTGAATTAAAAGATATAATCATAGAAGGAGTAAATCCTTGTTGTATAGAAGACAAATGAAAATTAGCAATTTCCTTATCTAAAGCAATCCAATCAATACTTGATATATAATCGGGAAGTGTATAGAAGACCGTACCTGGTCTATATTCCTTTACGTATAGTATCTGTGTAGTTTCCTTATTAAACTTCTCTGAGAATCCCTGATACATTACAGGCTTGTATTTTTCCTTTCTAGTTTGAGACCAATCTTCAGAATAGTAGTAATAATCAACACCTGCTTCTTGAACTGTAGCAAATGGCTCTTCCTCAATCTCTTTAGCAACTCTTACATTAGCAGTATTGATGTATTTAATACGTGCAATAGACTTCTTATCTTTAGACCATGTAACAAGTAAAGCATATGATCCATATAAGTTAAGGTCATACGCAGATTTGTAAGCAATATCATTTAAATCTTCATTAGTATTCTCATTTTTTAAGAATGCTTCATTGTTTGGTGTAGGTATCCATCCTTTAGCAGCTGTTAAATCAGTCTTACGTTTTAATATCGCACCATGTTTTGAACTTTTATCCATTAATTGAACAAGATAGTCAGGATAAGCATTATCATCTCCGTAAAGAATCCATGCTTTTTTACCACCTTCTGAGAATTTAGGTAATTGTTCTTGGTCTTTTGAGAATCCAAAGAAATTCATTTTATTTTCTTCCATCATTTATTGGTTTAATTATTATAGTAGACCGTATTAGTCTTATTTTCTTCACTTGTATAAGTTACTTTCTCAGGTACTACATCTCCTATCACTGATACTCTACCAGTTTCTACAAGATCACCAGTTAATAAGGGGTCTATATTCGTTTCAGATGCTTGTTGATATACATTATACTTCCAAGACCCTGAAGGTTTTAAAGTAATTATACCTAAAGTGGGCTCTGGAGCTGGAGAAGAATTTGCATCAACTAAAGTAATATCAAAATTGTTATATCTCACAGTATTTGGAGATATATCTGTAGCAGTACAATATACACTTTCATTAGTATCATCATTAATGAACTGGAAAAGATAATATACTGGACTAACTATTGTTGTGTTCTCGTAAAGAGTAACAGTTATATTATTAGTTTGATTCTGTAACAGTTTTATCATCAGACTTCTTTACTTTCTTTTTAGTATTTGATTCAAATATATGACCGAACCCTAGTTTCTTAATATATTTAAAGTCTTTCTTATCTATATCAGATACTTTAGTTTTATTCAAACCATTTCCTGATATGTATTTGTCTTTATATTCTTCTTTAATCTTCATAATAATATATATAAGTTTAAAATATTGTTAATAAAAAAAGGTCATACATTGACTGTATGACCTTTTAAATAAAGAATATTGTAAGCTATTAAACAATAGTAAACGTAGCGAATGCTGCCGCTGAAACAACGTCTGCTGGCTCAGGTTCTCTACCTTCAATACCAACTGTTGATCCGTTCATATCACCATAAGCTTTACCCATGTTAGATGTACTTGAAACAAGCTCTGCACCGTTTTGTTTCCCTATTTGCCAATAAGTTCCATTTTGATCAAGAACAACTATATCTAAACTAGACTTAGCTAATACCAATAATGTGTTTCTTAAATCTGCTTCATTCTTGTGAAAAATAAGATTGATTGTTTGAATCCAGAAGTTTGTTCCGTTTTCTACAGAATGTTGTCCTTCTTGTGTGAATTCAGCATTCTCATTTCTTTGCTCAAATGTGTAATAAGTAGGAGCTACTAATCCAGTAGCTGCATCTAATACAGTAAGTATAGAACCATCAGTATCATAAGTATAAACCTCATCACTGAAATTTCTTATATATACTTTCTGTATACCTCCTGTATTGTCTTTACATCCCAGGTCATAACCACCTGTTAGTAAACAATTTGTAAAATCTGCCATAATTTATAAGTTTTATTTTTAAAAAGGGGATTCACTCCTAAGAATGAAGCCCCTTTATTTTGTTTTGTTATTATGCTACAGCAGTTGTTCCTCTTACAACGAATTCAGAGAACGCATAGTTAAATCCAATTTTGAATTTAATTCTAGTTCTTACTTCATCATTATCTTCAGAATAAAAGATCTTGAAATCTTCAGCATCAGATACTAAATCAGTACCCATGTAAAGGTTAGACGCTGGTGTTAAAATAGCTTCAGTAGAAGTAATACCTTTTACAGCAACCATTTTTACGTTAGTACCAGGTACGAACATTGAGAAGTCATCTCCTTCAGCACCTTCGTAATGGAAAAGATTAGCATCTCTTAATGCCTTAGCATAAGTTCTGTAGTTTGCATATGAAATAAACAATGTTAAATCAGTAGCATCTATTACGTCAGCATTAACTGCTGCAACTAATGAATCTATTTCAGCAACGATTGTTCCAGCTGCGAATGTTAAATTAACAACATCAACTACTGCTGCATCTGCTAACATAGTTTTTAAGTAACCATCAGCTAATACGTAAGAACCACCACCACCGATGTCTCCTTGCCATGCAGTGAAATCGATATAAGAACTAACTTGACCAGCTTTGTCTTCAGCGTATATAGATTCGAAAGGAATCTCTTCGTTGTAAGAACCAGCTTTCATCATAGTAGATGTGTAGTAAGCCTCAAGATCGTTAAGACATGTAGCCTCGTTTAACTTAATATCAGAAACTGTAATAGTTCTTTGAGTAAGTTCTGTAGTACCTGCTTCATTCCATCCACAAGATCCTGCTGCGAAAGTAGGAGTAGAGCTTAATAAGTTAATAGTAGCTGCATTCTTAATTCCAGTCTGTAAATTTACTAGGTCCATTGTTCTACCCTTTAAGATAGACTTACCGATAAGATCAATTTTGTTCTCGTCAGTATAAGCTGTTAAGCCAGTTAAATCTAATGCCATAATATTATGTGTTTTTTTTTATTTATTATTTACCTGATCTGATATTGGCATATCTCTCAAGATTGTTTTTACTCGTTTTTACTTCCTCAGTCTTCTTTGAAAACTTAACTTCCTCATCTGCAGGTTTAGCTTGTAATGCAACTATAATAGCTGACATCTCAGTTTTCTCAGATTTAAGAGTCTCTAATTCGGATTTAAGTAATTCTAATTCAGCTTCTGCTTTAAGTAATTCTTCAGATTTAAGCTCTTCTTCGGGTTTAACTTCATCTTCAACTACTATTTTACCATCAGTTATAACGATAACGCTTTCATCTTCAAGAACATATTCACCATCAGGTGCAACTTCTTCACCAATCATTACGATTTCATCGTCACCAACTGTTAGAACTACACCATCTTTAGTTATCATATCCTTAGCTAATTCAGCTTCTTCAGGAACTTCTTTAGATTCTTCTTCAGCAACTTCTTCTTCAGCTACTTCAGTAATAACACCTTCAACAACAACTAGTTTAGTACCATCCTCTAATTCATAAGAACCATCAGGTGCAACCTCTCCAGCAATAGTAACTGTGATATTATCTTCAGCTATTTCAAGTACTATACCATCAACGGTTTTTACCTCTGATAGTTTAACTTCTTCAACAACCTTGAAGAATTCTTTGATTTTTGTAATCACTTCTTTCTTTTCCATAATCATATATATATTTATTTTTTATTGTTCACCCAACATATCGTCCAAAAGGTCATATGCCTCTTCTTCGGTTAGATCTGAGTTTCTTATTATATTTTCTATTTTATCATATTCAGCTTGTAATATCTCATCTTCACTTTGTTCAGACATCTTAATAAGATCTTTTATAAAATTACCTTCAATAGAAAAACCTTTTGGTCCGTTTTCATCTTTGATCTTATTCCATAATTCGATATTATCAACCTTCCAGCTTGTCATCCAAGTACCTTTTGGTAAATCAGTGAATCCAAGTGAATTACTTTTATCATTTTTTGGATCTTCAATAATCCAACTTTCAATAACCGTTACACCATCCATTGTCAATTCATTATGATCTATATTAGTATTCTGATGCTGATTACGTTTAAAAAACAGTTCATTACATTTAATAATAGTTTCTTCTGAAAAGAATACATTAAATTCTTCACCAGAATCAGAGCGTCTATATATCTGTCTATTTGGAATCATGGTTGGTCCAGTTACAATATGTTTATCTGTATCTGAGAATCTATATTTTTCTTCTATTTTAGAGAAATAAAAGAAATCTTCTTCTATTGCAGGTGATTCAACAAACGAAATTAAATGAACACCATCTAATTCGTTTTCTCCATCTATCTTTAATTCATATACTTTATCCATTACTTTTGTGTTTTATTTTCTACTTTTCTCTACTTGACGTAGATATTTATCCTTATCATTCCAATATCCTAATAAATTCAAACATGAAATATAGTTTTGATTTGATACTTCATCAAATTTAGTTATATCTCCTTGTGCTAATTTCTCCATTAAACTAAACCATCTCCAATTAGGTGAAAATCTAGGTCCCATTGAAGGACCTTCAGATTCTTCAGATTCTCCTGAAGAGAAAAGTCCACTATATGTTGTATTATACAAATGACTTCTCCATTGAAAGAACCCACTTACCAAGCCTAATGCTTCAATAATCGATACTTCATCCTTAATCACTTCTATAAAAGACATTACTATACTAGCATTAAAGTCTTCTAAACCATCCTTTACCTTTTTTCTTAATAATACAGAACAAACTTTAGCGTAGGAATCTGCTGGATTCATCAATAATTGTTCAATTGATATAACTTCTCCAAAACTCAAGTTACTAAATTCCTTATTTATACCATATTTAATACCTTTAATATTTATAGTATCTAATACTTTACTTTTTGGCTCTTCAGATAACCAAGACATACTATCATATATTTGATCATAGTAGTCTGATGGTATTTCATTCAATTCCTTTACAGAGAGTCCAGTAAATATTGATAATATTGATATAATTTTATCATCATCTTCTGGTAATAAGCAAATCTTTTCATATTCTACTAAGGATACTTCATCCCAAGATTCATATATAAGTAATTCCATATTAATATATATAATATACTAGTATCGTTAATAAATTAACCGATACTAGCAGTACTTTCTATAGTAGATACTCTACTCTGTGTGTCTGTAATATCACTTTCTACTACAAATACTCTTTGATTTGAACCAGGACCTCCTGAACCAACCTCTTCTGCAGCTACAGCAAACAATTCTCGTGGCTTAAAACTAGCAGAATCATTAGGTGAAGTACTTCCACCAGGTGAAGCAGAAGAAGTACTTGGTAATGTAGGTGTAGGTATACTAGGACTAGATCCGCCACCTGCAGAAGGACTAAACTTAGTTGCTAAAGCAGCTGCTAAACTAGCCGCTCCAGTTGCTGCTGCTGCCACCGCTAAGAAAGGTCCACCTACTGGTGTTGCTAATGCGGAAACAATTGCTGCCGCTGTACTTAAACCAATTTGTGCTACCTGAAATGCTTTATCTATTTGAAATTGTTTCTTAGCAATTTTATTCTTTTCCTTAAGTAGAGCATCTTGTTGCTTTAAAGTAGCATCAGATACTTGACCATTCTTATTTATCTCATCTTGTGCTTGTTTATCTAGTTTAGCTTGTTTATCATCTAATCTTCTATTAGTAATTGTAGATAATACACTAGAAAGGTCCTGTGCTATACCAACAGCTGTAGCAGCAGAATCTAATTGATTTTGTGTATTTCTTTGTCTCTCTATATCTTCAACTTCTTTAATCTTAGCATCTCTTTCAAGTCTAATTGCTTCTCTAGCTTTATCTTCTATAGCTGAGTTACCGATCAACAATTCTAATTTAGCTGCTGCATCATCCTTAATAGCTTGAATTTCTCTTTCACTTTGAGTTCTAAGAGTATCTTCAGCAATCTTAATAGATTCTTTACTTGCTAATCTTTGTTTCTCTGTTTTTTTATCTATTAATCTTATAGATTTTTGCTCAGCTTCATTTTTTTCTTTCTGTAAAGCTATTTGATTTATCATTTGCTCAGATCTAAAGCCCTCAACAGTTGCCAAAATAGCAAGTTTCTCATTTTGTGCTTCTATTAATTTAACTTTATTCTCAGTTGTTTGATTAGCATTGAATTCTGCTTGAGCAGCTGCCTCTACAGCATCAGCATTTGCTAACATAAGGACTTGTTGTTCCTCTAAAATAGCACCTAATTTATCATTAGCTGCAATTCTCTCATCAAAAGTCTTAGTTTCATCATCTCTAATTTGTCTTTGTTGCTCAGCTCCTCTATCAAATTGTTCTAGAAGTCCCTTATTTATAGCTTCTCTTATTAATGCATTATTCTTTAAAGCAGTAGTTCTTTTAGCTTCTGATAAGATTGCTGCTGAATCTACCTTTTCTAACTCACTAACCACTGATGTTGCTAAACTACCTACTTCAGATATAGCTTCTCCAATATTATCTTTAATTAATACAGCATTATCTATGACAGATTTACCTAATTCAGCTAAATCTGTCTGAACTGTATCTAATCCATCTTGTAATGACTTAATTGTCTTAGGATCACCATCACCTAAGAATGATTTTTCCCATGCTAATTGAGCGCCAAGTACTGCAGCCTTAATACCGTAGAATGAAGCTTGTAAAGGTGCAATAGCAATCTTCAATAAACTCATTATTACAGTCTTCATAGCATCAAATCCACCAGTTGCTTCACTTGCAGTTTTAAATGCTTCTGAAAGTGCTGATCCAACTGCTTTAATAGCAAGACCAATAGCAGTCATTGTAGTATCTACTAAATCTAATACTGGTTGTTGTTTCTCTAAGACCTCTTTAAGCAATACAAAGAGTCCTATAACTATACCAATACCTGCTGCTTTAATAGCACCACCTATTCCCTTAAATCCTTTTGATATACCTGCAAGACCTTTCTGACCATCTGTACCTGCTTTAGTTAAAGCAGCACCTGTTGCATTAGCATTATCCTTTAATTCTTCTGTAGATTGATTAAGATCATCTACTTGATTAGTAGTTTCTTTTAATCCTTTAGTTTCTACATCTATTATTATTTTCTTAGCCATTTTCTGTCTTGTTTTTTATAAATTCTCTACTTCTACACCACTAAATCTAATACCAACAGTTGTGTTATTAGTATCAGTATCTACTGTGAAGTATAATATTGATTTCTCACCTATTACGAATGGTTGTTGTGGATTTAAAACTAGGTGATTTTCAACACCTGTGTCCATAACATCTCTGAATACTTCATATTTTGCACCACTTACCAATGATTGTACCCATCCTCTAATAGTAATTGTAGGTTGTGCACCACCACCACTTATCCTAGTTACGTTGATAAATAAGAAATCTAATAACATTGTGTGGTTTTCTTGTACAAAGAAGATGGCTTGTTGTGTTGAACCCTCACCAAGTGGCATTTGAGCTTGTAATGTACCACCACCCCCTGAAACATACGCAGATATAGTACCAACATTCTCTTCTGATGTACCTACTAAATAAACAGCCATTCTATTTACTCCACAATATAAGTTTGTAGTAGTAACATTCGTTAATCCATTCATCTGTATTACCTCTGTGATTGCTTCAAAATTCTCATTAACACCATAAATGATTATACTTTGTGCACCAGTTCCTGTAGATGTTAAATCATTAGCACTTGTTGACGATATATCTAATGTGGTAGGTGTAGTAATTCTCTGAAATATTCCACCTGGTGACCATACTGTTTCTATTGTTCCAGAATCAGCATCAGGATTATAACCATATTTATTCCAAGTTGTTGAACCTTGTCTTTTCCCTAATGCTACTTCATAGTGATAATCACTTGGTCTTACAGGTAAAGAATCAAAATCCTCAGATAATCTACCATTACCACTTGCTGTTAATTTACTATATTGACCGAAGTATACATTTAATCTGAAATATGTTTGTGCTATTCCAGATGTATTTACAAATCTAATTCTAAAATATCTTGGTCCTTTTACTAAAACATGTGGTACCGGTATTTTACCGACCTCAAACTTATAAGGAATTGATGAATCCCAATTAACATTATCAGTAGAAAACTCAGCAAAAAAGTCACCACCTTGATCTGTGTAAACTGAAAACAATACATCAGGTGCATTGTTTAATTCTCCAACTCCTGTAAATGATCCACCAATACCTAATATTACATCACTTGAATTACCAGGTGATGTAATAGTTTCATCGTTAAACGTTAATAATCTACCTTCAGAGTCTACTTTAGCTCTTCGTATTGGACCATTAGGGTTGTTTTCATTAAAAGTGATTTCAGACATAATTTATTATTTAGATTTTAAAAAGTATATTTTTATAAAGAGCCATCTGAATAAATAACCTCTTTTATTTACCTTTGTATATTCAGGGATCAATTCCCATTCAGTAAGTGTTAATGTTATCTTTAGTTCTTTCATAATTATTTCTTTTTATATGATTCTATAATTAAATATATAATAGCTAAGTCTGTACTAACAACAAGAGACCCTACTAAAACCTTATCAAACATAGTGATAAAATCTTCTAAACTAATGATGTACATATAAGTACATACAGCTGCTATTGCTATTGCTATTGAGTAACTTTTTAAAACTTTAAACATAATTCTTAATTTTTTATTTTTAATCCGGTGTATACTCTAATGTAACCCAACCTCTGTTGTATCCAGTTGAATCGTATCCAGTTTGGTCAAAAAAGCCACCAGTTAATCTTTCTAATAATATATTGGTAGAACCCATTGATCCAATACCACCTGCTGGTGTACTAGTACCAGTACCAAATACACCATCTATAAAATACATTTGTGTATCTACATCATTACGAATAATAACAGTAACATTCCTAATTGTTTTCCATTCAGTAGCAGATAAACCATGTGCTATATTTAAAGATCCTGTGAGGTTCATGTCCCAATCACCAATATCAATAATCTTCTTTCTAAGAACAATACCAGAATCTTCATTCATAATACCATTCTTAGCATTTAAAGTCTCTACAAACGTAGTATCTGCGGCATCTGCAGTAATATTAGACCCTAAGATATGTACATTATCAAATCCAGCTGTATCATTAAGTGTTCCAGCTAATATTGAAGACTTATCTGAATCAATGATGTTTAGTGTTCCACCTAAAATAGAACTATCTAATCCTGTATTTATGTTAGCGCCACTAACTGGTACAATAGAAGTGTCATATTCAATTTCAGGACTTGGATTAACATAAAATTGAAAGGGTATTCCTGTAAGACTTGTTGGTACTAAAGCAACACCTAAATCAGATCCTATCCATATCTTACCATCAGGTAAATTAACAAATAATTCACCTGGATATATATCAAATTCATCCCATGTACCATCCCTGTGGTTGTTTGAAGGACCTATTGAAGGTACTGCTGTTGTAACACTTGATCTTTTTAACTTTATTCTGCTATCTATAACACTCATTGAATATATTTTTAATTCTACTTGTTTCTAATATTATATATATTATAAGACGTGATGTTATTATAGTAGTGGACCTCCTTTTTATGAACTTCATATTTCTTTTTAAAATACTTAAAAATAAAGTGTTCTGATTGATCCTAAACAAGCTTTATTTACATATATTTTAAGTTGAATTTAAAAACAAAAAATATTTTTCGTTCTGAGTAAAATTTATTTTTCTAAATTTCTTAAAAAATAAAGTGCTCTGATTGATCCTAAACGTACATTATGGAGGTCTTTTTTAAATTAAAATACGAAGTCCATATAAAAGTGATCTCTCTCTGATTTAGAAAGTTATGTTAGATCCACCATCAACAACTGTATATACTTCTTCTGGAAAGGCTTCAAATACCTCATCAAGGTTACCATCAATTTCAGTAAATGTTAATTCTCTATTTGGGTTTTCCACTACATCAAATGATCCATCTATTATATCAAATCCAGTTGATGTATTTACCCCACCATCACTTATAATTGTAGTATTTGATGACGATACTGTAACATTTGAAACACCTACTAATGTAACATTTGAAACACCACCTAAAATAATATTTTGATTACCATTTAATATGCTTATGTTAGATGATCCACTTTCTACTATATTTTGATTACCATTAATCATTATACCAGAACAACCTTCATCTACCCTATTTAAAGTACCAACTACCATTGTAAATTCTGATTGTATCATATTATTACTACCAACGCCTGCTGTTAAGGCTCCATCTACAACATATGAACCTGTATCATTATATTGTGTTAATGGAACAGTACCTACAGTGTCTGGATCTGAAGGTATTCCGTTTGTTCTTACTTGAAATTCTATGTATCTTTCCATAACTTATAATTTTAATAATTCTACAGTTGTTAAACCGTTTATAGATGGATTTGAATCCTTTATCTTATTTATGTTATACCAACTATTCTTTATCCATATTCTAGCATTCATATTATCTTTAATGAATGATAAATCAACTTCATCTAATACCATGGTTGCAGTTAACATTCTACCAGTTGCTATGTAGTTAATATAATCTTCCCAATATGATGTATATAAATTATCAGTTGGTGGTGTTACATCTTCATAGAAATAAAAATCATTAGGGCCAAAGTTTATATCAAACGTTGGATTAAGTGGATTATCAAAGTGTCCTGCATAAGGCCATTGGTCATATAATGTACCTGTTAATGTTGGACTACCAGAAGTTCCTCCTTTTTCTAATAATTTCCATTGATATGTACCAACATTATCTATAAGTCCTCCCCAGTAAAGTACACTTGGTAATTTCTGTTCACTATTCATTTGATATATCCAAGGAATAATAACAGCATTACCATTAATTGCTAAACTTCTCAAAGGTGCTGGTGCAAATGGTGTTTTAATTACTGTAGTACCTTGACTAAATTCATTAGTAAATTCAATCTTCTTTTGACCGTAAATATCACCTTGAGTAGAACCACTGTATGCTTTAGCTAATGGACTACCGGTATCGTTAGTATAAGTAAATATTAGATTCTTAGATTGTAAATCTGGTAACAATGTTATATTAGTTGGTTTAGAATAATCTACTTTATCTGACCAATCTAGTTCTACTCCAGTATCATAAAATTGTTCTCTAGTTTTAAGTATAATCTTTCTATTATCTGTAGGATCTGTAGTAATGTATAAGTTATATCTCTTTATAATATCTAATAATAAATCACTCTTCTTAAAGTTCCTTGGTATTGATATAGTTGGGTCAATTATATATCCTTGTGGTATAACATCTTGTGCAGTCAAACTAAATCGAGTTGCTGATGTGAATCCATATGTATATCTTTGATATGCTAATGTAGGAATATATTCTGTAATGTTAAAGAATCCTCCACCAATAACATTTTCAGTTTGAGTATAATAAGAAGGCATTCCATACCAATCACTAGAATCAGGTAACAAAGCAAACTTCAGTTCAACAACATCACCTGTTCTTAATTGTTGACCTCTCAACAATGGTTGGTTAAAAAATAATGTAGCAGATGATTCCCAATTATTACTACTATCATAAACAGTACCGTTAGTATTGTTTACATACATTCCACTACTCTTAACAGTAAATGATCCTCTTGCTGCACTATTAACTGTTACTGAACAATATAAAGATGCTTCAGGTCTTGTTATAGTAGTTGTTTGATCTTTATGATTTTGTACACCCTTTACAATACCTTCACGGCCTAAGAATACTTCGTCTGCACCGCTATAGGCACTACCGTTAGCCTTATATACTTTATGAGTAATATCAAATCTACCACTAAATTGTAAATCATATGTACCATTATCTAGTATAGTTAGTTTTTGTGTAGAACTAGCCCATTGATTATTAGGGTCACTTACCTCATTACTAAATCTAGAAGCAAATGCTAAGTTTTGTGTATAGTTAGTTACTCTAGGTAACCATACTGGATATGATAAAGGTGTGTCTACTGTAACTGTCTTATCAGGTAAGTCTGCTACTTGGACTTCATCATCATCTAAACTAAGAAATGGTATAATTTCTTTCTCATATCTTGTATTAGTATCCCAGAAGTCTCCTCCTACTTGATAACCTATACCATTAAGCATTGTTTCCATTAATTTCTTATGGTATATTGCTGGTCTAAAATTATCAACCTGGTATGTACCACTTGATGGAGGAGATTTTAATAATGGATATTGATAACAATCTTCCCAAGTATTATTAGCCCAAGCATCTTCCATAGTGGCTCTAGTTAATGTATGACTAAAAGCACTTAAATCTATGTCATCAGCTGGGTCTTCATTGTTAATTAATAACTTACCTTTTAATTCTTCAAATAATAATACTGAAGAATCATAAAATACACAATCATATATAAATTGGTCTCCTTCAATATCTGAATGATGTATCTTGTTAATTTTTGTTAATTTAAAAAAACCATCTAACACAGTAAAACCATTTATTACTATTTTAGCATTAGTTCTAATACTTGGATTAAATACGGAAAAATCCACATTAATATCATATATATTACCTAATACAGTATTATTATTCTTTGATGATGGTAACTTAACAGTCTTTGTAAAAGTACCATTACTAGTTAAGATATTAGCAATGTCATCTACTTGATATGTTATTGGAATTACAATATCATCTGCAACATCTAATCTTAGACCATTTTCTAATATAATTTCTATCTTCTTCATTAATTCTGTTGTGGGTTTTTAAAACTATAAGTAAAATCAATCTTATGATTATACAATTTCTCATTAGTTTTGTTATATACTTGATATGAATTAGTAGTTATATTGATAGCAAATAAATTACCATCCCCATCATAATGATAAACCTCCGGAGAAGCAATCATCTCATCGATTAAGGCACTCATTTCTTCATTTAACCAATTACTATTAAGTGATATAATTTCATCCACATCGGTGTTTAAACGAGTTTGACCTCTATCACTTGTAGCATACGAAAATCTATCTCCTTGAAAACTTCCAACATTTTGTCTAAAGCTGGTCTTCTTTACTCTTACAGATTTAGTACTAACTAAATCAAAAGATACCGGAATGAATGATCCTAATCTATCAAGAAATATTAAGTTGTATTTCTGATATTTACTACAATTAGTATTGACATCAAATCTATATAATGGTGATGTAATACCCGCATACGCAGATGCTAAATCTCCTGTTACCGTTGGGTCTGAAGTTAATGTACCTGCAATTTTCTCCATACTACAAATGTAACCACCAGTTTGAGGATAATAACTAACATCAGTAATATTATATGATGCATTCCAATCAGCTGGTGTATATCCTGTTAATGTTACTACATCTCCTACCTTTAAAGTTGATGTGTCATTTATTGTGAATGATGCAGTAGTTGCTGATGTTCTCAATACATTATAGAATAAACCATCTCTTGCTGGGTCAGTACCTGCATCAACAACAACTTGTACAGTATAATAAGTGGTATCTGCATCTATTTGATTACCACTTAAATCAGTTGCAGTATTAATATTTTCTGGTCCTAATCCTAATTGTAATTCAGACTGTGACATTTCCGTGTTATCTAAATCTTCTGACCAATCTAAACCTGCACTATCATATGCTCTGATTTCTATTCTAGCATCTAGAGTAGTAAATAATTCAGTTACAGCAGGTAATGTTAAATACATACGAGTTGCTAAATCAATATTAAACCCAGTAGATGGTAATGAAGTTAATAACTGCATAGACCCATCTGAATCTGTACTGTAATCTGACCATTTATAATCTTGTTGTTCTACCCAGCCAATAGCACCATTCCATACTCCTTTACTACTTGCAGAATATCCAGCAAATTCGGTTAATACACTTGCTACTTCATATTGTTCATCTATATCAAATGTATAAGAACCATAAATATTTGATGGCACTATTCCTACTGTTGTACTTCCTATAGGTAAGTCATATGAAACTATTGCCTCAAGATGCTTATGGATGTCTATTATCAAACGACCATCTGGATCTGGTGCAACTACTAATCTACTCACTGTACCTCCATTAGGTGTTACGTATACAACATAACTAAATCTAGTCTCTGCTGTTTTATCTGATTCTGCTACCAACATAATTTGATTGTAAACAGGTTGATATAATTGTGGTTGTTGTAATACTGTTATTGCCATAATATTAAATATATAGTATATGATATGTTTTTATTAAAATTAAAATTTAAAATCCGAAACTTTCTTCCATTGCATTAGCAATTAACTCTTCAATGTCTGAAAGAATTGATTTAAAAGTGCTTGTTTCGAGCGCATCAGATACTATATCGTAATCTCCATCTACATATTTAAAGTAATCAGTTGAAGTGACCTCCATATCTAATTCTCCGTTTTCTAAAGAGATAACTGTTTCTACAGAATTCAACATAAGACCAGTGTCTATTAAATCTTTACGTCTAATTTCATCCTGTACAAGATCAGTAATACGATTTTCTATACGAGTAATATCTGAACTATTGAATTTTAAGGCCATTTTATTGTATTTTATTTATAATCTTCAAATTTAGAATATCCTGTATTTAACAAATCCTTAAAAACTACTCTGTCAAATTCTGTTATGTCAGACCATCCAGTATCTTGTATGAATAATTGTGGATAAACCTTAACTGAATTGAAATTATTGTTCTCTTGTATTACTTGGGATAGGTATTTATCTACTTCCATCCATCCAGATTCTGAACGTTTAGTGAAATGGTTATAATACTCATTCATTAATACCCTACTCAAACCATATGCGTGACCTCCCCATGAGTTTCTAGCTTGAAATATATGTTTATTTTCCTCATAGAATGTTTCGTGTGTTAGAGGACTATCTATTGTTTGATGTCCAAGGTATAATAAGTCCCAATCAGTATCTCCTAATTGATTAGTTATGATTTCAAATTGATTATTAAAGTCTTTATGCAATAACACATCATCCTCAAGGATTAATATTCTATCATATTTGTTATATAAGGCATGTTTTATACATCTAAGATGTGACATTAAACAACCCATACCACTTTCATTATATGCAAAGTTATGTCTAGTTGGCATTAAACTTAATATTTCACCAACATAAGCATCAATAACCTCATAGTTAGTAATATTATTGTCTGCTAATCTAGTTTTCATAGCATCCAACCTATCCTCTCTATAGAATAAATTAATCACATATATTTTATCGAAGTATTTATTTATCATCATTATAAACTTTCTTCTCAATCTTCACTTCCATTTCCTTACTCTTAGCGATTCTTTCTTCTCTCGTAAAGGGTTTATCTCCCTTAAG
>Ga0129324_10001305_pt1 | contig 16268 bp, 15 predicted proteins | sample CPBDNA_7_FD_96879 | JGI IMG/M metagenome (GOLD analysis project Ga0129324, IMG submission 96879) | Freshwater to marine salinity gradient microbial communities from Chesapeake Bay, USA - CPBay_Spr_15_0.2_DNA | ecosystem: Environmental > Aquatic > Marine > Coastal | place: USA: Chesapeake Bay... | reverse complement strand
ATACAATCGCACGATAGTTGAGATTCTTTATATGTTATCTTTGGGCACTTTCTATTCCTGACATACTGAAGAATTGACATTTATTATACCCGTTTTTGGTAGTCGATTGTTGTATAATATAAAATATAAAATATAAAATATATACAACGCCCCTATAAAACAATGAGTAATTCAAAAATACAACAATTTGTGACAACCTTACCAAATGAATGCGCTGATAATAGAAATTTTTGCGAACCATGTTCTTCAAAAAAAACAGTAGCTGCTATTGACCAGTTTGTTACCCAAGTTGAAATAGATAGAGGTGATGATATAATTTCTGAAATTATTAATCATAATATAGAGGAAGACTACGTTCTACCACCTAGCAATTCCAAAGCTGCCATTGCTGTCCGTAAGGCTGCTGCTGTACTCGGGTGTAAATCAGAATCATGTGTAATTCAGCATCCTAGAATGAAAAATTTCATAAACAAAGTAGATCCGGATATTGACATATCTACTGAACTTAGAGAGAATTTTAAGGCTAAGGGTCCAAGAAATTCTAATTCCCTTCTTAGTAATTTTAACCATGAAGATGTATTTCATCAATGGTCCAATCAATTTAATAATTTTTACCCTTACGAATTTAATATGATTGATTTTGCAAAAGTAGGTGGGTCACTAGCGGTAGTTAATATATTGGATATATTATCGGGAAATGAAGATGTAAATTTAGGAAACGGTAATTTTGTAAAACGCCCATGTAATATAATGGGGTGCATTCTTAACACAGATGTCAGTTCAGGAAGGGGTAAACATTGGGTAGCAATATTTATTGACGCTAGGGGTAAAAAAAATTGGACGATTGAATATTTTAATTCTTCAGGTAACCCTCCAACTAAAGAGGTAGTTAAGTGGATGGAAGAATCTAAGGTTATAATGGAAACATATAGATCTCGTAATCCTCCATGGGGGAAAGTCAAAACTGTAGCAGTTACTAGTATTAGGCATCAAGACTCTAAGACGGAATGTGGACCTTATTCACTCTTTTATATTCGATCTCGTATAGAAGGCACACCATATAAACGTTTCATCGAGAACCGTATCAGCGATGATGAAATGTTGAAATTTCGTAAACATTTATTTCGGGATAAGTAAGAATCTCAAGTACTTCTTTTTAATAATAAAAAAAAATATATGCAAAAATCTAGATTATATAGTCTTAAAGGTATTTTTTATTTAATGTTATATAGACGCTGTATATATATCTCCAGAAGTCAAAGCTAAAAAATAATGTTGGATAAAATTAACGCTGTACTTATGACATTTTTGATTGTCATTATTGCCCTTACTGGTCTTAATCTTCTCTTGAATTTATATGAAATGAAATGGTTAAACTTTATGCTACCTAGTTGTTATAAGAAATCGGGATTCAGAGGGGCATATGGCCGTTCGCGTACTATGGAACAATGTCTTTCCGGAGACCCGAAAAATCCTGTAAATATGTGTACTTGGGTATAAAAACACCCTATTCGTTGTAATATGGACAATAGGATGTCCAGTAATGTTTATATTAAAATTCTTAATAAACGTTTTTTTATTGCCGTAAAGAAATAATCTAATATATAATCAATTTCGCCTTTATAGAAATAAAAAATATATACCAAATGGCAGTTGCTCTTCTTATTGTACTTATCACTGTGATGGTTTTTACATATTGTAATTTAAATGGAGAAAAAGATAAATTCGACTCGAATCATATAGGAGAGTGTAAGTCGGGATATACTTTTGGTAAGCAAGCATCCGAATTAAGATATGATGTATGGCCGAATGGTTGGCATATGGCCGATGATCAAAATAAAGAACTGTCATCCAAACAAGAAAATATGCAAAAGAGCGAAAGGTATGAAAACAAATTCGCATTAGATGAAAATTATGATATTACACCAATGTCGGCGGGAAATTATCAAGATACTGAATTTTGTAATTCATCAGGAAAAGGATATCCAGCAGATGGGGCCGGTTGTTTAGTTAATAATAAGTGTGGGACTAAATGCAAGGGACTTAATGGGGGGGAATGTGACAAAAAAACCGGTAAATTTAATTTCTCGATGGATTCCCAAGATCCCCTATATTTAACAAGTGACGTAGATCCTCTAATCACAGGAAAGCTATATGAACATAGGGAATATACCCGCCCAATATATGCAAACCAAATGTCACACTCCTGTCATGGATTAGCCGAATATGGTACTGAAGGTATAAAGGTTTATGATGATGGCCTACCCAATACATGGAGTCTACCCTCAAGACCCAATTCTCTGTATAAAGCAAATAATGAAGGAAATATGAGAGATCATTATGGATCAGAAGGACCCACTATATACTCAAAAAATATGTATTCACTAAGTGAACCCGATCATGACCCAAATATAGGTTAAAGTTTATTATAATGCACAACATAAATAAATCTTTTTTATGCTTAAATACACTAAAGAATGACTCTTTAATACACTAAAGAATGACTCTTATATACTAATTTTGAATAAAAAGAAATAATAGGTATATAAGCATTAAAGGTTTCCATTACCATACGCATATTACCATACGCATATTAACATACGCAAATTATGTCTTCTCAAAGCAGTGACCAGTTTAAGATATTTGACCTTGCCCAGCATGCCCGTATGAAAGGTATGTGGGCCGGTTCAATCAGTCCCACGACTATACCAAATATGCAAGGACTAACTCCTGATTTGAATTTGATTAAAATTACCAATCCACACACCCGTGCGGGTCTGCAATCATGGTTCAAAGAATTAGTAACTAATGTAACCGACCACGTGATAATTTCTAAATCCAATCGTAGTAAAAATAAACGTGTTACATATTTCCATGTTAATTTTAATAAATCAGGTGTAATATCGTATGAAAATAATGGTCCCGGTATCCCAATACTAGTGAACGAAGTAGCTACATCTAAGAAAGGGAGGACAGTTTATAATCCCGAGGTGGCATTTGGTATGTTTCTAGCGGGATCAAATATGGAAAAACCGCCCGATTGTGTAAAAGGAGGAATTAATGGTCTTGGTGCCAAGCTCGCAAATATACATTCTAAAATATTTGTAGTACGAACATGTGATCATAAATCTAAAAAACTATATACTCAGAGATTCGAAGATCGTATGAAAATAATAAATTTACCCAAAATAGAATCTATAGATATTTCTAAAAATCCATCCCATACGAATATTACGTTATTGCCAGCTTATGAAGAATTGGGATATAATTTAAAAGGAGGAAAAAAAATATCTCTTTCGGATTATTCGGATCTTAACGCATGGCTTCGCCTATTACTACACCAAGCCGCCGCTTATGTAGGTCCCGATGTCGAAGTCCTTCTTAACGGGATTAGATGCGAAACTACAAACGCAACTGATCTTTTACGTTTGATTGCATTTCAGGGATTGGCAGAAACTCCCGATATACATTCATGTATAATGAAACACCCTGAAGATCCATTCAAAAAACATAAATGGGATGTGGCAATTTCGGTTTTGCCTGGATCAAATAAGTTTTCCTCAATAATGGTCGTTAATGGAGTTATTTGTACTAAGGGCCCTCATCTTCAATATATAAAGAAAGAAATATGTAACTCTGTCCAAACTGTAACTCGGAAATTAATCAGGGATAGTAAGTTGCAAATTAATGTAACCGAAGCCTGTAAGCGATTATTTCTTGTATTTATAGGAGCGATACCAGGAGCAGATTGGTCTGGTCAATGCAAAGATGAGCTAGACATGCCATCAACCGAAATCACTCGATACGCAATTCCGGCAGCATTTCTGAAAAGTATTGCGACTTGCGTTGCTGAAGATATTATTCAATCTATGGGATCAACTCGCAATAAAAAGACCCGAAAGAATAAAGTACATATTGACAAATACACTCGTGCTCGTAAAGAAGGAACTCGATATCGCGATAAATGTTACTTGTTAGCTGCCGAAGGGGATAGTGCAATTTCTCTACTACGCGCGGGACTCACACTCGGTAAGAAAAATCCCGGTGGTCCTAGTTTTGATTATTATGGGATAATATCTCTAGGTGGTGTTATTATGAATGCACTTCGAAATATAAATGAAATAAAAACTCCTTCCGGTAATGGTACAACAATTATTAGAAATGAAAAGTTAAAATCAAATAAAACATTAACTGCGATTGTCGATGCGTTAGGCTTAGACTACGCATTAACGTACGAAACCGACGAAGAAATTTCTACATTGAATTACGGGGGATTGATTGGTTGTGTAGATCAAGATTTAGATGGTTGTGGAAAGATTCTTCCGTTATTGATGACATTCATTCATCTCTTTTGGCCAAAGTTGATAGAACGCGGATATTTAAAACGTTTTCTTACACCAGTTATACGAGTAACATCAAGTCACGGTCGTGGTAAATTCATTAAAGAATTTTATTACGAAAATGAATACGAAGAATGGGCAAAGAATAATCCATCGAAAGTTAATGTAAAATATTACAAAGGTTTAGCAACTCATGATAGTCATGAAGTAATTTCAATGTTCAAGAACTTTCAAGAATCGATATACACATTATCTCTTGATGATATCACTACAGAAAATAATTTATTTTACACATATTATGGGGCGGATTCTAGTCTGAGGAAAATCGAATTATCGACACCTGTGCAATATTTGACCACTGTAGATACAAAAATAATTAGAAAGAGTAAGGTTATCCCGTGTTCTACGCAACTGCAGGTTGATGCAAAGGCCTATAAATTGGACGATTTAACTCGCAAAATACCTCATGTGTTAGATGGTATGAATCGATCAAGACGAAAAGTATTAACGGGTGCGATTCTCGCACATGCAAATAATAGTAAAGAGAGGAAAGTATTTCAGCTTGGGGGATTTATTGCTGAAAAAATGTTTTACCACCATGGCGATGCATCACTTAACGGGACAATAGTTAATATGGCTCAATGCTTCCCAGGAGCTAGGCAATACCCATATTTATCAGGAATTGGCCAGTTCGGATCTAGACATATGTCTGATGATGCGGGAAGTCCAAGATATATAGCCGTGCGTTTAGCTGCACCATTTGTAAATTCTATGTTTCCACAAGAAGATAAATGGCTATTACCATATACATTTGACGAAGGGGAACGTGCCGAGCCTGAATACTACCTTCCGGTATTACCAATGGCAGTATTAGAGTCGGTAAGTATACCTTCTGAGGGATGGAATCACAATTCAACATCTCGAGATTTAGGATGTGTTGTAAATATAGTTCGCGCACTTATTAGAGGCGAAGAGTATCTTACATCGATTATGGAAGAAAAAGATATTTCCAAATTGGCGAACAGAATAGAAAATGAACAATTTCCACTTAATCCATCATATAGAAACTTTACCGGAACTATAAAAGCCGTAGGAGGGACTATATATTCTTATGGGGTATATTCTTATAATGAAATATCTTATGAAATTACAATTACAGAGTTGCCAATTGGTGTAGTGACTGAGTCATTCATAAAATCATTAACCGACTGTAAGAAAGCATCAGCTAAAACTCGGAATGAATTTATAGAACAGGTGAATAATCATAGTAGTGATGTGAGTATTAATATAATTATAAAGCTCAAGAAAAACGTATATCAGAATGTGATTGAAAAATACAGGATATCATCAGAAGATGGAATGGTTATGTTCTTGGGGTTACGTTCTCCTATGCGTAGTAATTTAAATTATATGAATTGTGATGGGACAGTATTAGAATGCAACAATGATTATATTATACCAATAATTAAATGGTTTCCTCATCGTATGAGGATGTATCACGCGCGTTACCAACGTGAAGAAATTTTGCTGAGGTGTAAGCTCATATTAGAATCTAATATAATTCGTTATATTAGTGAGGTTGATGAATTAAATTTATCAAATATTCAAGATGAGGATGAAGCAAAGCAAATATTAAAATCTAAAGATTATCCCAGTATTAATGTTAGTATGTTGAAGTCTCCAAAATATACACCTATTGATGATTTAGAACAATCTATAATGCAAGGAGATATGATGTATGATTACATACTTGATCTTCGGGCGAGAGACCTTGTACATAATTCGGTTTCCCGCCGTAGAGAAAATGTCATTAAATTGGAAATGCAGCTTGAGGAGGTTAATGGATATCTTAATGAACAGCCATTTCCGGCAGCTAGTGTATGGCTACTTGAGATTGAACAAGTATGCGCTGCGATTGATCGAGGTATAGCAACTAATTGGAAATTCTAAATTTCTATTATTTATAATATTTTTTTACTGAATAAAATTTAGCAATAAAAAAAATTAGCAATAAAAAAATTACATCATCGGTAATATTAGAATGGATTACATTTTATTTTTGATTCCCAATTGTATGCGATCAAATATACTGATGCAATTTCTCAATGCTTTAGAGAGAGTTGCAAATATGTCTTCAGAACTTGTATGATTAATAGTAACTTCCATCACGTTCTTGTGGTCCTGAATTACATATCCGACGTAATCGATATCAGGATATAGATCATATATCGATCTTGTAAGCATCTTACCTATTGTATGCGTCTCTCCATGCACCCTTAATATTCCCACCGAACCCTTAGAAGTTTCTGATATTATGAAATGAGGATTCACGAAATCTGAATCGTTATCAAGCAGCCCCTGTATATGTCTTAGTCTATCTTTGATATTAATGCATGCTTCAATAAGAATATCAATACTCGCTGTAGAATCAGATAGTACTGCGGGTACTTTATATGTGAGTCTGAATTTCTGAGGATTCGCAATTAGGGAGCTTATTTTGAATCCACTGAAATCGGGTAGATTTATATTTTTTGGCATTCCACTATCTTCATTAACTTCAGCCTTACTTTCAGTTTCCGAATCATTAGCTTCATTATTTATATTTTGAAATCGTATTTGATTATCCGAAAACATTTCGACGTCTAGAGGAAATATACCTCCACAGCATACCTTTGAGAATAAAGCATTTTGATATCCATACCCCTCTTCGATTCGTATATTATCAATAATTAGCATTTTCCCAGGTTGAATATCTGCAATACCGAAAGTCGGATTGAATATTGGTACTGTAATATTTCCCGCAGTCACAACCATATCACCACTAAAAACACTCATGACAGTAGTGGTATCATTAACTACCCTTAATGACAATCTGATATTTTTTTTATCATTATCCGATATATCTGGGCGTAGTCGTATCCCCTGAATATTAGGTTCGACAAACTCTCTAACCATAAATGGATCATTACTTTCAATTTGAAAACCGCCGTCACCAATTGAAAGGCGTGATCCGGGAATTTCATCAAGAATAGTTCGCCTCAGTGCATTAACAATTGAAGTTGAAACATTTTCAATAATCATCTCAACGTAATCAATTCCAAGTGGTAATTGCTTTAATCCGGGCATTATTTGACTCAAGACACCTGCAGTGTCCGGTAATACGTGCCTACTTACTATACTAACTACATTCGGTTTATTTCCACTTAAATTCTGAGACATATTTTTAATTTTGAAAAATGTCCGATTTTAATTCACGACCGAGTAGATAATTAAAGTATACCGGCTTATACTTATATAATAATCAGAAATTCAATTTAACTTTTGTGAAATATAAACAAGGATTGCAAATGATCGACCAACATAATCTTTATATACGAACTAGTAAATCTTCATCATATTCTAGAAGGCATAGAATTCTTACTTTAAACTTACTAAAATTCATTTCATCTAATATAAGTTATTTTAGGGGGATGGGTGTGAAGATAAAGATTATTAAACTATCCGATACAGCTTCAAAAAATACAAAGATTAGAAAACTTCTTGAAAAGAAGAAAGTAACTCGATTACCGGCTTTAGTTACGTCATCTAGTACGTATATTGGATGCGAAGACATAAAAAAAATGTATCAACATAATGTAAATAACTGGATAAATTATAAAAGACAAGCAGAAATCGCTTTAGATACTCCAGATCGTCCTCCTGTAAGTATTGACGAAAGTCCATCAGACGCACAGGCTGCTGATGATGAGAATATGTTAAAAGAATATTACGAAAATGAAATGGTTATGGAAGATGGTGGTGATGGAAACGATGATGAAAATGAAGAGATTAATGGGTCAGGAAATATGCTATCTCAGTATCGGAAGATGATGACTACTAGAGATAAGACGCGCCCTAAATCCGATCCTTATGATAAATCATCAAAGGGTGAAACATATCGTGATGATAATGTGGAATTGGAAGATGACGGATTTCCGACTTCGGATTACGATGGGCAAGTTGAGGCTTCCGGGGGTAGTGGAAATAATGACGACCTGATGGCTCAGGCATATTGGGAGAATCAGGAGTCTTCAGTATGAGATTTATTTCGAACTTAAATTTTATAATTATTTCTTACACTTTACGGTTGGGATTAAAATAATGAAGTAACTAAAAATTATTATTACATCATTAGTTAAACTTTTTTTTTGTTTTCCTTAGACTCTACGGAAAGTATAAATTAGATAATTGTTATTTATATAATATAATAATATAATAAAAAACTTTCCAAATATGGCATCTTTATCACGATCGAAGAATAATGATATAGTTGATATAGTGAATGCATTTAACCAATGTGTTCGCGTTATGACCGTTAGTTTAAGTAAGCACGCACCGACTGATGCAAAAATTCAAAGAATTAAGAAACGAGTATTAACCGCCTCAGATTTAATTCCTACTAAAACAATTGAGATTGTCGGTCCTTATCTATATGAATATCGAGAAGCTATTTATAGTGGGGATGAAGAGTTCTTTCTAAAAAAAGATTATATGAAAGATTTGGCATCTAGTACAAAAAAAGATAATGCTGATAATACAGCATATATTCTACCCAAGATGAAATCCGAATGGGAAAAATTTTCTAGAAAAGAAAAGGACCAGTATTTAAAATTGACTATTCGAATGTTGGATATTTATTTAGATTATCTAGCTTTAACAATTGATGATCCTCGTCCTGCAATTGAAGGCATTCCTGATTTTGCGAGAAAGTAAAATTACAAAATGTTTTTTTTCGTATCTATAAAATAAAATATTACAAAATGGGATTATAACAAACTAGTACTATACATTGTAATTTCTAAATAAATAAATCTTATAGGTTATAATATTATACCACAATTATGGCATAATTATATTTTTAGCATAACGAAACTGCAATAAGAGAATAACCTTTCAATACTATATAAAGAAATATTGCAATTCCAATAAGTAAAAAATAGAAATATATAATCCGAATAATATTGAAAATGGGTAAAAGCCGAATCAAATGCAAACTTGTAAAATCAACTCTGGGTGATAAAGATGTAGTAGGTATGTTTAATGACCTACTGGGGGCTTCTGAAGGTAGCGTCAATATCCAAGTTGTTTATCCAAAGTATAAGGAATTAAGGAAACTAGTTAGAATGTATGTAAGAATATTTGCATCAATGGCCGGTTCGCAATGTCTCATAAAGTTGGAAAGGGATAATGATGAAAATAGCTCGCTCTCTATGGTAAATGCATATGCTGATCGACTAACTACTGATTATTTTGAAATCTTCGATTTACCAAATTTCGATTCGTATATCCAACTCGATAATACTTTAAAAATTGATGAAATTCCAGAAGAGGAACGTATGGAATTCAACTCAAAGTATATTGCGCTCAAGAAATGCAATTTGATGAATATTATTATTATGACTTGTAAAAATTTAATCGTACATCGGGCATATATTGAAAATATGGATACACTTAAAGATCGTTTTCTCATAAAAACCGCCGGAACTATGTTTAAACCATTTATTGGATCTGATCTGAACTTTAAGGCTCTATATATTGATCGTAAATTGTCGAGCTCAGATAGGTACTTTCTTATGTTAATTTTACATAAATCTTTCGAAATATCATACGCAATATATAATCTAAACTCATCCCCAGATGTTGATGTTAGTAAGTTTGTACAGGTAGTTGTTGCAAATCTCAGTGAGGTTAAAAAGCATATTCCTAGATGTGATGAAGCATTTAATGCGATTGCAAACTCGGTTAATTTACTAGAAAATAACTTTGATTCGTACTATAAAGACTTTGTTGCGTCTAGTAATCCAGTAGTAATTATGGAAAATTTTATTTTGGATGTCAGTAATAAGACAAAAGCATCTACTAAAATTACTAGCCAATTCAGAAAAATTATACGACATTATAGGCAAATAGCTCAGCAGCAACACGGAAATGATAATCCCCAACTTAAAGCGATTTTTAGTCATGTTGATAAGAGCTTTATCGAATTGGATAGGAGAACAAAAAATGCTACACTTCCGGATGATGAGAATGAGAATGGGGATGAGAATGAGAATGGTAATGAGCAAAGTTCGGCAGAAAAAGAAGGAAGTGTATTAGTAGAATCCAACGTACATAATGAATGCGTAGAATCCAACGTACATAATGAATGCGTAGAACCGATGACAAAATCACAAAAGAAAAGGCGCTCTCGTAAGCATAGAGAAATTCGAAAGTACTTGAACGAAGCAATTACCGACTCGGGTGAATTGATCGCACCGATAAACGGTAATATGTCTACAGTTGCGGACAGTAAATTACCCGCTCCGGATCCACAAAGTAGTCAGAATTAAATATGAAATATTTATAAAAAATATTCTTTTTTTTTCGAAACCACAATCTAATTTCTTTTCTTTATATATAACTTAAGGTTAAATAAATCTATAGATTTACTAGCTAATATGATTAAAATACCGGAATTGTCAAACCGAGGAGTGTTATTTATTATCATTATAATTGCTATACTTATGTTCGTTATAACAGAGGATTATACTATGGCATCAATTACTGCTATTATTGGAGCTGTTATCATATTTCTACATAAAACGGAGTCGGATAGATTGAGATTTAAATCGTTGGAAAATGCTACAAATATAAATGCTACGGATATAAATACCACGGATATAAATGCCGCAAGATTAATGGAAACTAATATAGATGAAGAACTCCTTTCTGGTATAGAATTAAAAAATGATCAGAAAAAAGAGGCATTTACTCGGGGATTGAATGATGAGAATGGATATTTAGGTTCTATTGATATAAGTGATTTTGATTCATTAGGTAAACTTGGTCACCAAGATAAAAAAATAACAGAATACCATCCCAATGGTAACCCTTATTTGTTAAATAGTTATGAATCTCCACAATCCCAAGAAGAAGGAGTGTGTATAGATAATGATGCTATAGCTGCATTAGATGGTGATGAACTTAATGTTTATCATTCCCGCGCACGTAATGACGAATCGCGTGTTATTGCCGGTACTATGCGTCGTAAAGAATTCGTAGATAGGTTTACTCGAGAAGAGTTAGACGAAGAAGAGAATTCTATATGGCATGGCAATCACGAATATTAAATTTAAAAAGTATTTTGCATTATTTTCGCATTAAGTAAAACTTATTGATTTTTCTGCAACATAGCTTCAAGTTCTTCGGGCGATTGTACGCCAACCCTAACAGCCCCGGTCTTCGAATTTGACCAATGTGGGAATGCTGAAATACCTAAGCATGCATCTGAACCGGGACATACCACAATATCACTGTAATTACCAAGAATTTTCATTTGGGCATCACAAGCGGAACACCCCCTAAGAAGATATAATGTCCAGCCTTCTTTTTTTAGTACTTCCGATATCGTACCACTACCCCAATTCGCTTGATATACGATATAAGCTATAAGTAATAGAACCACCACTAGTAACATAGCATATGTACCAGTATAAGAACTAATACTATCCGAAGCTGGATGGATTTTTGAGTATTTAGAATCAGTATTCACTGTTTGTGTGATATGATCCAGTATATTGTCGTCAAATAGATCGGCCATATTTAGTTAAAGTAAAACTTCAGAATGGTGTTTATAAGAATAAGAATATATTGAAACGTAAAGAAAAAAATATAATTTCATAATATTCTAATTAATAAATAGTTTACACAAATTTGATTTTTCCTGTGAGTGTCGCAGTTGCATTTACCCATTTAGGTTGCATTTTAGTAGCTAGATCGGGTATGGCATTTATATCGTTAACACCGGTAATTACAAAACTAAATGGATTTAGAGGAAAATCTAACTTTATAGGATTAGGAGAACCTTTGAACGAACCAGCGGCTAATGCCATATTTTCCAAATTCTTAGATACGTCTTGGGTGTATACTTTTCCGTTACCATCGGTAATAGTAAATATTGCATCTTTGAATAAAGCACTATCCGTAAGATACCCATTAGGTACTTTCCATTCCTTTGGTTCTGTACCATTATTACTTACCGAAAATGAAGTCCAGTTCATAAAATGATAGTTAATTAGCATAGCAGATATAAACACCACTACAAAGACAAAGAAAGCTATAAGTATTTCATTAATTGGGAGCATATTTTTATATTTACTCTCTGTTTAAGATAATATATAATATATTGAAAAAGCTTATTGAAAAATATTAATGGATTATTTTCGTATTGTCGAATCATCTAATAATAATTTATTAAAGGCCGAAGAGAATGAACTATTTTCATCGGAAATAAGTAAATTTTTTGACATTCTAACAAAACGATTTAAGAATTGAAAATCTTTCCAAGATTCCCTTCCTATGTATATATTTGTTTTAACTACCAATATTTCTCTGGGTGTAGAAGTGTCATTGTTGAACATAAATCCGCTAGAACAATTCATATCCCTAGAAACAATTTCATAAATTGGTTCCTCGTTGCCGTTGCAATACTCAAATTTACCAAGTTCTTGACGACTGAATACATCTTCCGGAAACTTGCCAATTATTTCAAATGGAAACCTATCCATCAACTCAGAACGCGTAAAGATGTAATCCTCAGTTATGAATATTGGATAGTTTATTCCGGAGTCGATATGTGCCAACAGATCAGCATCCGGACATATCAATTCACCATAAGACGAAAATGATCTCTTAGGTGTATTTGTTGCGAATAAATTTCTTACTTGTTCAATAGTCATATAGCCATCCTTTAATACTTCATCTAGAGATTCTCTAAAATCTAATTCTAACAAATCATAAGATGTTTTAGTAGGTATGGTACTGGTAGCCATTTTGGTAATATACTTATTTTATATATTGTTAATTGTATAATATATAAGTATAGTATAATGTTATTTAATAAGTAATATGATACAGAGTAGCTCTACAAATGTTAATGGAAGTAACGATTTACCAAATATTATTGGTAATGATGCCGCAGGAGATGTCTCTAGTGCTCTAGCAATTGGTGCGGTATTCAGTATACTATCTATAGGATTTACACTTTTTATTATTATTGGGTTAATTGTTTTACTAGTTGCGCGTGGAAATATATGGAAACGTATTGAAAATATAGAAAAAAAACTTGGAATGGAAGTATGATATATTCGAATAAATCATATATTTTAGTTTAATTTTTTTCTATGATGTGTGATATAAGCAATCACTAATAGCAAATTTATTTAAACTATGCTCGCAATTGTAGTTGTACTAGTTATTATTATCATTATGTTGGTAATGTCCTGTGGTTCGTATTTTGGGCTACAGACAAAGTGGTGGAAATCTAATAGTGAAACGGTATTGAGATCATCAGCGGCCACTTTTGAATCGAATCAACAATTAGCAGCATCGCCAGCATCGCCAGCATCGCCAGCATCGCCAGCATCTTCTGCATCACCATTCGTAAGTAGTAATTACAATTACGGTAATGAAGATCTCGCTAGGATTGACGTAGAAAGTCAAGGATATAACAAGATGTAAAATTATTCATAAGTAAAAAAAAGGTTAAAATACCTATCAGAGTAAGTATTCATCATCTTCTCTCAATAAAGACATAAACACATCAAAATCTGTATCTGTATCTGTATCCGTATCCGAATCAGTATCCGAATCTGTATCCGAATCAGTATCCGAATCTGTATCCGAATCTGTATCCGAATCAGTATCCGAATCAGTATCCGAATCGTAATACTGATCTTCTTTATGGGGAACGGTAAGACACATTGTAAATTGATAGATAATTTATAATGCAATAAAAATTCAATTTTTTAATTATATAAAAAAAAACTGAATAATAATAATGCAATAAATTGTTGTTTTTTTTAATTATGTAAAAAAACTAAATAAGATGGTTAATAATTATATACCAATCTAATCAAAACCCATATCAATCTCTCCAAATTCTTCATATTCGGTATTAATTGTTGAGTCTGATATTGAAGATAAAATCATACTCGAAATCTCCAATGAATGCATAACTGGACCCATCGGAAATCTATGTAGAGGGAAAGGATTTTTATTAGGGATTGTATCATCAAACATATTTGTTTTCAGATCATCATATCCAAGGATATTTATTAAAGGTATCTTTGATTTATTTTGAAAGCATTGTTTATTTTTACACATATAAACTTTACACCAAATAACTGTTGTTTCGATAATATCCATTATATTAAAATTACCCAGTAAATATAGAGAAGGGTAATGAACCTGCATTTCGGTAGTTGTTGGTCCGAAATAGTAACTAGGAAATTTACTCCATTTTGGGGTATTTTGACAATAATCATTCATTTCATTATCTTCATACCTAGTTAAATATGATGGATGTCCCCGGGCGGTATATTTCATAATAATTTCAATAGGAGTAGTTCGGCTAGTGAAATATCGAATATCGGGATTTAATCCAGACATTGCTGCTATTACAAAGCTATTAAGTATCAAGAAACGCGGAGTATTTTGGTTTCCATCTTCTGAAAATGCAGTATATGCCGCACGGGCAATCGGTAAATGGTGCAATGCAATTTTACTAAATGTAGATTTATATAGGTCAACCGATCTCATATTTTGTTCGGGAAATGGTCTACTTGTTGAAATTAACCATTTGTACATATCTTTATTTAAGATTTTTTTTGATAATTTGGCATCGGGATATACATTAAGGACTGTTAAATAGTATCTATTTACCAAAGTATCGAATTCTTCATAATCACGAGCATGAACATTAACGTCAACATCCGCACCTCCAGCAATTTCAAATTTGTAAATATTATTATCCGTACTACAAATACGTAAATATTCTTTATTTTCACCATCCGAATTTATCACTTTTTCGTACTGGAAGTCTATTTTACCTTCATTTATGGGTAGTACATTATATATAATATTAGTAACTACTTCTTCGTAATTACTGTATATTCTATTGTTACTACGGATTTGTTGTAATATATTAAACGTAACATAATTCCTCCATGTTTCGTAATTAAAGGTGGGTACTGTAGTATAAATTGGGTATGCCATATTAAGATATGCCACATATGCCGCATCTTCATCATCCATATGGTCAGCAAACAATTTCTGTTCTATTTCGGTACGTACAACTGAAGCTGCAATACTCGAACCTGTAATTGATATGTTCCGCATTAGGTCATCATCCAAATCATATAGATAACCACCGATAAATATATTTAATCTTTGTTTTGCTTTTTCAGGGCTTACCATATACCGAAAACAAGATTCTTTATACCCCGTATTAAGTGATGTTCTTTTATAGATATTTCTATAACTATCAGATTTTTTAAATCTTTGCATCATATAAGGAGATGTCATGAAGTTGAAATGGTAGTCTAAATATTTTTTTCTATTAAATATTCTATTAAATATTCTTTTAGAATGTCTTAGCTCATGTACATGCTCTAGATTAAAGACAAATTCAGATGTCGTCACCGTATCTCTGACCTTAACTAGTTCGGTATAATATAGCCAATGGGTAGAAAACCAAAAGAATTTATCCATACATTTGTAAATATTTTCAATTTCGCAGACTACTAAACTACTATTATATATTTTTTGAATCATCCCATAGTACATTTTTATACCGTACCCATGATATATTTTATGGCAGTGAATAGGAGAGGCTAACAATAAACAAAATACTTTCATAAATAATTGTGAATTGCCATCAACATATAGAGATGTCAATAAAGCATCATCAATATGGTCAAAACTATTCAAGTGTGGCGTAATATGCTTTATCGTCAACTTTTCGTAGTCTTTTGACATTTGCCCCATTGAAAGAATACTATTGGAATTCGATTTTGATTCCGTAGAACTATCATTATCATTATCATATTCACCAAAATTAAATACTCTATT
>Ga0129324_10001304_pt1 | contig 16284 bp, 20 predicted proteins | sample CPBDNA_7_FD_96879 | JGI IMG/M metagenome (GOLD analysis project Ga0129324, IMG submission 96879) | Freshwater to marine salinity gradient microbial communities from Chesapeake Bay, USA - CPBay_Spr_15_0.2_DNA | ecosystem: Environmental > Aquatic > Marine > Coastal | place: USA: Chesapeake Bay... | reverse complement strand
TGGCCCGTCCTGACGGCACAGAAGGCAGTATTTTCGACACTCTTGAGGACAAGAATGTAGGGGAGTGTGTGGAGCTGTGTAATGGCATTTATGCCAAGGCCAACGAGGCTCCTGCGGCGGCAGCGGAAGCCACAACGGAGGCCGCTGCTGCTGCCGAGCCTGTTGCTGAGGCATAAATAAGCGCTCGCTGTAGATGGAACGCCGAAGATGATGATGATGAAGAAGAAGAAGAAGAAGAAGAAGAAGAAGAAGAAGAAGAAGAAGAAGAAGAAGAAGAAGAAGAAGTTGAAGACGAAGTTGAAGAAGAAGAAGAAGTTGAAGAAGAAACACCTCGTACCATTTTATCAGGGGATGAGGTAACTGTACTTTTGGAAAATAACGATATAGATAACAATGGAAACAGTCCAATTATTCTAACCTTTGATGAATATGATAAAAATGCTCGTGTAAAGGGTGGTAATGCAAAACAATTGTTTGACTCAGATTTTTCTGATCACAAATATTATTTATATGGATATAATAAAGACACAGGTGTAAGAATAACTAATGGTACTGAATTAAACCCACAAAGTCATACAATATTACTTGTACCCAAACTAAATGATGAACTGTTTTTAAGAACACAAGGTAATGACGTATACCTACGAAAGAATCTTTCTGATGAAAAGAAAGGTAATTTCAAGGACAGTAATATATTTAAGAACGTTGGTAGTAAGCCTACTAAATTAATTTATGGACAAGAATACAAGAAAGTCTTTTTGGTTGCCAAAAAAGATTGGAATAATTACAAAAATAAGCCTTTAGGAGCAACTCCATATTTTTATCGTCGTGATAGTTCAAATGACAAAAATGGAAACTACGCGTTGGATGTGGTTTTCCTCCAACACGTATCAAATTGAGAAAGATAGTATTTTTGCAACCACCTATTGGCAAAACAGACGAGAATATATGGAGTGCTACGCTTCTACTACTAAATATGCTTAAATATAAAATATTATATTTAAGCACAAAAAGCACAATATAAAATGACTTTACAAGATGTTATGCTAGATATAGAAACTCTATCTACTCAATCAGATGCGTGTATATTAACTATTGGAGCAATAAAATTTCCTAGAAAAGGTGAACTACCTCCTCTTGAGAATTGTGACACGTTTTATCGTCGTATATCAAAAGAATCGTGTGATGCACTTGGATTACATACGGAACAATCTACTGTAGAGTGGTGGATGAAACAAAGCGAAGATGCTAAATACGAAGTGTTTACAGAGCACGATCGTGTTCCTATAGAAAATGTTCTCATTGAGTTTTCTGAGTGGTTTGGAAATTCTAGATTTGTTTGGGGACACGGTTCAGTCTTCGATGTAACGATTTTAAATAATGCTTACCGTGTTAACGGTATGCAACCTCCTTGGGTTTTCTGGGATGTTAGAGACACAAGAACTTTGTATGATATTGGTAAAGTATATGTAAACAGTCTTCCAAAGGGAAATGCTCACCACGCTGTTCACGATTGCTATCGTCAGATCGTAGGAGTACATCGTGCTTTGAGAAATCTGGAAAAGTAATTTTAATTTTTTAAAAAAATTAAAATAGATTAAGATTTTGGATAGAATACTTTCATAACCTTAAATTGCTCTTTCGAATAAGAGCAATAACAGTTTTTTCTCAATCGTATATTATTTGCTCTAAAAACATCATCCTCGTGAACCCAATCTCCAACTATACGTCTTGAAACCAAACAGGATTGTCCTCCTCCACACGGACAATGTTCTTTTTTTTCAAAAAATCTTTTAGTTTGACTTCTTGTTTGACTTCTTGTTTGATTCATTTTGTTAAAAATAGAAATGAATACTATCTTGATTCATTTTTATTTTTAAGAAAATGAATCAAACAAAATTGTTTATTGAGGTTTTAGAAAGGTTGTTTCAACAATTTTCACATTTGTTACTCCACGTTGTTGGAAGTTCAATACGATTTTCTTCCTGGACATTTTTATATACCTCGTACATTTTTTGTGTTGGAATAGCATCTCCGCATGTTTCACATGGAATGAACTCATCCTTCCTCCTTACAGAAAATCCCGAACGTGTTAGAAGTTCTGCGAAGGTCCGGATCAAATTATGGTTTTCATCAAAAACCATATCATCTACTATTACAATCTGGGTTGTAGGTATGTTTGCCATCTTCGCAACATTAACCCAGTTGGTTTGAAATCCTTCATAGTCTTTTGAATATCTTGTTAGAACACAGACAAACCAAGTTGGAAATACCTCATCAATTAACTCTTTTACTTCTTTAAGGGTGGGTAACGATTTTAGACGCTCCATAATTTCAGGAAGGTTTTCGGGATCTTGATAGTTAGTCATTTTAATTAAATTGTTATATTCTTATATAACAATTATTCTTATGTTATTCTTATGTTATTCTTATGTTTTTATTCGACTTTTATTACATTAACTTAAATCAGTTAGTATATAACTTTATGGGTAAGTAGTTTATTATTCATAACCTTTACTTTATCCAACTCCCCACACCTCTTAATTAAAACTTTGATACCGAAACAGAAATGTATTACTTTACTCGAGATTCTCTCCTGAACTACACCCTACATCTAATCGTTCTTCAATTTGGTCATAGCAAGTCCTAATTATTTTTAAAAAGTAATAGTAAGTATCCCGTGCAAATCTGCTATTTATCGATGACATAATAATCTTACCAGAGTGAAATACTAAAAACGTGTTATATCTTTCCTTATTTAGTTTCTTCACTCTATCCTTTTCAGATAACAAATCAAGGTAATCAGTATAACAAACTATCTCCTCTTCCCAACCATCATTATATGTTAGTCTTTTTACCTCCAAAGTGGATATGTCTTCTGTTACTGGGATTTTGATATTTACACCTGTGTATCCAAATGAAGTTTCAAGAAGAGAGTGGAATTCTGTTTGAGTACTCATATATACTGCTAATTTCTCTCTATCTACTAGAAAGCCGAGACCAAAGTCAATATTCCTCATTGCGGGAACAAACAAGGTTTCAAGTTTATCTCCCCTTGAAAAAGTATATAAGTCTGTAGTGTTCTTGATATACTCCCAAATATATTTAACACAATTCTCAGCGTGTTCGTCGGTCTTACATCCAGTTATTTGGAACATTCCGTTCTGACAAACTTTAAAATTAATAGCTTTGTCCTCCATGACTATAACTACAGTGAAAGAGTTTCTGAACCATTTAGCACGCTTCTTTTTAGACTGAGACTTCTTCTTCTTGAGATCTACACCACGTAATCTATCTTCAAATTTCAAAGTGATAATAGAACCTGGAAGAATATCTATATTCGGATCAACATTATCACTCTTCTTTTTCCTTCCTCTTCTCCTAGGAACTACTATGTATTCTGTAATAGGGAGAAAATCGAACAATTTACCGAGATCAAGTGTCAAATTAGTAACACTTATAAAAGTGTTAGTTGATACTTTGATGTCATCAAATTCCGGAAATACCAAATGAGAATTTAGTTGTTTAGTTGTTGAAGACATTTTTAGATATTTAAAATAATTATTCTTTAAGTTCAATTTTATTATTAGTACAATACAAACAACCCCAAAACCGACTTCTCAAAAAGAATAAATATTCATTTTGAGAAGTCGAAACAAACCATGTGAAAAAACACACACCGTCTACAGTGCACATATGATAATTTCTATAAGAAGAAAAAGGAGAAAGGTAAAATCACTGACCACGTCGAAATAGCAAGTGTCGCAGTTAGATAACGAGTTCTTAATCGTTTTATTTCAGAATCTGGGTAGCCTCCTTTAATTTTTTTTATCCAGTAGAGGCTTAAAAATACTAAAATATATTATTAAAACAGTACAAATATAAACAAGTACAGCAGCTATTTTGAATTTATGTTCATCGCAAATTCGATTTATAAATGGTAAATTAGACATTCAACTTGGCAGAGGATGATATGGTTCGTTGTTCATTTTATTTTATAAATTAAGTTAAATAGTTATCAGAAACAATTATTACTGGTGAAATAACAAATGAAACAAGAACATAAATCAATTTATAAATTAAGTTAAATTTTTAGAAAACATCGCATAAATCTCAGGAATCGGTTTCTCATATCCCATTCTCTTCAAAGTAATAAGACCCTGAGCAGCCGCAGATTTTTGAGCGTCTGCCTTGAGAGACGCACTACCTTGTCCGATAACTATCGTTTGCCCACCTGTGATATAAGAAACAGTTGAAGTTGTTATCATATCTGTCTTAGTCTCTCTATATTTCAAAGTCCCAAGATTTTTGAAATAGTCAAATAGTTCTTTCAACCTAGTCTTATCATCATACAAATCTGTATATTCTAAAGAAATAGGGATATCGTCAAAAATACTGGCTAAGATATCGTAAACGATAGCATAGCCAACTCCCATGCGAATTTTAGTGTCAAGAAAATACTCTGTCGAACCAATGAAAGACTCTAAAGTATCCTCAAGCAACGGCTTCATTTTAGAAGATCTCTCATCCTCTGATGCCGTTATAAAATCCCAGAACCCCAAACTCTGGGCAATTTTCCAAAACGACTGCTTCGAACCGTAGTTAATCCTGAGACGTGCAACAACCTTTACTCCACCAGGGCAGTTCAACTGAGGGAATCGCCTATACATATACCAGTTAATAAACTTGTTGGCGCTTAGGTCTCCAAGTTGCTCGAAAACCTCGTAGTTATTCTCTTCATCGGCCGTGCCTGAAGTAAAGGCAGTATTGTAGACAGACAGTCCCTCAGGACTAAGAAGCAACTCAATATACTTTTCCTTCAATTCGGCTCTCTCTAATACTCTACGAAGACACGCTTTGAAGTCTTCCCCTCGAGAACCATTATATACTCTGTGAGTAGTTTGTTCCATTTTGTTTATCTTATAATAATTTGTTTTAAATTTCAATTTTATTTTAAGTTTAAGAGTAAGAAAACCATACATAAAAATGGAATCAACCAGAAATAATAAATTATTTAATTCATATGAGAATGGAGAATCAACTGAATCACCCAATGGATTATCAAATACTCTTTCTCAAAAAAAAGTAGTGGCTCCTAAGCGTGGAAAGTCTAGTTACCTATTCTTCTGTTCAGACGAAAGAGGTAAAATTTCAAGCGAATTCCCCACTTTAAAAGCAAAAGAAGTCACTATAGAACTAGGAGTTCGTTGGAAGTCTTTAAAGGAAAACAATCCACAAATGGTTTCACATTACGAAAAACTAGCAAAAGAGGATAAGGCACGCTATGAAGCCGAAAAACTAGTTTTACCTCTAAAAGAAATGAAGGTAAATAAAAGAAAGGTATCCAAAAAGGATAGAACAGGTCCTAAGCGCGGAAAGTCAAGTTACCTATTTTTCTGTTCGGAGGAACGCGCCAATGTTTCAGAACAAAACCCTTATTTGAAGGCAAAGGAAATCACAACTGAACTAGGAATTAGATGGCAACTTCTTAAGGAGCGCAATCCAGAGAAGGTAAGATATTTTGAGGGTTTAGCTGCTCAAGACAAAGCTCGATACGAATCGGAAAAACTCAAACCTTCTTCACCCACGGTAGATACTAGTCTACAAACTTCTGTAAATAAACACAGGGTAAAGGGGTTTCAAGTTTTCTGCCAGGATGTCAGGCGAGATTATATCTCCTCTGAAAAGAGTGCAAGACAGATTACAGATGAACTAACTCTTTTGTGGAAGAACCTTCCTAAAAACGTTCAACGAGAATATAAGGACCGTGCTAAGTCTATGTAAGTTATATTCAAGTTATATTCAAGTTATATTAGATTTTTCTAATACAACTTATCAAGACGTAGCATCACCCTTATCACCCTTATTATAATAAATAATAATAATAATCACAATCAAAAAAATCACAATCGCAGGTATGTAAAACACTGGTTTGCTAATAAATTTTACAACAACAGAGTCTTCTTCTGAGTCTTTCTCTTCTTCTGAGTCTTTCTTTTCTTCTGAGTCTTTCTCTTCTTCTGAGTCTTTCTCTTCTTCTGAGTCTTGATCTTCTTCTGAGTCTTGATCTACTTCTGAGTCTTGATCTACTTCTGAGTCTTGATCTTCTTCTGAGTCTTGTTCTTCTTCTGAGTCTTGATCTACTTCTGAGTCTTGTTCTACTTCTGAGTCTTGATCTTCTTCTGAGTCTTGTTCTACTTCTGAGTCTTGATCTACTTCGCCATCTGAGACTTCGTCTGAGTCTTGATCTATAACAGTAGTGTTATGGTCGCAATTATTCATTTGAGTTATATCTTCTAAAGATAAATTAGTTCCATCCCCAATGTTTACAGAACTTATACAATTTAAAACATCAGGACAAGGTACTGGATCTTTAACCCACCAACTCTTTACATCAGAACAAGGTGTAAACCAACAAGATTTATCTCCTTGTGAAACTGTATCAGAAACTTCTGGGGAAAGATGATTAATAACATTCTCACGGACATCACCGTAGTATTTTGAACTCATATTACACGCACACATACTTTTTAATACGACTTTTCCGTCAATAGTTTCAATAGCGTTGTTTTTATCACCGCAATACTCTTGTAGTTGTGTGACGCACTTATTAGGTGTCGACATACAAAAGTCTTTACATACACTGTAATTTAATTTATCTCCTGAACAGTACTGATTTAAAGGTTCTATACAAACATCATTGTATTTATCACCATCTTTGCAAAACGTTTTACATTTTTCTTCTCTCATATTATCTCCCTCTTTACAATATAAAAGTTTCTTATTTGCACAGTCACTTTGTTCAGAAACATCAGCATCTGGACCACAATAAGAATCCTCACATTCTCTATCTTCAAAAAGTCTATCTCCATCACAAAACAGTTTTAAGCTATCTTTACACCATCCTCTACCTTTACCATATTGTGTTTCACAAAAATCCCTGCAATATTTAGTCCCTCTGTTATTAATATCAGAATCCATACAAACAGATTTAAAATTATCACTGCAAATTTCCCCTATGGTTTCTTTTGTTGTTAATTTTTGTTGTCCATCTTTGAAATTTGGAGATTCGTAATAAGGATTATCAACAGATACTTTTTCGTCCCCCTCTCCATCATTTAAAAAGGTTTTACAATCATTAAAAAGCGCCTTTGTAGTTGTATTATTATTCATCCCTTTTCTAACTAGGTTTTTCCCAAATTTTGTGTCTTGTACAGTTTTTGTATTGTTATTTTGCTCCCATACAAGGTCTTCATTTTTTTTAGACAAAGTTTTATTTTCATATCTAGGACAGGCTTTAACATTAGACCACCACTGTTCGGACTTATTAGTATCGTCTACCCAACGAGCACCGTACTTACACATAAATTTTGGTTTTTCATCTTTCATTGAGTCCCACCTTTTTTGAAACTGAAGATTAACTTTCCTTCCTCCATCTCCTGAAAAGGAGCCGTATTCTTTAGAAATATATTCAGGTATATCTTTACCCAACCTGGCAACAGCATCAAACGCTTTATCGTAATTATGTTCATGAACCAATCCAAAGTTTGAATTTTTATGAGGCTGTTCACCTTTTCTTTTTCCAATAATACGAGGAACAAATGGTTTTGAATTTTCTAATGTAAGACTCTTACCATGTTTTGAATGCAAATTATGTATTAAGTTATCCTTACCTAATATTTCAAATGGTATTTCTGTATCTTCAATATTGTAAGTTTGTCTTAGTTTACTCATTTATATTATTATTAATAATAAATATTTATTATTATTAATAATAATTAGTATTTATTATTATTAATAATTAGTATTTAGAGATTTATTATATATAATAAAATGCCAGCCAAAAAGAAATCAAGTAAGAAGGGTAAAAAACATTCCCTTGAAAAAGCAAAGAGAACCCTTGAATTAAAACAAGAACTCGAGGAATATGCTCAGATTGATAAAATTCTCGGTAACGGCAGAGTAACAGTTCTCTACACAGATGGTAGTTCAATGTTGGCACATATTCGAGGCAGTCTAAAACGTTGTAGGATGGGTGTTGGAGACATTGTTCTCGTATCCATTAGAGATTTTCAACCAGATAAGTGCGATATAATACACAAATACGAAAAGGAAGAAGTTAGAAAACTTTTCAATCTTGGAGAAGTTCCTCCAAACTTCCTGGAAGGCTCCAGAACCAATGATAATGAAGGAGACGATATTATATTCGAAGAGACTGAAGAAGATGTTGAGTTAGAATTTGAAAATATATAAATATAATTAACTTTTAAAGATACTCCTTTAAAAGTTAAAGTTTCTTCAAGTTTTACTAAAATAATAATTAAACCATACCAGAAATACACCCTTATAGACCTATATAAATTTAGAAGCAAAGAAATGAGACAACATAAATATATGTTCGGTCTATAGACTTATCATATATCCATAAATGGAAGACTTCAACTCTAAACAAATAGTCCCTCTGCTCCGCTCAATGGGACTTGACCCAACACAATTAGGACCAGAAAAACTTAGACTTCTTGAAAAGGTAGCGAAAAAATTAACAGATCCTTCTAACCTTGAAAAGGACCCTGAAATTATTCTAAAAGAATTGGGTCTTGGACAGAGAGAAGAAAAGACAAAACAAAAAAGAAACGCGAAATGTGTTTGCGGGAGCGGAAAGAAAAGTAAAAAATGCTGCAATCAATAATTATAAACTTACTTATGATAGGACCTGGAAATACTAATCCATAAGTACATATAATTCAAGAACTATAACATCAAATATATCTCTATAAAAGATAATTTTTGGGATTTTAAAGACTACCCTATTTTTAAAATCCCATAATCACATCACATCATATTCAGTTAAAATATCATCGAGTTTATCTCTATTCTTACTTTTTTTCATTTTCAACATTTCTTTTATTAACAGTACGTTATCTACAGGTTTACATAACATAATTTCCTCTGGAAAAGCAGGTTCGTATCTTCCTCGAGAATACCTCTCCATAATTCCAGCACTATACCCATCAAATCCTTGTTCGCATAACCAATTTGCAAATTTAAAATCAACCTTAGTATCACTAGCTCTAATCAAATCTTTTAATTGTATAGGTCCATCTTCTTCTTGATATGTCTTACTGTTTAGTAAGACTTCGTTCAATTCAACCAGTGGAGAAACAAACATTCTTTTAAAATTCTCATACATCTTTTTATCACGTTTGAAGAAAAAAGCTAAAAGAGAATTAATATTATCTAGATCATCAAGCCTAAACAACCTCAATTCTTTATTAGTTTTATAAATACCCATAAACCCATTTATGTTAACAGGTAAATATTGATTCGCATTACCAATCTCTAAAGCAAAATATGTAGCCCTATTTTTTAAAGGTTCATCATTTTTAGAACCTCTAAACAGACTAGTACCATCTGGAATTATATCATAATAGTAAGTATCTATCAAAGGCAGTTGGGATCTCCAACCACTAGCAACAGGTATTCCCATTAGTCTTTTATTGCCAAATTTATTTTGATAATAATCTTTTATTCTGTAAGCTAAACGAATATTACCTATATTATATTTTATAATAAACTGAGACACTGTATGCATAAATTCTCTATGATTTCCTGAAATTTTATTATATGTCGTTTTAGAAGGTTTAGAGCAGAAATCTATAATAGTATTATAAGACATTTATATAATTATAATATTTTATTAATTATATAAAACAAATAAAAGTAAAACGATGCATTCAATAATTATAACCTATTACCGCTTCACACTTAGAAAGTTAAGTGTAAATTTTGCAATAAAATTTTATTGCAAATATCTAAACATTTTCATCTTGAATAGACAGGTATATTCAAGATGAAAATGAACTTTATAATGACGACACCTCAACCCAAACCGTAACAACTTACACAAAATTAATTATAGAAAAAGGTTAGTTGAGAAGTTCAATACATTTCTTCAAGAAATGTAGAATTAGTTATAATTCCTTGTTTTTGAGTAACTATAGAGAAAGCAAAGATATAAATACAAAAGATAAGAATACAAAAGATAAGAATATACATATATTGGATAACAATATGTGAAGTTATTATTAATTTATCAGATTTCACATATTGTTATCTAATATATGTAAAAAGATGTATCTCCCTGCGAAAATCTTAAATTCATTTTAATTTACAAAATCTTTACTATCTATATTTTCAATTTTATAAATTCATTTAACACCTCTATATAAACCTAACTTGGTATTATCATTTCTTAGATAAACACATTGCTAAAGCAACAACTCCAAATGTTGCTCCGATAGAATAATATTTCCAATTTTTATGAACTTTATCTTTATCTGAATTTAAAACTGCATTAGCAGATATTAGAATATTCTCTAAACCTTCTTCTAGTTCTTCTTCTAAACCTTCTTCTAGTTCTTCTTCTAAACCTTCTTCTGGTTCTTCTTCTAAACCTTCTTCTAGTTCTTCTTCTAAACCTTCTTCTAGTTCTTCTTCTAAACCTTCTTCTAGTTCTTCTACTGACAAAACTTTTTTATTCTTAAGATCTAACATATTCGGGCTTCTATGAGTTACAATAGATTTATAATTATATTTAGGAACTTGCGATTTACTTGAGACAGGATGTTGAGAATCTTGACTTCCTCCCAACTCTGAAAGTTTATGACTAAGTTGCGGTGTGTTCCCAACGACGACAAAATCCTCTTCTCCTAATAAAGAATAGCCATCATTCGAATTAAGTAAATTACTCATAATTTATCAATTATGTGAATTTCTTAAACTGTTAAATATTTGTTCCATAAATCAAGTTCATCCATAGATACCAACTTAACATTCTTACCATTCCTCACAGATATCCACATCTTACCTCCCTCTTTTAACCTATAAGCCATCCCAAAAATCTTCCACCCATCCTCCATATCCCCACAGGTTCTATAAACCTTTACAGTTTCCCCATATATCTTCCTCAACATATTCTCTCCGATACTTATTTTCTCCCTCCACAAATAAACTATATATTTACATTCTTGTTTGTCACACACCTTCTAACCTATAAACATATTAGGAACCATTATTGTATGATACTTTCTATCTTCTGAATTTTTACATACAACACATACTAAATTAGATATAAGAGTAAGTTGATACGGATATATTATATGTTCTTCCATTTCTTCTTATTTAATAAGATAACTTTAAATATAAAGACATCATAATTATCTAAAATGACTACTAACATTAGACCAAATTTAAAAAAGATTTTCAATGAATGTGAAAAACGAGGTATCGTTCCTATCCTAAACGAAAGTTGTTGTGATACATGTAATAGCGTTATGCTAGACTCTATATTAGAAGATAAAAATAAATATAACGGATACGTCTTTAGCCACTCCCAAAATATAGATGAAGTTATGGAAGAACTTCAGGAAGAAGGAAGCGCTCTCGTCCTATTTGGTTTTGTCTCCCGAAAGAAAAAGGATATTAAAAAGGTTGGATACACAATAGTATCCATCTTCAAAAAACACGGATACGAAGTAGAATGGAGCGGAAAAATGGACAAAAAAATAGGAGTTGTTGTGATTGAAACAGACCTTCCATCCGGTTTCAAAGACAAATGGAAGAAAGAAGAAGATTCTGAAAAGAAATTAAAAGAATTAAAAGAAATAGAAGAACTTTCAGAAGATGAAAGTCAAGATGAAAGTCAAGATGAAAGTCAAGATGAAAGTCAAGATGAAAGTCAAGATGAAAGTCAAGATGAAAGTCAAGATGAAACAGACTTAGAATTCCTTCAACAACTAAATGAAATGTCTTCAGATGAAAGTCAAGATGAAACAGACCTTCCATCCGGTTTCAAAGACAAATGGAAGAAAGAAGAAGATTCTGAAAAGAAATTAAAAGAATTAAAAGAAATAGAAGAACTTTCAGAAGATGAAAGTCAAGATGAATCCCTTTCCGAAACAGACTTAGAATTCCTTCAACAACTAAATGAAATGTCTTCAGATGAAAGTCAAGATGAATCCCTTTCCGAAACAGACTTAGAATTCCTTCAACAACTAAATGAAATGTCCGAAAACAACTTTAGTGGAGACGAAGAGGATAAAAAAATAACTAGGGAATGTTTAGAAACTCTTAAAGTTTCTGAAGACTCTGATTCAGAAGACGATACTGTATGCGAAGAAGGTTGTAGATGTTGTAACTGCATAGCAGAGCTAAATGAAAAGCTAAATGAAGAAGCTAAACGAAGAAGCTAATTTGTTTTCATTTCTCTTTCATACCCAACAAGTGTGAAATAATCTTTCGGAGACAATGTTCTAAGGTTTTCACCTGACACTCCATACAAATTCAACCTTCCGTCTTCAGTAGGATATCTCGTTTTAAAAAAGATAATGACATCCTCAATATTATGATAGTTTAAACTCCAACCTGTTAGTTCTTTGATTTTCGAAGATATACAAATTGTATTAGGGCGTATAATTGTCTTTAATTCGAGAAAATAAAGACACATATCTGTGGTTATATTTATGTTGGAGAAGATAAACATTATATTAAAATTTTAATAAATATTTATTAAAATTCAATTTTTAAAGTAAAATACACTTCCGAAAATTATCTTTCTTCTCTTCTTTCTCTTTAATTTTTATATCACCCATAATCAATAAACTATTAAATAAACCAGTAACATTAGTATTCTCTTTCGCACTCACAGATATAAAACCAGCGCTTATATAATTAGCCCAATCAATACCCTGGTTCAGTAATGGTTTATTTGTTTCATTTATAAGATCAAACTTATTACAAACTACAATTATCTTATGACTATTTATCGTGCCATCCTCAATATACCTTTTATACAATTCTTGAATTCTTAGAAAAGAATCATAACTATCAATAGAATACACAAATACAATTATACTTACAATTTTAAAATACTGGACAGTGATATTTTCAAAACGATGCTCTCCACCTAAGTCCCAAATATTAACCTTTAAATCTAATTCTTGTAAGTATCTAGATGAAAATTCAACTCCAATAGTGGTATTATATTCTTTATCAAGTTCTTTATTGCTTAATCTAGATGTTAATGTACTCTTTCCAGTTCTGCGATCACCTGAGATTATAACTTTAAGAAACTTATAATTATTCATTTATTAAAGGTCTTTATTTGTTTAAAAATAAAATTGAATTTGAATTTTACACATACCTTAAAATTCAAAAATGTCTTTTCAACAAATTAATGATTTCGTTATTCACTTCCTCACACACAACGTGGGTCAGGAAGCTGTAGATAAATGGCTTGAAAGAGACACTCAAGAATCTTTCATTAACGTATCAAAGTCTAAATCAACCAAACTCACTCGTGCTTCTACCAAGAAGACTAAAAAGAATATTAATACACCCAAGCGTGGAAAGTCCCCATATATCTTCTTCTCTTGCGAAAATCGCGCTCTTGTTAAGGAGAATAACCCAGAAATGGATAACAAACAGATTATGTCTGAACTCGGAAGACTTTGGAGAGATTTGGATAAGGAGAGTGTTGAGTCTCAAAGGTATTATCAAATGGCCTCAGAAGATCGAGAAAGATTTCTTAGGGAAATTTCTGAAACGAAAGAGGAAATGAAACAGGAAGATGAAGACACCATAGTAGAGCCAAAGAAGAAACAATCTGGATACAACATCTATTGTAAGGAAAAGAGGGCTGTCCTTAAAAAGGATGGTGAAATGTCAGAGACAGATATTCGGGCAGAGATTAGTAGTTGTTGGAAAGGGATGTCGGAAGAGAATAAGAACGAATTTAAGTCTAGAGTATATTAATTGATATATTATATTTCTAAGTTTATACCTACATAGGTATAAACTTCACAAAACTCGTTAAGTTTATACCTATAAACAAAATTGATAATTAGTAAATAAAGAAGAGATAGTAAAATGCGCGTTTTGTGTTTAATCATATTAAGATTTAAGCGTGTACTTCCTTCTTGCAAATGGAAGGAACCGTATTAACAACAGAGACTATAACTTTCGGTAAATACAGAAATCAAACCATCAATGAAATTCTTAAAGATAGAGCCTATTGCTCTTGGTTATTGAAACAAGAATGGTTTCAAAACAATTACGAATACCTATTCAACAGAGTAAAAGAATATGACCCTAAGATTTATTTTATAAACCCTTTGGAAGAAGAAGGAGAGTTCCTTGAAGTATACATATACTTCAATCTCACTCCGGTAGAAATACTAACTTTAGAACTCACAGAAAAAGAAAGAACCTGTTACTCCTACTACTTGAGAACAATAGACGAGTTAAAGAAAAAAATACAAGAGCGGATTGAAGAAAGGAAACCTAACGCTTTTGACATTAAAGCACCTGTGAACTGGTTAAAGAGATTTGAAAAGGAAACTAGATTAACCAGGGAAGATTTCAAATCCTTTTTACACTCTTACGAACTTCCCAACATCCCTTACATAGTCAAAGATATAAAAAAGGAAGGAGGGATAAATTACTTAGGATGCGATTCTTTCAATATCGCAAAAAAAAGGTCTTTGGAACAAGAAGCTTGGTGGGAAAATATTTTAAAGAATGAATACGGAGAAGATTTAGGTTCTCAATTTAAGTTTGAAAACTGTATATTCGATTTTACTTTAATCAATTCTAACATAATCTTTGAAGTAAAACTCGGAATAAAAGATTTCGATAAAAAACAATACGAAAAATACATTAAAACACTAAACAAATACAATATAATATACCTTATCGATAGAGACTGCATCGTAAACATGTCTCAAAGAAAAATATACACAACCGATATCATAAAATATCAAGTTGTCATACATAAATTATCTACTTCGAACAAGTTAGCAGAAATTATTTCTAATTACGAATTCGTAGAAATAGACAACATTCAAAACTCTATTAAACTACAGTCCCAAACATTATAAATCAACTCATTTAATCTTAATTTATTTGATTTTCAAAAGGAAACTTTGAAAATCTAACAAGAATTTGTAACGTAATGCTTCACCGCCAAAGCCATATCCTCATTAATCTCGCCCTCTGATATAGACTCTATCATCTTCACCAACCTACTCCTATGAACAAGTTGCTCCTGTGTTAGCTCTCCTAATCTATCCAACTGAACTATCTTATCCTTTATTTCTGGATATTTAGAACACAAAAATTGAAGCGTTTTCGTACATCCATAATCCTTGAAATACCTCAAACCTTCTCTGCTCTCTATATTCCCTTTGATGTCTTCATCTGTAACATCTCTTCCAATTTTTGAAACCGTCTTCCTCCTTGAATCGTCTAACAGATGCGTTGTATCTTTAATTGTATTGTAGAGATGATTTCCCCATGCTCTCGCTATATCTCTATCTTCTACCAATTCGTCTGTTATACCATCCACCCAAAGTTGCTGATGGTAATGTGTTAGTGGCGGTTTGTTCTTTAGAACGCTAATATAATTTACTGTATTATGCACTGTACTATTTGTTGTTGGCTTTGTTGCTGCTTTAGTTGCTATATTCTCAATTCTTTGCTCTAACTCTCTTATCTTTGCCTCTTGCTTCTCAATTGTTTTATCCCTCTCTTCAAGAGTATTGTCTTTGAGATTAATTATTTCTTGTTGATTACGATTAATCTCACGAAGTTTCTCTATCTCGTACTGATATTTCATAAACTCTTCGCTGTTCTCATGAGTTGCTATATGACTTGTAAAATAATGCTTACTATTAAATTCCTTATTACAATAATTACAATTGTAAATTACTTCTGGTTTTACTCCCTGTATCTTCAAACAATATTTTGCTTTCTTTTGATGTGTTGTAAGATTAGTTTTATTTGAAAGAAGTTTATTACAAAATTGACATTCCATTGTTTATTATTAGTAATACTTCTTTTAATTTAGTTATTTACATTTATTTTGTAAATAACTTTAAATTATTTGTAAAGATCAAACAGTACTTTATACTGTAACAGTTTGATTTTTTGATTTTAGAGAATTCAAGAAAATAAATTTCTAGTTGTGTGTGTTGAGATTTTTTTTCGTACTCCATTTTTAGTACCTTTTTCTAGATCTTTAAAGAATCGGATTTAGGTAAAAATAGTTATTTACATTTATTTTGTAAATAACTTTAAATTATTTGTAAAGATCAAACAGTACTTTATACTGTAACAGCTTGATTTTTTGATTTTAGAGAATTCAAGAAAATAAATTTCTAGTTGTGTGTGTTGAGATTTTTTCTTCGTACTCCATTTTTAGTACTTTTTTCTAGATCTTTAAAGAAT
>Ga0129324_10001301_pt1 | contig 16304 bp, 26 predicted proteins | sample CPBDNA_7_FD_96879 | JGI IMG/M metagenome (GOLD analysis project Ga0129324, IMG submission 96879) | Freshwater to marine salinity gradient microbial communities from Chesapeake Bay, USA - CPBay_Spr_15_0.2_DNA | ecosystem: Environmental > Aquatic > Marine > Coastal | place: USA: Chesapeake Bay... | reverse complement strand
TGAAACGCGTGTGTTCACATTGCCTTCAATAGCTGACAAGGTGAACGATGCGTTCTTGATGTCACTGGCAGACAAAGAGATAGGAACAGTGATGTCCGTAATATCTTTGTAGTCAGATGAAACATCCAGACCTGTTGAGGATTGGATTTGGTATGCGTAAGGCATCCGGATTGTCTGTCCGGCACTCTCAGCAAACCCTGCGTCAGGCTTGTAAACCTCCGCATTGTTTGCGAACACATTGTTGGCTTCAAACGCTTCACACGCTTCTTCCCAAGCAATTTGCTCGACTTTAGATAGGCTATTCGCCATGATTTACACCTTTAGGATTAAGATTTAACCCCTGCTACACGCGCCTCCCGCTTCAGCCCTATAAGTTCGTTCATGCTTATCTTCCCTGCGATCTGGTCTGCGCGAGCCTTATCGATTCGCTTTTCCCAGGTCATGGTCGATGCTTGACCGCCCTCTAGTGGTTCATCAGGTGGTGGTGCGTTTAGGGTTTTAGGTGCAGCGCTTAAACGGTCAGATAATCGGGTCAACTCAATCACCAACCCTGTAGGGTCAGTGGCGAACATTTCTTTAAGCCGTTGAGCTTCTTCTGGCTTCTTGCCGAGCGAATACAACATAGCGGCAGACGTACCTGTGTAACGGGTGATTACTTCCTTGCTGACCTCATCCCCTAGTATTTGACGGGCAATGTTCTCAGTATCGGAAAAGTCATCTGCTTTCAGATCCGCTGCGCTCTTGTAATGCGCGTCAAGCCCCTGTTCAAAGCGTTGCTCATAATCCGCTTGCGCAACCTTCTGCGCTTCGGTTTTAGAGTATTGCTCTAGGACTTGCTTGGCACTTGCTTGTGCCTTTGTTTCAACGTACTTATCGAGTGCTTGCTGGTATTCCTTCGGATTATCAAAATCAAGCTCGTTTGGTGCAGTAACAACTTCGGGCGTTTTGACTTGCAGCCGGAGAAGTTCTAATTCTCGGTCTTTGGCTTCTGCCTCGCGCTCAGTCTTGTCAATGCGTTCCTTCCACTTTTTCTTCTGCTCTATGTGAGCCGCAGTCGGCATAGTTTCAGGTGCTGGCTTGTTTTCTTTCTCCGTTTCAGTCTCAGTAGTTTCTACTTCAACTTCTTCAATTACCGTTTCTTCAGGCACAGCAGTGCCCTCAGCGTTACTCGCTGCTTCTGTCATCTTTAACCTCGATTTAGAGTAAACCTACAGTGACTGTGTAGTTCAGTTGCCCATTAACCTCTGGACGGGAGTAGTGCTAGTTACCTAGCTGCTAACGCATTGGCCTGACCGTTAGCTGTCTTTTCCTTCAATTCGACCTGTAAAAGTGCGGTTTCTACTTGCACCTTCTCAGCGTCTTTTAATTTCTTCAGATTGTCGTACTGCATACCGTTGATCTTCTCTGCGTTCATAGCAGCTTGAGTCTCTTGTTCAGCAGCCGCAGCTTCCATCAATAAATCATTAGGAGACTTTTGACCTTGCATCTGGCTTAGTTGCTCTACAATCTTCTGTTCTTCTTCGCTTTCAGGTTCTGCACCTTCAGCTAATTGCTGTTTGCGTATTTTCTTCTGCAATGCGCCCAATCCTTGATTCGGTAGCAACTGAATGACCTCGCCTAACGTATCGTTAAACAATGGGTGTTCAGGTGGCATTACCGATAGAACGTCTTTAAGCGCCTCTACGCCTTCCTCACGCTGAGTGCTGTATTCCTTAGTAACATCCACAATCGCTTCAAATGAACCCTCTGAGGCGTTGTTAAGGTACTTCACACCCGACTTATCAGGTCTAGGCGTTAATAGCTTGACAGGTGTTGTCGCGTCTTTATCGTTAACTAATTGAACGATGCGCCCAAAGTTATCTGAGCCACCGTATACTTCAGCCGCTTGTGATCGGTATACATTGCCAAAGTGCTTAAGACTTGAGCGTATGTTGTCGAATATAGGCTGTGTGTTCTTATCTACGCGCTTGATAATGGCGTTGATAGCCTTACCACTCGCGTTAGGGTCTGCAATGTCCTGCGGTGATCCACCTGTACCCATGCGAATGAACTCACTCGTCATCTGGATAAGGGATGCAGCAGCAGGGGCTAGCGTAGAACCTGGTATCTGTCCAACTGGCCCTAAATGCTTAATCTCACCTGTAGTCTCATCATAAACAGGATCAGCTAGGGCGTAAGGTGCTTGGTGTAAGTTCTGTGCCCAAGTTCCTTTTAATCCGCTCACCTGCTCAGGCGTGAATATCATCTTGCCTTCGTGTGAGTGTGCAGCACCTTCAGCCGCTAACGATACAGACATATTCAGCAATCGCTGAGAGTCCATACGCTTACGGATTACACCGTGATAATACTCAACACCGTCAACAAACCCTCGATAACCATAGACAGGGATTACAGGAATATACTTACCCGCAACACGGCTAGGCTTATCTAGTATTTCGTCACCAGTGAATATCGTTTTAATAACCTGGCGCTGTTTGATGTATCTTTCGCGGGTCTTATTGTACCCACTAGCGAGAAGCATAGGCTCCTCACGTTCAATTTCTTCTTTACCGTAGAGATGGATTAGTTCCTTATCGTCTACACTGTAGTAACTCGCAACTAATGTGCGCTTCTTCTCAATCTCATAGCGCGTACCAACGTAAACTAAATCGTTTGTATTCCAGTTAAACGATGTCTTGCTTCTAGGCTGTAGCGTGGATACGTTCGCATCCGGCCACATTTCCTCGAATACTTCCCGTGTGTACGGTGTCAGTACAGTACAGCGTCTTGCGTCTGATTTATCCTTACGTCGTGCGCCGGAGTCGAATATGACATTAGCGTAAGCGTTAGGACACTCAGTAACCGCTATGTTCTGGTGTAGATTGTCAGGGTCATCTTCGTCAACGTACTCAGTGTTGAGAATAACCGCACCAAATCCACCAGCCATTGCTTCCATAACAGCCGTATCAATCGCATCCTGACCGTTCCTGCGCCGCATATCCCTGCGGTACAATCCGTCTAGCAGTTCAGCATCTTCCTCAGTAGTCGCGTCATCATCAGGTGAGTAGTTAACACCCATCCGATTATCAGTCCAATCAGCATACGTGCGCCATAAATGCTCGGAACACATATCCACTTCGAGCTTGGCACGATTCTCATACTCATTAGCAAGATAGCCTTCCCATTGTCCACCAGCGACTACAGCAAAGCGTATTTCTTCATTAGCTTTCTCGCGCTGCTCTGCGGTAGCGTTATAGTCAAGCTCAAAATCCTGCTTGTACTGCTCGGCTGTGTTTGGTCGCGCCTTAATGCTATTCATGAAAAGGCGCTATAAGCTGTAGGTACGGTAATATCACGATTTTTATTCTTATTATCTCGTTTAGTCATGCGTGGAAATAGCTCAGTAAAAGCCCATATCATCGCGTCTGCTCGGTCAGGTGATCGAACACCCATATACCCGTTGGTTGTCATAGCGGTTAGCTGTTCCTCTATCTCAGGGAAGTAACCAATGTGACGAATCTTTTCTAGCTCGTATAAAGCCGCTATAGGCTCTGCTCGTACTGTCTTGCCCCGTGAAGCTCTAACCTCACCGTAAGCAATGTTGGGATTACTAGCGCGTATGACGGACTCCACCATCGCGCCACCGTAATTAATCTCTGCAACTACCTTGTCTGCTCCGTGACGGTCATAAGCATCAGTAGCTACCTTGCCCCACTTCTCAGGGCTGTAACGGCCTGACAAATCCTCTATTAAGTACCCTTTCCCATCTGCACCTAGCGCACAAACTACAATCCCTACCTCATCTGAACGCTCATCATCAGCACCACGACAACCTGAAGGGTCAACCGCAACAATGATGCGTATAAACTCAGGGATAACGTCTGTGATCTGACCGAGTATCCGGCACTTAGCCAGCATTTCGTCAGTCCATAACGTGTTGTCATCATCATCACTGAATTGTCCTAGCAAGAAGCGTTTACGAGCCTTCTCAGGTAGGTTATTCAGTATGTCTAGGTATTCACTCGCTAAGTTGTCCTGGTTATCTTCAGGGTTAATTAGAAAGTATGTGTAATCCTCTGGATTCTGTAGCAAGTTGCCAGTATCTACATCGATATGGCTGATAAATGTTCTGTATGTCCAATGGCGCTTACTCGGTGGGTTAAAGTCAAAGTAAAACTTTAATCTCAATCCACATTGCTGCGCTAATCGTGTCTTAGCCGTGATATACGATGCGTAAGGTATCTGGCTGCACTCATTAAAGTAGATAGTGGCAAATTCCATACCAAGAATCTTCTCAGTACGATCCTTGTCATCTAGTCCAGCAAACCAAATCTCACTACCGTTAGGTAGAGTGATGTACCAATCTGTCTTATCGAGCTTCGAGCGTTCCCATAAGCCAGGATAAACCAGCTTCATGACTTTGGGCAGCGTATCTAGCACCACCGATGCCTTCACACTGTTAAATCTATATCTGAATACTGCGTGTCTACTGTTGTCTGCCTTGAGCGCTCTGGTAATCGTAGCCAGCATCAGTAAGAAAGTCTTACCTGACCGTGACCCCCCACCTAGAGCATTGTGTTTAGCTTTGGACGTAATACAGTCCATTGCCTCCTTCTGCTTGTCAGTGAGGCTAAACGTCTGCGAGTTCCCCATGTATGTTTACTACGAAATCACCCACTTGTTCCTGCTTATCCACAATCAATCCATGCAGCTTGGCTAGGTTATTGCCGGATGTTGTCATCACAGCAGGATTCTCTTTTTCTTCAGCCATATCAAACGCCTTCCTGTGCATCCCTGTAATCTCGTCTACCGTGACTTTGTTGCGCTCCTTAACCTCATCCATTGCTTTAGAGATAGCTTCTGCTATGTATAGTTTTGCTAAGTTCTGACTCCCTATGTCTTTAGCAGTATGTTCACTGTATCCAGCACGTATCGCTGCTTGTGTGGCGTTTAAATCTATTAGGTACTCGCTAACAAATCTTTCTTGTTTATCTGTTAGTTTGGTCATTGTTATTACTAGGCTGTATGTAGTCTTGGTCTGGTATGTTTAGCCATGCTGCGTTTAATCTTTGCTTCTCAAGCGTCCTAAAGTGATTAGCTATCATCGGCAGGAACGGTTTAGGTGCGGTTATATCCACGTATATATCGTAGTAAGGATAGTAAACACTGATAGCCATAACCTTACCCAAACGCCGCAGCAACCATTCTTGCTCTGGTCACTTTCGCTTTCTCAGTTCGATGATCTGGCCTAGCTTGCATTAATCCTCGCTGTAGCCAATCCTCATCCTTTAGTGCTTTACGGTAATCCTGGAATGATTCGCCTTCCTTTCGTTTACGTGCTGTCACTCTGCCCTCCTACAAGCATTTATGTTGTGTACTCATTCCCGTAAAACCACCACATTACCGCCCATATACCCTCATCTACCTTATCCTTATGAGCAAGTATGCTTACTCCAAGATAGCTTATTATCGCTATGTTGTTGTGTAGGGATACGCGAGGTTTCACTGGTGTGTACTGTGTGTATAAATTAGTGTTGAGGTAAAAGAAGGTGTGTAGGTGTATTAATTCAATCCGTGGTTCTCGTGAAAGCCAAATTCAACTTCTGCCGACTTGCGAACACGGGTAGCTTCCTCTAATGAGTTAAAACACCCTAAGTGCATCTCACGCCCTAGATGCTTAATACGCGCGCCCCATTTATTTTGGCCCTTCCTCCAATAAACCCCCAGAACACCACTAGGGTTGTCCTTGCTTATAGGTCGATTCCTTTGATTCTTTTGGTTTTCGGAAGCAGAAACATCTCGGAGATTACCTAATCTGTTATCCGCCCTATCATGGTTGATGTGGTCAATCTGCCCGTTAGGCCACGACTTATAAGTATAAAACCAAGCAAGTCGATGCGCGCCATACACTACTGCATCAACACAAATTGCTCGATAACCTTTTCGATTGGTGGTGCCAGCAATCGAGCCGATATCTAAACGGCCATTACGTGAGTCCTTCCACCGGAATATTCCAGACTTAGGATTGTATTCAAGTAATTCCAACAGCCTTTCATGTGTTATTTTCTTTTTCATAAACTCCATCCAAGTTTCATCACTAAAAAAACAAACAAAGAGGGTGATGTGCCCTCTCTTTCGGTCGCTAAACCTAGTTTGATATAAATAGACGCTCAGAACTTTTCACTGAAATGCCGATATGGCTCTGGCCGTGCTGGCCCGTATATATGTAATGATCTTCTGAAGCGCCGTTAATCTAGCGTTTGTGTTGGTAGCGTCACACCGTCAGGACTAAAAATCTCTAAATAATCTGTGTTGTTAGAAGTTTCTACTGGTCTGCGGTATTTGTTTTTATCGGTTGAATCCTGGGAACTGTTTTCTAGGGGTATAATATTCTTGTATGAATAATCTACGTTCTCCCCATCAAAACTCTTTCCCATAATTATTCTCCGTTTATCGCACCCCGTATCTCTACGGGGAACTTGCTGATTACCAAGACAGGGCGATAATCAGCCATTTTCATAAATTCTAGGCGAGCAAAGACAAGACAGGCTACCTGTGACCATACTTAGTTAAACTAGGTATTCAATAAGGTCTGTTAAGCACTGTCTACACTTAACAATCAAGAAACGTTATCAGGTATCCGTAAAGTGGATGAGTCTCGACCAGCTAATTCAAAATTAGCAAATTTGTGCTTACACGTAGATTAGGCGCTACGGTTATATGCTACCTCCGCCATGTCACATTAAAACCTGTTTCACTTCCTTACCTTATTGAACGTGTAGGAAGTCATCCCCTGTCTGTCCACAGCAAAACCACAAGCAATTAAGCCTGTCCTGTAAGTTTTGAGTGCGTCGCAGCCAATTTCTCGCTCCGCGACTAGATGGTTCTTGATACTGATACTTGGTCTATGGGTAAATACTAACCTCACGCCAAGAGCAAGATTAGTGATGTCTATAAACGCAAAAAAGCCACCGATTAAGGCAGCTTAGACAATTATGTTTCTTATACGCACGAGGGTGCCTACAAGGTATACCCCATTGTACCCGCTAATAGCACATTAGCACAAGTAATTATACTGTATATATCATTAAGTTTAAGTAATCTCATACAGTGGTTTGATATATCTCATTAAACCGATTTTGAGCAATTCTAAGCAATCCGTCATAGCCCATCCCATTAACCATTGCGCCCATGCTTCGCCGGAATAAGCCAGCAGCATATCGGTGATTATATGGCTTGTAGTATCCCTCATCGTCCTTTTCCCTCTCCTTGTATCGACAAACTAATAAATACCTGTCACGAGGCTCTAGCGCGTCTATTAGGGCATGTATAGCGAGCATTTTGTAGGCATGAAATTGATTGTCAGCCCTATCTTCTAATTCGCCATCGGATATACGACTGCCTGATCCACACAAGCGACCCTCAATACATCCGCCATAACCTTTTGACTCAATCTCAGCGACATCCCGACCTCTACACCATCCGCCCCAGGCGTTTAAAGCATAGTGAGAATCAGGATTGTTTTTTAGGTTAGCTGTCATCACTGCACCGTCGGAGAGATTGAACCGACCAACCACCTATACGCAAAGTTTTTGTGTAGCCGTATCTTTGAGAAAACAACTCCTTGTGTTTTTTTCGGTTAACAAAGGAAAGTCCATGCCCAAAAAGTCTGAACCAAAACACACCATCATCCTGATGGAAATAGAAGAACCTATTATTCATATGCTCACCCTCGCTTTAAGTTGTTTATCTAGCTCGTTAGCCTTCTTTCGATAGACCTTGATAATTTCTTTAATCTCTGGAATCGTGTAATGGTGTTGCAAGTGTGTTCCCTCGATTCTATCTACTCGTTCCTGTCCAATCTTCACCAACAGGTTCACTCGATACGGTATTAAGTTTCCCGACAAGTGGTTGTTGCAAGGTGCGCATTGTCTATGGCAATTATCCTCATCGAATCTAGTTTCAGGGCTTGCGCCTACACTCCGATAATGTCCGGCGTGGTATTGGCCTTCATGGTGACGTTGGCAGCTTATACACGGCTCTGAGTAGTCTCTCAGGCGTATAAATCGGTTGAACTCATGCTGTGCTTTCTTGAGCCATTCAGCCTTAGTTAAAACACCTTCTTTGCGTTCTTTCAGGCGTTTGCGTTCTCGTTTTGCTGCACGTTTTTCTCTAGCAACCTTCAATCGTTCCTGCGCAGCTATTCCAGCATCAGATTTAAGCCATGCTGTAGCGCACTCATACCCGCAAGTCTTTTGCATAGGTGTAGGGTTTTTCTCCCCACATTGAGCGCACTCTTTAGCCATTATCAAACCCCTGTTTCAACTCGCGCCTATGCAACTCTGAGTAAGTCTTATGAGCATCCACGTAATCATCGAATAATCCCAATCGTTTAGGCTCGTATCGACAAGCTCTACCCTCTGGTATTTCATCCTCACGCAATGGCCTGTTTTCGTATAAGTGCCAGCGAGTGCCTTCATGCTCTTGGATGATGAAGTAGGTTTTTACTTGGATGATGCCTGGTTGGAATGTCACTCTAATTCTCCAATAAACTCATTAGATAAGATTGCATAGGCTGTAGCCATTGCGATTGGAACTTGTCCATTTCCGATGGCTTTAAGTCGGTATGACCTATCGGCCACCCCATCAGCCACTCGACCCACATGGGATTCAACGCCCCATCTACAGTCATGCTCAACTCGATGCTCTTGCCTTTCTCTTTCCTTCTGGCTATCGCTGGGGTCGAAGGCCCACCACGATCCCGATTGTCTGCTGCTGTTGGTGTCGGGAACATTGTGGCTTTCACCGCCTGAGGGAGGCTCAAACCGTAACCCCTCTTTTTTTTCGATTTTATTTCTTTTTCTGTCACAGATTGATTTGGGTCTGAGGCTTTTGGTGTGGGCCACATATTTGGGTGTATCCACTCCCTCAAGTTTCCTGGTGCTGTTCTCCCCTTCCTGCTCGTTGAGAATTGGCGCTCCATCGCTTCCTCGCTCCTCACTGGTAAATGATCCATTGTATTCGGAGTCGGTATGAACTCCGAGTATCCACAATCGTTTTCTGTGGTGTGGCGCTCCGACATCATCTGCTCCCAACACACACCATTTAACATCGTACCCGCTTTCGGCCAGGTCTCTGAGAATAGTTCCAAAGTAGTGAATAGATCGCCCTGCTCCGTTGTCCACTGTTGCTGAAAGCAATCCTGGTACGTTCTCAAGGAACACAATGGGCGGCTGGACTGCCTTGATAACTTCCATCGTTGGTTCCCACATATTTCGGGGGTCGTTTGAGGCTTCTCGCTTTCCTGCGACTGAAAATGGTTGACACGGAAATCCTCCAGTGACAATTTGAGCCAAGCCTCTATATCTTCTGGCGTACCCTTCACTGAGGAATGTTCTGATATCGCCGAATATTGGGGCGTTGTCGAAGATTCCATCTTTGATTCTTTGCGCGATAATTTTTTGGCAATAATCTTCCCACTCAACGTAGCCGATGGTTTCCCACCCAAGGATTTTACTTCCAAGGACTCCGCCTCCGGCCCCGCTGAACAGTGAGAGTTCACGCACACCCACCCTAAAGCAACTGCGATGGTGCTGGTAAAAATGAAGAATAGTCACACGCCTTTGGTAGTGGGGCTTCCCTACCCTTTCTCTCGTATTTATCTTTGCCTCTGGCTTTTCGTGTATCTATTGGCCTAGTCACCCACTCAAATGATTGTGAACATGGGCGAGGGTCTTTCAATCTTTTAAGCGCTGTCTCTGTAGAAATTCCCGCTATTTTCGCAATCTCAGTGGATAAATACTCGTTCCCATCATCCAGCACAAATTTGCGAAACTGATAGCTTCCAGTAGGTCTTAAAATCGCTTTCAGTGTGTCGTATCGTTGGAGTCGATATTTAGCTGCTGGATAAGAACATCCCACAATGTCAACAACGTCTTGTATGGTTAATCTGCGCCCTTCTTTCCACCAAACCCTAGCGCGTCTACCCATTATCATAATCCCTATAAACGTCTCTGTAAGTGTCGTTGTTGGGCGTCCTTTCAGAGGTTCCTGAACTACCTGTTTTGACCCACCTTGAGAACGGTTTACAAGCCAATTCAAAGTCTCGGCAATTATTAAAATGAACACAGCCATCACAAGGCTCCTTGCTCTCAACAACAAGGCTATATAGATTATTTATTCCCATTCTCTAACTCCACTAATTCACTCCAAATAAATACCGAACCATCGTTTCGATACACACGGATTGATTTGACCCCGTAATCAGTCATTTCAGTGACAAAATCACGCTCTATCTGTGTGAGTTGTTTCCATATTTTTTGCTTAGGTGTCATAGGCTCATAACCTCCGGCTTTGCGTCGCGCTGAGTAACTAACTGCAAGCTAGGCTCGTGTAGCCAGAAACCTAATTTCCCTAAAAACTTATCGTTTCTCTGTTTATCAATCTTGAGAATAAAATCCTTACCTTCCTCGTATTCCTTAGATTCGTGGTCGTTTAAAGCTTGATTGTGTCTGAGTTTGTTTCGGGCGCTTTCCCGCACCTCGTTCTTCCAACAAATAACCACATTGAACGCGAGGTTAGATATTTGGCTTGCCCCAAAAATATCGTACCGACTGCCAATCTGAGTTCGGTCTATTCGCTTTCGGAAGTGAGCTACTAGGTGGATATGACAATCCAATGTCTTAGCGCACCAACACAACCGACTCATAAAATCTGTCTGAGCAGTGAGTGAACCGTTACCATCCATTGCAACACCGCACATCATGAAACTGTCTATCAAGATATGCTTGCATCCCAACTCTTTCGCGGCATACCAAACCATGCCTAATATGCGAACCATAGGAACGTAGTCTAACTGGTTGTATATAAACATCCTGTCGTGGCTCCAATCCATGAACTTATCGATGTATTCAGGGCTTGGGTTTGAATTACCCGCAGCTTGTCGGCACATACGAGACAATGTAGAAGTGGGCCGCATTTCCATTGACGCGATAGCAACACGTTCTTTCTGCGCTAACCCTAAAAACCCTTGGCCTACTGCCATACTTTTCAGGTGTCCATTATCACCACACCAGATAGTCACCTCCCCACCTCGAATCTGTAATCTATTCTCAGTGTTCCGCCAGGGAAGCAATGCACCCGTAGTAACATCACCCTTAGCCATAACTTCCTGCAAGTCATCGCGCCAATGATCTGCTGAATGAATTTCTTGTGATTCCTGTTCGCCTATAAATCTAGCGAATGACTCAAAATCAACATCGTTAGGAATAATCATTCGACACACTCCTGAACTTCTGTGCTGCTCTGTTTTTTGTCATCAGGCTTAACGCGACCAAGCCAGCTATTCACAAACTTCTTAATCCCAATTCTGGTTTTTTGTTTAGCGGGGTTCGCAACTAACCAAGCCACCATCAAACTAAATTCTTTCTCTACTGAAATATTCGGATAGGCTTTAATCATCTCCCCAATAAATTCTTCTTCTGGTTTCCATCGGCTACCGTCTTTCAGCGGTAGCTCTAGTATTCCCTTCCCTTCCCTTCCCTTCCCTTCCCTCAAGGAGTCCTCAGTGAGTGTTCCTGCATCATTCACTGAATTATATTCAGGGATATTTGATTTAGATGGCCTGTTAATTACTTGGTGCTTACGGAAACCTTTGATATGTAAGTACTTTTTGTCACTCACTGAGTATTCAATGAGTATTCCGTGAGTCATCAACTCATGGACAAGTGGTTCGCAATCGATGTTATCTGCGGGGAATATTTTCATCTTTAACTGCTTAGACGATCTTTCAATGTTTCCTACATCGTCAGAAAAGTTAAACATACCAATGAACATTAAACGAGCACTCATGGAGCACTCAGTGAGCGCCTCATCAGTCCAGAATTCAGGTTTCACGGTTCTTATCCTAGCCATTAGTTAGCCCTCTGCTGTCTAAGCCATGCTTCTTGTTCTTCGCGTTTGTGTGCTTCTGTAAGACGCTTCCCGTTAGCTCTGCGACCCTTACCTATCTCTAAAATAAGATCGTCTACAGTGGGGTCTGACTTCCTTCTATAGTTACCCGTCATGTGGTGGTCTAGTGGCTCTGCGAATAGATCAGATAATGACAATTCAAGCGCATCCATTACGGCAGAAGCACCACATCCAGCGAAACAATGTAGGAGTATTTTGCCGCTTGGCTCCTCCTTAATAGACAATGATGGGCTTCCATCATCATGTGCAGGGCAACATGCTTTATAGCGACCCTCACCAACCTGGCGAACATGCGCGAGTCGGCTAATTAGTTCATCTACAGGCACTATTTACGTCCTTTGTTGAGGTTATCTATTCCTTTAAGCGTAGGCTCTATTTGATCGCGCGGCGGACACCCGTATTTGACTATCCAAAAGCCGTTTTCTTTAACTATCTTGGGTTTCATACTCCACTCCCTGCTCTAGTGATTGATCTTCTTTAAGTCCGTCTATACGCATTAAACACGGCTCACCCATTAGGTGGTCAGGTTGTTCTCCGTAATCAAAAAAAACAGGCATGTCGATCTCCCACATCGGTACCCCATTAGCGAAAAAATAATCACCATTGGCTGATTTAGGGGCATCACCAACACAAACACCTACCCTCACAACAGACCCACCTATGTGTATATTTCTAGGGTCTTTTCCTGACTTTATAATTACAGCCAAACACCCTTCCTCTATCGGCATTAATTTCACGCTTGCCTCCCCACTCTTGGGTTTCTTGATTTTCCTCTAGCTTCCTTTCAATAATCTGGCAATCCAACAACCCTTGAGATCGCATATGCAACCACTGGCCTAAAGCTGTGTATCCTAGAATCGCGTCAAACTTCTCCACATGCTCTAGGTTTAGAGTGCGGTTTGCTTGTAAATGTAATATTTTGAGTATTTCAGTCATTATCGAATGATAACCACATAGTAAATAACAATGCAACCGTTTGGTGTAGTATTAATTCTTAAGACACGAAAATAATTTTTAAAAAAAGTGCTATCCGTGATACACTAAATGTGTGAATAAGCAACAACGTATGGAAGCTTTCGACCGCGTAGAGGTCGAATTAGAGCGCTTAGATAAAACTAAAAAATGGTTAGCCGACCGGCTATCCGTTAGTGGCGTTGTTTTGAATCATTGGAAAACGCGCGGCATCCCATCCGCTAAATTCAAGTTGTTAGCCTATGAATTGGGCATTTCGCGGGAGTACCTGGAAGGCGATTCCGAACATCGCGGCGAAAGGCCAGCTGGCGTAACGGTTAGCGATCCGCTGAAAGAAGAAATCGAAACCGAACTTCAAAAACTAAGTCAAAGAGACACCGCTATTGCACTCAACTTCCTTCGCAGCCTGAACATTAAGTGACCGCAACATAAGCAGCAAGTATTTCGCTTGTTCTTGATTGAGGCGCTGAATTAAAAAATTTAGCTCCTCAATTGATATGTTTGCTTTTTGTTTAGTAGCCATAATTTTATTTTTTGTTGATTTGCATCAAAATTAACTAATCTCCAAAATAACGTCAATACGTTTCTTTTTTCACGCTAGCCGTGCTGATTGTTACCATACCCCGTTCCAAATGGAACATATACTTTACGTGTGTTTTCTTTTTCGCTAAAGTCGGAAATCAACTAACGGGGGAAGATGATGAATGACATAATCGCTACGGCTTATCAATTTAAAGCACAGTTGATTCCATCAATATTAAGCACTGTTTCTATCTGTTTTCTGCTGGCGTTTCTGAGATACAAAAAAGTTCCTGATAAACCACTGGTAATCTTATTATGGCTCGGCATCGCACACGGATTGTTCTCTGCTGGATGGCGGTTTTTGACTGAAGCGGGTGTTGGGCATTATGTGTATCGATGTCTGCATGGCATTAGCCTTTCGATTTCTTTGTATCTTCCCTATTATTGTTACCTGGTGAGCAGTTCTTCCACATCAAGGATCAAGGAAAATAATATTATTATATTCATCGGATGCTTAGTTATTTTCGCGACAAGCACACCTCTGTTCGTGTCACATCTCATAGCGCCAGGCGTAACTGGGGTTGTTTATGGCCCCTTGAGGTCAATAATTCTCCCCCTTGGATTCGCAAGTAGTTGGTTTGCGTTGGTAGTTTGTATTCTTGGCTATACCAAAGCGCAGACAAGCGAGCGCCAAGTGGCTGCGTTGAATTGCTTGTTTGCTATTTCGCTGTTCTTGATAATAACTGGCTTTTTGCGGCTCGCCCACCAAGCGGCAGACACTTTTGATCAGAAAATAGCGATAGCGTATTTATTCCCTGTCAGCATTCAGATTTTAGTGATAATTTTGGTGTTCAATTCTTCAAAACGCCACGTAATTCAGACGGATGCTAGGCGGTTCATGCCGCTCACACGCGAAAAAAGAATTTATGATGGCTTGTCCGAAGCCTTTGCGAATTATTCACTTGGGCGATTGCAATACAAAACAACCGCCGACGAAATCAATCGATTGCTTATTACCTATAAAATTGAAAAACTTAAAGAGCGTAATAATGGACAAACATCTATCCAAAAAGTGGCTGATAATATTGGCCTAACCAGATCCGGGCTTTCCAAAATTTTAAAACGAATGGATATTAAAATTTAAAAACAAAATCAAACCGCTATTAATGGCGGTTTTTTTATATCCTCACCCCACACAAAGTAAATAACGTTATTTCGTATTTGACTATCAATATCTACTCTGTTAATTTAGTTATAACCAAAGGGGATATTTTATGAATTATTCTATATTGATTTTAGTTTTTGTTATTGCTCTTTACCACATGGTCCCGCAATGAAAAAAATAAACTCCGAAGTTTCGATCTTCATCGAAGATGGCGACCTTAAAACTACTAAAGCGGCCGCAAATTTGCAGCAGTACGAAAAAGTTTCAGAAATAGAAAAAAGCGGTGGCGTGTCTATTCGCTATCGCACACCCACCATCAACAGAGCGCAGTAATCCGCAACAAGTCATCTGGGGAACCTGCATAAATCCCGACAAGATGCTCTGTAAAGCTAGGCCGATTAGAGGGCTTGGCGAGATTCGAAAGAGTTAAACAATGTTAGGAGGGAAGCATGAACGCACGAACAGAAGTAACAACTCTGCAAGCTAATAATGTACTTATCAGTGATTGCGACATTAAGGCAGACCCCGATCAACGGTTAATCGATGCTTGGAAACTAGGTTATTCAGTGGCAGGAATTATCGCCACATCGGGATACACGCAACTGGTTATTCAGACGAACCCATCACACGCTTTAGTCGTTCATTGTACGCATGAACCTAAAGACCGAATGCTGACTGTGGGTGATGCTAAAAGCATTGAACCAAGCATGAACGATAAAGGCTATGCATGCCGTCAGGCTCTTATAGCGGGGACAGCATGATTATCCCTGTAGGTGACGATAGACGAATAGAGTTTGTGACCCACGAGGTTCAGGTGCAGCGTAAGTCAATAGCGCAAAGCAACACTAAGACCCAAAAGAAGGGTGATGTTAATTGGATACCTTACAAATTCTGCTCAACGATTGGTGGTGCTATCAGATGCCTAGAGCATGAAATGTACGCCACTAGTGATGCAGAGGGTGTTGAGGCTTGCATGAAAGAAGTGCAGCGGGTTTTAGACAAACTCAGCACAGCAATTAAACCAAGATTTGAAATTAGAGAGGTAGCGTAATGGGTAACGCAGACAAGCCAGTAGTTAAGAAGCCAGAGCATCCTAATATCACGCGATGCAAAGATGCCCTTGTTGCTCTTGAGGACTACATCTGCCCTGAGGGTTTAGTTCAGGAATTAATGTGGGCGCACTTCACTGATGATGATAAGTACGAAAAGGAAATTTGGAGCCGCATTGAGGCAGACCAAGAAGATTGGATCGCAGGGGAGGAGGATGTTTTAAGCATCCAGCTTGAGGAGTGTCGTGCTGACTACCTTTATGACCTAGCGAAAGATGAGAAGTTAAATCAACAGGAGGGTTGCTGAAATGAATAAAGCAATACAAGCAAAACCGCAATCTGCGGAGGTGGTAAGTGTGGCAACACCACAATCACTCATTCAACTGGCAATTGAAAAAGGTGCAGATTTTGACCAATTATCAAAGCTAATGGATTTACAGGAACGACATGAGGCTAGACAGGCAAAATCTGACTATCTGAGTGCCGTTACGCAGTTCCAGGCGATTGTTCCACGGCTAACGAAAACCAAGCAGGGGCATAAATACAAGTACACGCCATTGTCTGATATTGCAGAACAGATCAAAGACGAGTTGCAGCAATGTGGATTGTCGTATCGGTTTGAAATGAAAGAAAGCGACAGCATTAGT
>Ga0129324_10001298_pt1 | contig 16319 bp, 17 predicted proteins | sample CPBDNA_7_FD_96879 | JGI IMG/M metagenome (GOLD analysis project Ga0129324, IMG submission 96879) | Freshwater to marine salinity gradient microbial communities from Chesapeake Bay, USA - CPBay_Spr_15_0.2_DNA | ecosystem: Environmental > Aquatic > Marine > Coastal | place: USA: Chesapeake Bay... | reverse complement strand
GTGAGGCCTCATAGTTCTTTAGGTTATAGAGCGCCAGCACCACTGGCAGTATTACCTAGCTATGAAAAAGAGGTCGTGCTAAGTAAGATACATTAACTTGGACTAGTTTATGGGGTCTCCTCATGGGTTACTAACTTTTGTTAATTTTTTAAAATTTTGAACCCATTTCTTTTTTACCATTGGGCAAGAGTAGGCATTATTATATCACCAACATCATATTTATTAATAATATGGATTAAGGCCATTGATACCAAGTGATACGTCTGATTATTTTTCTTTCTATCTCTATCTGCTTTTATTTCATTCAACTTATCCTTAGAAAACTTAAGATGTTTTGCAACTTCTTTGTTTTTAATACCTTCAATAGAAGATTGAAGTGCTTTAGCTGATTCTTCTACTTTTTTGCCGTCATATTTAAAAAATGCAGAGTGAATTTTTTCATTAGTTTCTAAAACTTTTAAAACTTGCTCTTTAGTCGTGTCATCAAGCATGTCTCTATTGGAGATATTCGTCTTTTTTTTCCATGATTCATGTTCATGTTTCCATTGGCTCCGTTGATTTTCTTACTTTGATGGATAGCGAGAAACAACATTTTAGTAATCGAATATCCTTTGAAAATACTCTTACTTAATACTTTCAAGCTATCTCAATGCTTAAAAGGAACGTTGGCTTATCGTTAAGTAGTTGGATTCAAAAATAATCCCATATTGTAATTGTATTTACTAAACTTAAAAATCACCAAAATCACATTGTAAACAAACCAGACCTAGATCTCTCCACATCTTTACAACTTTACTTCTATCATCCACAACAAATAAAGGAATTTATTGTCGTGTAAGTACAGATGAGCAAGCCAAGAATAAAGAAGGCTCTATAAAGTCTCAGGTACAACGACTAAAATTAAAAATTGAAGAGAAAAATAGATATGAAATTAATAAGTGGGGAAAACTTGTAGGTATCTATAAAGATGAAGCATATTCAGGAAAAAACACTGATAGGCCTCAGTACCAAAAGCTCATTGATGATGTAAGAAGAAATAAAATTGATACTGTCATTGTAACCGAGCTTTCAAGACTTAGCCGTTCTGTTACGGACTTTTTAAATTTCGTTCAAGAGCTTGAAGATTTAGGAGCAGACTTTATCTGCTTACAATATGACTTCGATACAACTAGCCCTGCTGGAAAAGTCTTTATGACAATCATCATGGCCCTTGCACAATTTGAAAGAGAGCTTACGGCAGAACGTATCAAAAACAATTTCCACGCAAGAGCATTAAGGGGTCTTCTAAATGGTGGGACACCTATTCTAGGGTTTGATAAACACCCTACTCAATCAGGCTCTCTAGTCATTAACAAAGATGAAGCTAGAATTGTAAAAAAGATGTACCAAGTTTTCTTAGAATCAGGACAAATCTCTGAGGTTCTAAAATACTTAAAGAGTAAGAATATCAAAAATAAAGCATGGACTTCTAAAACTGGAAACAGCTACGGAGGAAAAGCTTTTACTCATTCCACAGTTTATAGACTTCTTACTAATCCGTTTTACATGGGAAAAAGAGAAGTAAATAAGGAAAACAAAGAACTAGATCAATCGACATTGAAAACTACTGAAAAATACCACTTCGTTGATGCCTCTTGGGAAAAAATTATTAATGAAGCCGATTTCAAAAAAGCTTCAAAGATATTAGAGGCAAACAAAGCTGTAAAACATACTGCGACACATGACTTTATCCTCTCTGGGCTACTTACCTGCGATGAATGCGGACAGCCTTTATTTGGCCAATCAGCCACAGGAAAAACAAACAAGCATTACTATTACGGCCACAGCAAAAAATCAGAATGCAAGGTTAAGCGATACCCTGCAATTGAATTAGAGCAAAGAATTAAGAAGCACCTATTTAGTATTTTAAACAATCAAGCTCTTAAAGATGATTTTATTAGCGTCCTAAAGGAACTCTCTACAAACTCAGCTCCTGAATATAAAGGGGAATTAAAAGCGAAAAAGAGAGAAGAAAAACTAATACAGGGACAAATTAACAAACTCATTGATGTTATTGCTAGTACAGATATGGCTGGTAGTGTTGATGCCATTGTGAAGAGATTAAAAGACTCTGAGAAAGAGCTTCTAATTATTCAGGAACAAATTGCTGAGCTTGAGATCAAGGCATCCAATGAAGAACCTCAAACAATTAACCCAGACTTTGTTATCGAAAACCTTAAACAGCTAAGCTCTGAGAGATTTAGAAAGTTTAAGCTTCAAAAGAAGCGTTTAGTTGCCAAGAGCGTCATCAAGAGTATCAATATTAGCCCCGACAATTTGATTCAAATAAATGTTTGGACTCAAGAGAATAAGAATAAAGACCAGAGAAACACTGGTGATGAAAAAGGGGTCATACTCCCTTTTCTTAAAGCTGGAAGGACACTAGGCGTAGCTAATGCGTCTGGTGGTGGAAGGTCTGAAAAAAAGGCAAAAAAAAATGCTGAGATCGAAACCCTTGTGACCGAGGGTTCGTCCAGCATTGCAGTTGGTGGAGGTTGTGGGAATTAAACCGACAACCTCTCCACTGCCAGCTAAGCACTCTCAAAAAACCACAATCTTAGGTAGCTTTTAAAATGCAATGATAGTTATTTTTAAAATGAGCCAAATAAAATAAATGAACACCAAGGGGATTAAAAAATGACCCCATTGGTAAAATAGCCATTTAAAGCACTCGATAACAATCAGTCCCAAGATTTTATAAACGAGTGATAAGTTCATAGGCTTTCTCTAGCTTTGATGGTTCCAAATTATCTAAGAGTTCATGGCATCGGTCGCGAAGACCATAATTTTTGTCGCGCTTTTCAAGTTGAAAAATCCAATCCTGCCAAGAAAGGTCAAGGGCCTCTAAAAACTTAACGATGTACTCTTTTGGAATAACGTCTCGTCCAGATTCCATTTGATGGACTCTGGTAAAAGAAATTTCCATTAGGTCAGCTAATTTTCTAAGTGATAGACCATCTTTTTGGCGCAATGCTTTTAGTGCTTCCGATTCTGGTGATGTTTCTACAATTTTATTTCGTTTACTCATTAATTTTCCTCCTAGTTTTGATGAAAATTAATATGGTGACGACGAAAACCTAAATTAGCAGGATGCTAATTTAGGCCGGAAGTACTAGCTTTTTGGGAGCTGGAAGCGACCAAAAGGTGCCGTTTTGTACAGCCGCTTGCAATCGCTGAAACAGCGACTGCATGGGCTTGACCGTAATTAAGAAGTGCGTAAAATGGCATTTTGGCTAAGTGAAGTGCAACGCTTTGCTTCGTTAGCCACAACTTAGCCAAAATTTAGCCAATCATTGAAAGTACCAGACAGTCAGAGACAACTTCGAGTCGAAAAGTTTGATTAACTGATTGAAACCTCGTTCGAGTAAAATCAAAAAGATAAAAAAAAAGCCCCGATGACGAATCAATCAGGGCTTTTTTAACTGGAGGATTCTTCAGGTTTTAAACCGATTATTAGACGGTTTTACCTAAACGCTAAAAAATTACTATTATTAATTTCATCCCTATTCTAATAAGAAACCAACCGATATAAATAACAACCAAATCGACCGAAACATTACCTAAGCGACTCATTGGCACTTTTAAAACTTTCAGTAGCACTTTCCCTCTCCTAAAAGAAATTCAAATTATTAGTAATCCCCTGAATATGAATCCCAGACTTTCTAATATATATTTGCATGGTCTTTAAATCCTTCCAGCCTCCCATGGACATTACTTTTATAGGCTCAATGCCTTTAGAGAGCATGATTGTTGCCCATGAAGCCCTAAGATCATGGAAACGAATAAGAGGAAGATTTAATTCTTTCAAAAACTCTTTTAATGGCTTCGCTTGAGTACCTGTTTCCCAATCTCTAATCCTTGGTAAAACAAAATCCCCATCTTTATTTTCATAAAGCTCCTTGATAATTGGCATGAGGCTAGGAGCAATTTCGACAACTCTATCATCCCCAGACTTAGTGGTCTTAAGGCCATTTATCTTATTCCAAGAATGAGTGATGTAGAAAAGTCTATTTTGAAAATCGACGCACTCCCATTTTAGGGCATAGAGTTCACCATTTCTAAGTCCTGTGTAACAGGCGACTGCCCAAACAGGAAACCACTCATGCTTTCTCTTTTTGGCTTCTCCAAGAAAAATTTTGATTTCTTCTTCTTTAAGCATTTTTTTTATCTTTTCATTTTTTTTAAATTTAAGTCTTGGACAAGGATCACTTTGAATAATATCGAGTTCTACTGCATACCTAAAAACTCCCCGCAAATACTTAAGCATGCTTTTACGATGAGCTTCAGAAAATTTAGCGCAGTCATCTAAGATAAAGTCTCTAATTTCAGAAGTATTAAATTCGTTTATTCTTTTTTTTCCCCACCTATGAAAGGTGTTAGCCTTAAGGCATTGCTCATAATTACGTAATGTATTCTTAGCTATTCCACAATTGGCGTAGTAGTCTAGGAACTTTTCAACGAGGTCAGGCCATAAGGGATAAAGGTTCTCATTAAACTTCTCTCCCATTTTGATGATTAACTCTTTATAGACCTTTTCAGCTTCATACTTGGTTTTAATTCCCTGACGTCTTAGGCTCCTAGATTGCTTCGTTACAGGGTGTCTCCTATGATAAGTAACAACATAATATTTTTTCTCTCTGTCGTATTTAATTCCCATGATTACCCCCATTTAACCTATGAAGGTATTTAAAAAGGCTTTAACCGCCTTTAATTTTGACGGCTCAAGCCTCTTTATAATATCGATACACTCACCACGAATATTTTCTGGAAGAACGATGTCACCTTGGAGCATCTTCTCATATTCGTCATAGCTGTACCCGTAAGCATCAAGAAAGCTTATAATGATTTTTTTATTAAGGTCCCTTCTTCCATTTTCTGAATGGCAAACAGTGGACTCGGAGATCCCCATTATTCTGCCTACGGCCCTGACTGATAAATTTCGTGACTCTCGAAGGTATTTAAGAAGTCTTCCTTCTTTAGTTTCTACCTTAAGGTCGCATCTTCTGCTTTTTTTCTTTGTCTGTTTTTCTTCGTCTTGCTTGGTCTTCATAACTACTCCCATGGTGTAAAAACGCCGGTTCAATTGGCCCAAATCGATACACTGAGTAGTTGTTTAAAATCAGAAACTTAATTGCGTTTTTTAGCTACTTTTTGCCATTTTGCTACACTGAATAGTCCAACAAAAATGCATGTAGCCAAAAAGTTAGCCACAAGTAGCCACATCGGGACAGTTTGAGACAAGTTAAGACAGGTCTCGCTGTCCGATTCAAACGCAAGTTACTGTAAACAAGTAGCTGATTTTAATAATGTTTAAGGAAAGAGGGCTTCCACCACCCGAATCGGATGGTGGAGGTGGCGAGAATCGAACTCGCGTCCGGAACAACCTCGGAACCCGGCCTACGTGCGTAGTCGACGATTATCGTCTGTCGACAGGACTGTCCATCTTACGTGCCGATGGCAAACCCCGGTGAGTTATTAACGAGAAGGCCCGGCAGGCTCGAAACACAGTTATGCTGGGTGTTCAACAGCTTTGTTAGATTCTGTTTCTTGGCACTAACGCCTCATGCTTGGTTGTTGCCTATTAGGCAGCCATTGCAACTGGCTCATAAGAGTCAGCATTTATAGTTTGGTCGGATTTTTACTGGGCCGTCCGACCAACCCAGGCACGCCCGAAAGCTCTTTGGTACTGCCCCGTCGAAACCAGGACACCCCCATTGCTTTAAGAGAGGCCATCGTAGCATGAATTGGGAAAATAGCGAAGTTCTTCCTATGCCCTGGGGCGCCGGAAGCAAGCCTCACCTAAGGTGGTAAGTGTTTCACATTTTGAAACAGTGTTTCAATAAAGGGATGACACGGTTCTCTATTGTGGGTAGAAAGTCTTCATGAACGAGATCAGCACCATTCTAAAAGTAGAACTTGAGACCCGCCAGGAACTAAACACGGCTTACTCCTTGCGCTCCTTTGCCCGCTTTCTTGAGACCTCACCGGCAACACTCTCCCAAGTCATCTCCGGCAAAAGACAGCTTGGGCGAAAGTCTCAAGAAAAGATGCTTGAAAAACTCGGCTACCGTCATAATGCCCCCCTTAATAAGAAACCCAAAAAAGAAGAAATCAGAATTCAAGAAGACCTCTTTGAACTTATTGGTCACTGGTATTATTTTGCCATTTTAAGCCTAGCGAACCTTAAAGGGGCCAAGGCCAATCCGCGCTGGATTGCCAGTCAATTAAATATCACTGTTGAAGAGAGCAACCAGGCCATTAGTCGCTTGGAACGTTTAGGGATTATTCAAATTAATAAAGACAAGAGCTTCCAACAAATTAGTCCCCCGTTAAAAACAACGGACGAAGTTCCTTCAATGGCCATTCGAAATTATCATAAGAGCGTCTTAAAGATGGCCCAATTGAAAATCGATGAAGTGCCGGTTGAGAAGCGCGAGTACCGTGCCATTACAATTTCAGGAAACTCAAAAAAGCTTAAGAGGGCCAAGGCAATTATTAACGAACTTAAAGAGGTTGTTTCAGAAACCTTAGAAACTGGTCCAAGTGATACCGTTTATCAATTATCCATTCAACTTTTTCCAATAGTAGAGCAAAGTAATATTTAGGAGTTTAAAATGAAGTTTTTCCCCATTGTTTTGATTATGCTTTTTCTCACCTCTTGCGCTTCTTATAACCCAGGCGAATACGCTCATGTAAAAAAAGGCAAACATCCAAAAAATGTCCCTATAAATGCTGAGTACTATAGAGATTATTCAAACTTTCCTCTTCACTTTGTGAATGTCACTTTTGGTAACCAATCCGAAGACTGGCGCCGAGTAAAGTCCGTCAAAGTTACGAATGTTGGTGGTATCGCCAAGTCCCGTATTATCGTCGGTCCCGACCTGGTTTACTGGTCTAAGGGCATCACAAGAAAATTAAAAATTGATTCTCACAATAATCGCATGATTCTTGGTGCCATCATGGGGGCCTTTGCAGTTGGCGCAGGAGTTTCAGCAAATAATGGCAATTACGATTTAGGTATAGGCCTTGCAGCAGGAGCACTTGCGACTTCTACTGTTGCGGACATCAATTCTATTTTTGAAAGAATCGATTCCCTTGAAATTGCCAAGCTGGTTCCACCTGATCACCTCTACTCACCATTTTCAATTCCACCAAACCTTTACATTACCAAATGGGTAGTTTTTCAAACCCCCGGCGGAGAGCTTCCAAAGTTTATCGACTTTGAAGTAAAGTACCTCTCTGGAGAGACAGCAAGCTACAGAACAAAACTTAGACTTGAGGATTTATGATGAATATTTTTAACTTTTTAATCACCATAAGCATGACTGTAAGCACCCTCTCCTTTGCTGGCAATGAGGTCGGAAATGGAGGGGATCTTCTCAAGTGCCCCAACTCACCAAATGTTCTCTTTGACTTTAAAGAGACCTCAATTAACAAGGTCACCCTCATGCTCGAGAGCAAAGAAGACCATAAGGACGAGTACAAGTTGGCAGAAAAAGTCATAATGAGACTTAAAACTCTTGCCCCTAAAATCTATAAGAAATACTCAAATGACCTGCTCTCCTTTAAAGCTCGCACAAGATTCATAGAGGGCGAGGTTTTCAGAGACATTTTAGACAGCAAGCATGTCTCCCTACCAAAAGACTGTGAACTTCTCCAAGTGGCCACACAGCAAGTTGACCCACTTTCAAAAGACACCATTATCTCAATAAATAAAGACCTCTATAGTAAGCTAGATCCTCCCAATAAGGCGGGCCTCATTCTTCATGAGATTATCTATGAGCATTTTAAATTTTTCAGTGACGATAACCACCCAAACCAACACTCGAAGCCTTTTAGTGAGCAGAACTCTGTGAAGGTGCGTATGTTTAATCGCTATCTTCATTCTAAAGAGATCGGAACTCACACTGAAAAGCAGTTTCATGACTTTTTTGAAAGACTTGGAATACCAAGTTATTAGAAGGCGTATTTTACGAAAAGAGATTAAAAAGACTAAAAAGATTAAAAGAGGTTTTCACCATTTAATACCCAACGAAACATACGAAAGAAGAGAATCTTTGATTCTTCGATCCCTTGTAGAACATCACCGATCTCTTCTTCTGATAACTCAGCGTTAGTAATCGCCTCAATGATCTGCTCACCGTGATTAACGACTTCATGCTTATGAAGAATAAGAAAAGTCGTATTCTTTTGGTTTAGAAAGCTACTCTTTGAGATGGCACTATCAATGAGATCCCCAACAGCGGTTCCAACATTTTCAAGGACGCAGGTTCCCCCTAGTCTTAAATAAGGGCGCTCCTTAATGATGTCTGAAAAATAAGACCACCAAAGTTTTACATCCAAAGGAGGTTCACCAACGCCGGCACCAAGGGCCGTAAGGTCTCTTTCGGCCATTTTAAAATGCGGCCCCTCTTCTACACCGAAGTTTAAGAGAAATTCTGAAAATTTGCGTTTTTTAAAGACGCTAGGTTGACCAGCTATAGCAAAGAACTGCTTTTGAACGTCTCTGACTAAATGATATTGCATTTGTAGGTAGCGAATATATTGAGCTTCTTCTAGCCCCTGATTGCCTATTTCACTCGCGAGAATAAGCTCTCTAAAATCATCTTGGGCGCTTTTTACGGCGTTTAGTATTTTTTCCATTTTCTATTCCTCTAAAATAAAGACATCTTCGTCTTTATCAAAGCCGCGAATCGACACGGTCTCTTTTTTAAAGTGTCCTGTATGTTGACTCTCTAATAAGTCATAAAAACCCTGACTAATAATAAGAGTTGATTCATATTCTTTATTTAAACTCTGGAGACGGGCCGCTTTATTCACGCTACTGCCAATACTGGTGTAGTCCATGCGAAGCTCTGTACCAATATTTCCACGGATAACCTGGCCCACATCAAGACCAATACCTACTTTCACAAGAGGATAGTTCTTTCTCTTCGCTTCTTCATTAAAAAGCTCGAGGGCGTTCTTTATTTTTAAAACGGTTTTAAAAGCAGATTCAATAAGAATTTCTGGATCCTTATTTTCCCAAGTAAAGAAGAATTCATCACCAATAAATTTATCAATATGGCCACACTCGGGATCAAGTGCCTCTTCACATAAGAGCGCGAGATTATTAATCAGCTCGATGATAACTTCTGGTGGATAAATATCTGAAATATTGGTAAAGCCTCGCACATCGAGAAAGCCCGACACAACAGTCTTTCGACTACCAGCGAGCGATACTTTGTCTTGATCTATTTTATTATTTTCAAAGACTTTTGGGTTATAGCGCTTAAGAACAGTAAGCGTTTCATTGAGATCATCAAATCTCATTTGCTTAGAAATTGCTACCGCCAAGGTTGTTGAAATCTCTTCTAAAGTTTGTACTTCCATAGGACTAATTTCATGAACCGTATCCCGGCCTTTGTCAGCAATGACCACGCCGTGAATTTCATCATTTGTGCCAATTGGACAAATCACATATGACTTAGCATTTAGCTTTTCAATAAGTTCTTTAGAGAAATCAGTTAAATCCTCAAGAGTATCGTTAACATCGCGAATAAGTATTGTCTGACGTGAGTGATAGGCGGTACTCACGACCTTCTTATCCGTCTTCTTTGTTGAGAGATCAATCTCAAAGCCCCAAAGTAAATTAAGAAAAGTCACATCTTCTAAGCTATAGACAGAATGAGTTCTTAAAAAATTATCGCTGTCTTTTAGCATAATCATGCAGCGAGAGAAGTTAAACTGCTCACAAATAAGCTTAGAGGTGGTCTCAATGATTGATGAGATACTTTTTGAATAATGAATTTCACCTGAGATCCCATTGAGAAGCTCAAGTCGATGGTGATGTTTCTCCAATGTCTGCTTAGTTTGAAAGAGAACGTCGTACTGCTTCTTACTATTTTCTTCAACATCTGAATAAAAAGAATCGATCTCACGAAAGGCCTTTTTGAAGTTTAAATGACTAATAACATTTCTGATCAAGAGCAGAACAGAGTTTGTTGCTAAAAGCGCCACTCTATATTCAGAAAACTTTTGATAGAGCCCAACATTAAGGGCGATAAAGCCCAAGAAACCAAGATACTTTAACCAGTTCGAATTTTGTTTCCAAGTTACTTTAAAGCGAGAGGCACCATTTGTATCATAGGCACTGGCAATTTGATCAACGACCACATCAGAGCGTTTTAAGTTTTGTACTAAGCAAATTCCATGATGCAAGAGCGTCTGAAAGTTTAAATCACATGAACGATGCTTTGGTAGGCGAAAGCCCTCTTTAAGGTGAAAACTCACCATAATTGAATTACTAGAAATAGATTCCACATTCACGAAGCGATTTGTATTTAGCTTAGCCGTTGTCTTCTTAATTTGATTAATAAAGAAAGTAATATTTCCAAACCATTTTAAGACATAGTAGCCAGGACCAACCAATTCTTTTCGCATGGCCAATTCACCTGCCAAAATAGCAAGGTCATCTAAATCTAGTTTTCTTCCAAGTGCTTGGAGAAAATTATCAAAGAACTCAATAGACACCCAATTATTAGGATTCTCAAAATAAGAGCGACTCAATCCAAATTGATCGATGACACTATCTACAAAGAGATCATCTGAGAGGAGTATTGCCGCTTTTAAATAAGGATAGATAACCTGAGTTGAAAAGTCTGATCTCGTATAAGACAGAATAGACTCTTCTTTTAGCTTGTCGACAGTCTCGACGGTCTTAAGTCCCTTCTTCCTGGCTTTTCTCTTAAAAAAATAATCCGTAGACTTAAGAACAATTTTGTCCCAAAGACCAAATTTCAGTTCTTGAACAAGCCCTAGAGAATGAGCGAAGACGTGTGTATCACCATAAACGATCTTCCAAAGAAGAGGGTTTAGAGTCTTTGCCTCTAGATAGGCCTTCGTATCCAGGGTTAATAAGTGGAGCACCTTACCTTTTAGAGTCGGATGCTCATAAGTCTTACCTGTATCTTGAGCACCTAAGCGCAAATAAATGGCGAGCAGCTCTTCAGTTGAAGAGAGAAGAGCATTCATACAGTTATTGTTAAGAGAAAAGAGATGTATTTTCTTAAAAAGAGTAAGCAGCACATCACTTCTTTGGGCCTTTGGATGAATACAGAGCCTGTTGATCTCAAGCAGGCTGTCCACTTTATAATCAAACTCTGAAAGGTCATAATATTTTTCAACGAGAAATTCATGGTTTAGACTTTTCACTTTAAGCTCAACGGAGCACATCAGCTCCCCGTTTATATAGCCACCAATAATGATGCCCTCTTTATCAATTCCAGGCGCCAAAGATAACTTAGCGTTGTCATTTAGCTTATCTTTACTTGCGTAGGCCTGGTAGCGTAGATCGACAACCTTCTTATACTCTTCCTCTTCTTCTACTCGAAAGAAAGAGATGGCATCACCAATATTCTTCGTCATTTGAGTATTGTCGAGTGGGAATTCAAAGCAAAAGGTCGCAAGGTATTTCTTAAAGACCCTTTTATATTCTTCGGTGTTCTTTACTGAGACACCTATCCTTACATGCTCGCCTTCCATAGATAGATTTTGAATACGTATATCCAAAATGAGAGCACTCTCAACAGTATTTAAAGTACCGACACTCTTCATACCAACGAATAAGTGTTTATTGGATTTAGAAGTAATAAAAGAGAAACCATCAAGGGAGAGGTCTAAAACTTTGCCATAAATATTTCTGGATGGCTCTAAAGGATCCTTAAAGAGAAACGTTGGCCGAAAGTTAATGTCTGTAAAATAACGGTCACTCTTACGACTATAAGGGAGGTCCGACTTCGTAAACTCTATGCCGATAAGGTGACCAAAGTTTCGATCCTCCCAAGCAATACGATAGTTAATATCGTGGCAGAAAACCTTTTCCCCTTGTTTGATATTAAGGCGTAGCTGGTTTTCCTTACTCTTTAATGGAGGAAGCTCTGACTTAATAAGAAGACAAGCTCCTGAGAAATTTATATTTTTGAATTCACATTGGATGAGGCGGTCGTTAAAAAACAACTGTGGTCTTAGCGAATAGTTTGCGGCGTAAACTGTTCTTCTTTCAAGTTTACGGTCTGTAACTGTTCTTAAATTTGCAAAGTTTTCGTCCTCAGCTTCTACCGCTAGGGAATTACCTTTGGCCTTAAAAGACTCCATCAACCTACCTTTTCATTTGTATTCTTTTCGACAAAAGTCTTAAAAATACTTAATAAAAGGCGAGATAAACTGTCTGATCGGTTTTAATTCCCTAGTACTCTACTGAAATGTTTTTGTTAGATATTTAGACTAATTGTAATAACAATAAAGAGCGTAATTCTTATTATCAATTGATTCCGTAATCTCAGAACCATAGATTCGCCCAGTATCTTGACCTCTTTCTATGGTGATTACTTCTGATTGACCGGCCTCATCTTCTAGGATTTGTGAGTAAAGAGTGACCCATGCTTCGCAACTCTTATCATTGCACTCTGCCTGTAGATCAAACGAGAGGTCATAAACACCATCTTCACTCGAAACATAGCCTTCCCCATCTTCAAGCCCACTAAGCTCGAGCGTGGCGGAGGCCTTGATGTCACCACTTTTCAAAATACAGGTGATATTTTCTGAGGCGATAGCAGATGTAGAAAATAGTAACAGGAGTAATAACCACTTCATTTTATTTCCTTAATAAGGGATCTATAAAAAGAAATATTTCACAAATGTCTCGCTCCAGACTAGGCGCCGTGTACATTTTATCGCCTTTTATTCTTGAGTAAGTCCTTAAACTATTAAATTTATTGCGATAGCAACTTCCCCTTGGAATAATCACATTAACTAATTATTAATCAGCAGGAGGCGTCCCTATGCTAAAAAAACTAACGTTAATCTTTTTTCTCATAATTCCAACAGTATTTGGTCAAAATAGAGTTCTTGATTTCTCTGGAGATTGGGCCGGTAAAGGCACCTATATCTTGGATGGTCACCTTACCCAGTGCTCAGTTATGCGTTTAAAGTTTTACGCTGATGCCAAAAAATTCATCTTTGACGGTGGAGAGCGCGTTTGTGATGAGCACTCTGAAAAATTTTATACTGTTGTTATGACATATGAAAATGGCTCCGTATCTATTGGGAGCGAAATTGTAGGCACCTATAATGACAACGAAATCAATGTTAGCTACTCCATGCCTGACTCTGACGGTCAGATCAGACACTGGCGTATGAGCATGCGGGTCGAGGGCAATAACCTCGTTTATGAAGAGAGAAGGATCATGAATAGTGATTCAACTCCTTATATAAGCTTTGCAGGAATGCTTATTCGCCAATAAATACTTTCTTGAACGGTTACGCTGCGACCTTCAGAAGTGTCGTTGTCGTAACCTATCTTATTAAAAATGGTAAATTATGTACTCAATAAGTGTTCATAATTAAAAACGGTGGCAAAATATTACTCTCTTACCCCAATGACCTCTTAGAAACTGCTATTTAGATGTTAAATACTAAATAAGAGGAGATTCCATGAAAGCATTCATTATTTTATCAGCGGCATTGGTGACCATTAGCAGTTTTGGCTTCCAATTTGATTCATCTTCAGCCGTTATTGAAACAGCTCACTTTGATAAAAAATCAAACCTATCAAAGAGAGTATTTGATACTGGTACGATTCGTATCAATAAATCGACAAATAGTATTATTCTATCACTTGGATTTGAATCAAACTGTGGCACAGACAGAATATGTGCTCGTATGAATTCTAATATGCTTCAATTCATCCTTCCAATTACAGACCAAGATGTGGATGAGTGCGGTGTGGTTTACTACAAAGCATACGAAAACAAGATACCTGTCGACGGTAACGAAACTGTCATTACCGTAACAGACTATTCCAAAAACACTTGTCCTACTTTTGGGATTACTCCAGAAACAAGCATTAATTTTACTTCAAGAGGATTTTACTGGCGTAGAAGTGAAGTTCAAACATTGGAGCATTACTTTACTGCTGACAAATTAGAGCAAGACGCTTCAATAGGCGTTCCAATTTCACTTTAGTTTTCATAAATTTTAATGAGGGTCTTAATTGACCCTCTTTAAAGCAAAATCTATTTATCCTAAATGTAGTACTAATATTTCTCAAAAGTGATGTTTGAAACAAGTCATTCTTACTTTAAAAAAATCCTCATTATTCTTAAAACTTATCTCTGAAAGTAGTCACAGTGGCCCTGATTCTCTAAACACACAGCACAACTTTAACGCATAAAATTTTTTCACTATCGTTTGCTTTGCCCATTCCTACGCATAGTTTGGCCGCCGCTTGAGGAAGTACTCAAAAACTATCCGAGGAGGAAGTATGAAAAAGTACATTTTACTGGCCGTCTTTTTAGCCCATGGAATATTGGCGGGTGAAGACGATAACCATGATCACGGACGCCCCTTTACTCCAGAAGAAGAAGACGCTTACTTTGCTCCCTTTGAAAATGGGTTGTTTAAAAAGAGACGTTTTCCCTATCGCAACTGGAACGAATGCTCCCAACCCTTAAGTGGAAATTACTCAGGTCACACCTGTACCAATAAGAGAAAGATCTCTGACATTCTCTTTGAGTTCTTAGATGATCACATTGGTAGTTGCATTGCCGATGCAGCAGAAGCGATTGGGAAAAATGTCGAAAGTTACCATCTTGTTCATAATGGTATCTATGGTGATCGGCGACACTCCCCTCGCTCTCTTCATGCAGAAGGCAGAGCAATAGACATAAAGTCTATCAAGTTCACCGAATCCAATGGTGCATCCAATAACCTGGATTATAAAAACTTTGGCGGTGGAAAGTTCTACACTTTGCTACGCTTTTGCTGGGGAACAGTCGTTGAGCGCTACAACGATTGTCCTCTCTATCGTGGCATGCATGGAAGAACTGGATCAATTGGAAAAGAAAATCGAGACCACCAGGTACATCTCCATTTATCAGTCCCCTATTGTGTGTCCGGTAGTTATGCAGGTGCCTTTTATCGCCGTTAAAGGCAATGACAAAGACACTTGCCCCTTATACCCCATTGGGGTATAAGGGCTTTTATGAAACATGCAAATCACTCTAAACAGCTAACACGTATTAAGAAAATTGCAGGCCAAGTGGCCGGTATCCAAAAGATGGTTCAAGAAGAGCGCTACTGCGTAGATATCTTGACTCAAATTAAGGCCGCAAAAAGCGCCCTACAATCACTAGAGTCAGTCATTCTTGAAGAGCACCTTCACCACTGCCTCTCTCATGCAGCCGCTTCTAAAGATAAGTCAGTCATGGATGAGAAAATCGCAGAAATTACTGAGCTTTTAAAGAAATCCATTCGTTAGATTGTCTAATACGACGACACCCCCCTGTAATTAGTGGAAGTTATCCGCTAGCTCCTAAATAATTCGCTATTATGGTGTCTATGAAAAACCTAATCATCTTCACGACCCTAATATTTCTCATTAGCGCTATAAGTGAGGCCAAGGACTATGTCTTAGTTGGTATTTCCGGCTTCGGTACACGAAAAGCGGAAAACGCCTGGCAGCCTTCTGGGGCCCACGAAAATCTACCTTATAAAGGACGCATCCTTGCTCGTCATGAGCTTGTTCACTATGCCAAGAATTCAGAGTTGAGAGAGGTTCTTGAAACCTTTGAATGCCATAAAGGTAAACAGGAAAAAGAAGGGCTCGGTCTTATTATCATGGTCAACAGCTGGGGCTCAGGTAAGGCGCTTAATTTAGCAAAAATGTATCAGAAAGAATGTGGCCAAAAAATTGATGCCTTATATATGATTGATGGAGTTGCCAAACCTATCGGCTCCTTTAGAAGAGAAATTCCGGCCAAGGCCTGTCGCAACTACTATCAAACGAAAGGCATGGTAAGAGGCACGGCGCAAAGAAATTGCGAGAACTTCGACCTAACTAAAAGGTGTGAAATTTCTGGTTATAATAAAGGTGTTGATTGTCATATTTATGTAGAGTGGAAAGCTACTGAAATGGCTGCAGATCACATGATGTCTACTTTTTTGAATTAAAGAATTTTCTCTAATGATATCGGTGGGAAGTGAATCACAAAACAGGTGTTCTCTTTAGAGTGATCAACAATAATAGAAGCGCCATGTTCTGTAATGATATCACTGACAACACCAAGACCAATACCAGTCCCTTTGCCCTTCTCTTTTGTCGTGTAAAATGAATTGAAAATATTTTCCGCAATTTCTTTTGCGATACCATGGCCACTATCTGTAATAGTCACATAAGTTCCGTTTGCCCGACTTGTATAGTGGTTAATTTCCACCCAGCGATCCTCAAGATCTTCGACGGC
>Ga0129324_10001295_pt1 | contig 16342 bp, 10 predicted proteins | sample CPBDNA_7_FD_96879 | JGI IMG/M metagenome (GOLD analysis project Ga0129324, IMG submission 96879) | Freshwater to marine salinity gradient microbial communities from Chesapeake Bay, USA - CPBay_Spr_15_0.2_DNA | ecosystem: Environmental > Aquatic > Marine > Coastal | place: USA: Chesapeake Bay... | reverse complement strand
TGGACCAAAAAGCAGACCACTATGTGTATGCATTATGCTATTAAGCACCGGTCTACTATAGAAAAAACGGCTAAATTCAATGGTAACAAATTATCTCCCACAACAACATATGAATGTCCTCATTGCGATGAAATATTTCCGGTCATATCCAAACTACAACAGCATATGAAAAACCGGCATCAAAAAGAGAATCTTTATGTTTGTCCATATGATACATGCAATGGTCAAAGTTTTAAACAAAAATCGGCTCTCATATGTCATCATGTACGGAATCATATGCCAAGACAATGCTTGTACTATTACGACAGCGATACTTTTTTCAAGAAACAGTATGTGTGCATATCGTGTAAAAAACGGTTTACACGAAATGCGGTTACGTATCATGTGGGTAAATGTGCACCAACTTCAATATACCAATCATAATCATTTGTCTAAAGTACCAATGCAAATGGAGTACATAATACGGGATTGTAAATACAACAAAAAGTAGAAAAAACTCAATGCAATACTATTCACGAAATCCATTCCCGATTTTTTACTGGAAAATAACCCATACAAGAATATTATAATAGTAAAAACAAAGAAGACAAACATAAAAATGGTAATAACTAAAAAGAAATTACAATAATACGATTTTTCTAAAGCACCAAATAAGTAGTCGAAAATATTGTCAGTGGTATCTTCCATTTTTTAAAGAATTAAATGCAAATGTATCAAATTTAACAATGAATTAAATAATCTATATAATTTAACGGGGGGTTTTATTTTATCTTGAGACAAAAAGATTAAATATGTTTTATTACTATAGAAATATAGACTCAATATCCCATTATATTCCACAAAAACATAATGGATGAATCTACAATATGGAAGTTAATCGATATTTATTTCAAAGAGAATCCCCAGACTTTAGTAAGACATCATATTGATTCTTATAATCAATTCATAGAAGAAGGTATTTTCCAGGTTTTTAGAGACATGAATCCTCTTAAAGTCCGTCTATCAATGGATGAATCTCTACAGGATTTCCGTACAAAATGCGATTTGTATATCGGTGGTAAAGATGGAACAAGAGTCTATTTCGGCAAACCCATTATTTACGACCCAAAAAACAGTCACTATATGTATCCCAATGAAGCCCGGTTGCGCGATATGACTTATGGTATTACTATACATTACGACATTGATGTGGAATACACTCGCATTTTAGGGCCGGATGATATTCCTACAGAAGTCGATGAAAATGGATACATGATATTTTCGTCAATGGGAAAAGAAGAAAACCGCGAAAATCCCGACGACCCTAGACCGATTCGTGAAAAACTAACTCCTTCTGAAATGGCTAAATTGAGAGAAAATGCCAGTAGAACTATTGATGGAAATCGCCAGTTGGTAAAAGTGCGTTTGGAAAAAGTATACTTGGGTAAGTTTCCTATTATGGTCCAATCCAATGTGTGTATTCTGAACAATGTACCAAGATTGATGCGATTTGCTTTAGGTGAATGCAAAAATGACCTTGGTGGGTACTTTATTATTGATGGCAAAGAAAAGGCCGTCGTTCCACAAGAAGCATTTGGAGACAACATGATCAATGTATCGAAATCCAATAATGAAAAATACGCCTATACATTGGAAATGAAATCCATTAGTGAAAACATCTCTAAACCCAAGCGTACTTTGTCTCTAAGGGTCATGAACGATACCGCTTCGGCAGTAAAGCAAAATATAGGCGTTTTCATTCCCAATACGGGTGAAGTGCCCATTCCCCTATTTGTGGTATTCCGAGCATTAGGTATTTTAAGTGACCGAGATATTATATCCTTTTGTACACTTCAGCAGCCCGAATATACACCGGTATCATTTCTACCGTATATCGATGCTTGTATTCATGATGCATCGGCCATTTTGACCCAAGAAGAAGCATTGGAATATATTACCCGTACAGTAAAAGGCCGAAGTCATTGGCGAGCACACCAAGTCATTGCTGATTTCTTATTGCCGCATATTGGAGAATTGGAATATTTGGAAAAGGCCTATTATTTAGGTTATTTAGCCAATCGTCTCTTATCGGTCACTATAGGAATAGAACCACCCACTGACCGAGACAGTTACAAATACAAACGCGTTTCTCTCATTGGTCCCCTTTTAAAAAGTCTCTTTTCGGATTATTACCAAATGCAACTCAAATATATCAACTTGCAAATCGAAACAATCCATGTCTACAATGAAAGGGCCTATAACGATATTGGTGTACTATTACATGAAAAATACGATGATATATTCCAAAAACGCATGGTTGAAGATGGAATACGAAAGGCATTCAAGGGTAACTGGGGCGCCTATTCCCATACCAAAATAGTCGGTGTTCTACAGGATTTGAACCGGTTGTCTCACAATAGTATGATGAATCATTTACGCAAAACCAATTTACCAATGGATTCCAGTTTGAAAATAGTAGCCCCACGTGTTTTACACGGTTCCCAATGGGGTATTATCGACCCAATTGATACACCCGATGGTGGAAATGTAGGATTGCATAAACATTTGTCTTTAATGACTCATATTACGACTTCTTTGTCTCGTGAACCATTAATTGAGTGGCTGAAGAAAAATACACCGCTCGTTTCTCTCAAACAATCCAATCCAATTCGTATGGGGAAATTCACCAAAGTGTTTGTCAATGGTCATTGGGTCGGTGGTATTGCTGATCCCCATACATTTGTCAATACGGTAAAATTACACAGACGTCATGGATTAATACCCATTACAATGAGCATTATGTTTGATTACAGTAGAAATAGTATTTTACTGTCTACCGATGGAGGTCGATTATGTCGTCCTATTTTTTACCACGACGAAGTGGAACATCGTTTCGCCTTTAATGAACCCAATGTATGGAAGACTGTACAAAGTGGGATAGATGGATTTCTTGCATCTGGAAACAGTGCAATTCATAGTGGACAAATCGACCCGAACCGCATTTGGTTTCAACTTGTCTCCGGATTCCACGAGAAAAAGTTGGCAAATTATAACCCGTACAAAAATGGGTTTTACGAATGGAAACAATTGTACGGTGAATTGAACAAATCGAATATGAAAACGAAAAAGGCGGTATTTGAGTATATGGATTCGCAAGAAACCGAAGGGAGTTTGATTGCAATGCATTATATGGATGCCACTGCCAATAGCAAGCGGAATTTCACCCATTGTGAATTGCATCCATCGACCACATACGGTATGATGTGTAATATGATTAATTACGTAGAACACAATCCAGCATCGCGTAATTCATTTTCATGCGGTCAAAGCAAACAAGCCTGTTCTCTCTACAGTACCAATTACCAATATCGTATGGATAAAAGTGCTCTTATTTTGAACCAAGGCCAAACACCATTAGTCAAATCACGTTATCTACAGTACATCAACAACGAAGAAAATCCATATGGTGAAAATGCCATTGTGGCTATCTCGTGTTATACTGGATACAACGTAGAAGATGCCATTTTAATCAACGAAGGGGCTTTACAAAGAGGATTATTCCGTACCACCTATTTCAATACGTATACTTCCAAAGAAGAAAAGGAAATCAAACATCAAATGGTAATTCGAGAGAAAATCTTTTCCAAAGTTCAATTCGATGATAATGTAGAAGTGAGGCGAATTGACCCCGATTTCGACTACAGTTATTTAGACGACAATGGTATTGTTCGCGAAAATACCGAAGTCCATGATAAAATGGTTTTAATTGGACAAACCGAATCAATCGATTCCAAAGGAAATGTACGGGATGTTTCTATGATGCCAAAAAAGGGTCAAATGGGATTCGTCGATAAAACTTTCATTACCGAAGGAGAAGAAGGCGAACGTATAGCAAAAGTCCGTATTCGCCATGAACGTATTCCGGCCATGGGAGACAAGTTTGCATCACGCGCCGGTCAAAAAGGTACAATCGGTATGATTATACCCGAAGCCGATATGCCCTATACAAAAGACGGAATCCGTCCTGATATGATAATTAATCCACACGCATTACCATCTCGTATGACCATTGGGCAAATGATTGAAGTCATTGTAGGAAAGGCCTGTGCAATGAAAGGGGCATTTGGTGATTGTACGGCATTTAGTGACAATAATAATAAACTGGCCGAATTTGGCGATTTACTAACCCACCACAATTTCCATTCTACTGGAGATGAAGTAATGTACAATGGAATGAATGGTAAACAGATGGAATCCACCGTTTTTATTGGCCCCACCTATTACATGCGATTGAAACACATGGTAAAAGACAAAATCAATTACCGTGCGCGTGGTCCCCGTACAAATATGACACGTCAACCCGTGAGTGGACGTGCCAATGATGGTGGTTTGCGTATTGGTGAAATGGAACGTGATGCGGTCATTTCCCATGGAATGAGCCATTTTCTACAGGAATCCATGATGGAACGCGCTGATAAATATCAAATGGCAATATGTAACACTACAGGTATGGTGGCCATTTACAATCCAGGTCGTGATATAATGCTTAGTCCGGCCGCCGATGGTCCAATTCAATATGGTGGTTCTCTCCATCACAATGGTGAAATTGAAGTTCAACAAATGTCCAAATATGGTCGTAGTTTCAGTATTGTCAAGGTCCCTTACGCGATGAAATTATTACTACAGGAATTGCAAGCCATACAAGTACAAATGCGTATTATTACAGAAGACAATGTTCAGCAAATCTCCAATATGAAAAATTCGCACACGATGGAATTATTGACAAAGGACCCGAATACCAATATTCAAGTCACATTGAAGAGTGTCCAAGAGAAGTTGAAAAATAAGAAACCTGTAGATGAAAAGGAGTTATTGGAAGAATGGAACCAACCATTGGACGAAAAAACGGACACAAGTAAAACGGACACAAGTAAAACGGACACAAGTAAAAAGAATGAATCGATCGCCGAAGAGGACAACGCCCCAGAAATTACAGAAGTAACTGATGAATTGGATACCGATGCACAAATAATACCATCGGAAAAAGTAATACCCAGAACACCGGAAGAATCGCCACCGGCTCCATCAGTTGCATTACGAGAAAACGAAATCTTACGTGAATCGCGTAATTACCCGGGGAATTATTATATTATGAATGAAAAAACCGGACAACGTACCTGGATAGACCGAGAAGGAAAACGTATTGGTGAAGATACACAACCAGCCAATGCAGTACCAATGCGAGGCGGTGGATACGGCGTTGGTATGAATGCAACTGGCTCATCGTTACCTTTAGAAAAAGACATGGCGGTATTTTGGCGAAATGACGTGAAAAAACCCGAACGTGTATGGAAAATCATGACAGTCGGACCGAATTATTATAACATTACCACTACAGATACGGAAAAGATGGACTCAATATCGGAATCCATACAAGTAGTGGACCCAGCCGATGTTTATATATATACCGATGAAATGGGTCAAATTGATTCATTAGAATCACCAAGAACGATGCCACCAGTAGAAGGCCCTATAGAAATGGTATATCCACCTATGGACGGTCTTTCTACAGTGAATCCCGGAACAATCCAAATTGCCCCCGTAATAAAGGTATTCAATCACGGCAATGATATGTCTCAAACAACCGGTACTACTGTAGGAAATGAACAAGATAGTATACAAGAATTTACGGATACACCAAGTGAGATGAACAATACAACGGGGACAACAAATGATTCATCTATACAGTCAGGTCCGGTGAATCCCCCGGTTATTGATTTCAATAATTTAGTAATTAAAAAAGCACCATGAGAAAAAATTGAATGGAAATTGACATAAGGAAAACATTTGTATCTATAGTTATAGTATATATACAAAAACATACCCCTTAAACAGAATCAACCTAATAATAAAGAACCATGAGCAGTCAACACAATCAAATTGTACAAATCTATAAATCGCGTCAAAATATCTTGTCTATTTTAGAATCAATATACGATTACGACATTGGTGATTACAATGGATTCACCTTTAATGAAATCGATGCCATGTACAAAAACAATCAATTGGATATGTTATTGACACATAAAATTGTAGACAACAAACAAGAAAAGACATATAAGACTTACATAAAATACCATATGTCTGCTACTGGTCAAATGGCCACTACTATTAATGAAGCAGCAATCAAGAATATTGTAGATGATTTATATACGGAAACCGATACTTTGAGCAATAACGATTGTTTGTTTATTATTATGGAAGGAGAGCCCAATGATTCTATGGTGAATTTACTGAAATTCATGTATAACAATGACGGTAAATTCATTATTGTCTACAATATTAAGCGCCTACAATTTAATATATTGGAGCATAGTTTAGTACCCAAAGTCACTATTTTGTCCGATGACGATGTCAATGACTTTAAGAAGAAATACAATGTAACTACTGTAAAAGATATGCCTGAAATATCTCGGTTTGATCCACAAGCACAAGCAATTTGTTTACGTCCGGGGCAAATATGTAAATTTTTAAGAAATAGTCCTACTGCAATGGAAACACCATATTTTCGTATATGCATATAAAAAAACGTTTTGGGAAAAAATTGAATAGGTCTTGTTTTATTTGTATAAATTAATACAAATAAAAATCCTATTTTTTTATATTATCGAAACTCTTAATCATTTCTACTGTTATTTAAGAGAAAAACAATGTATGTATCTCAACGAGGTTTAGTCATTCCCAAAAAATTAGTTTCACCAGAAGAAATCGAATCCATGAAAAGAGATTTGACTCTAATACCAAAAAAGAATCACGTAATGCCTGTAGAAGAAAAACCAATTGCCGCATTTCGTGAAAACGAGCAAAAATTATATGTACCACGTTTCTACGGTATTGACCGTTATGCAGTGGAATCATGCCCACATGAAATCGAAGACCGAATACCAGAGGGGGATCCCATCCATGTACCTTTTGTACGGGAATTACGTGATTATCAAAAACATATTGTCGGTGTATATTTTGACCATGTAAAGGATGGTTCCGGTGGTGCCATTTTAGAGGTTCCATGTGGGAGAGGGAAATGCTTAGGACTTAATACACCTATTCTTATGTATGATGGAACTATAAAAATGGTACAAGATGTATGTGTTGGCGATGTATTAATGGGTGATGATAGTACACCACGAAATGTATTGTCATTGGCCCGTGGGCGAGAGACTATGTATAAAGTGTGTTCCAAAAAAGGTGAACACTATACGGTAAATGAAAGCCACATATTATCATTAAAGTACAGTACAAATATGAATAAACATGTCAAAAAAGGCGATATATTGGATATATGCGTAAAAGATTATTTAGATTTGCCTAAAAGTTATCATGGTAGAGGTGGTCCTCTAGTTGGTTATCGTGTACCTATTGATTTCAAGTATAATCATTCAATGGTTCCGCCAATAAATCCATATTTGGTAGGATACTGGTTAGGTGATGGTAGTTCCTATGGTACTTCTATTTCAACACAAGAAGCCACTGTTTTAAAGCATATACAACATGTGTTCACAACTAGCCATCCTAATTTGTATTTACAATACACCGGATCCCAATATGATTATAGAATCAATTCTATTTTAAAGAAAGAAAAGGGGAGCAATGAATTCCGTCAATTCTTGTTTGATTATAATTTAATCAAAAATAAGCATATTCCTACCATTTATAAATGCAACAGTCGCAAAATACGACTTGAAATTTTGGCCGGTTTATTGGACTCAGATGGTCATTTAGTCGACAATTGTTATACAATAATTCAAAAAAATGAAACGTTATTAGATGATATTGTATTTCTTGCAAGGTCACTCGGTTTTGCTTCTACAAAACGAAAATGCGTGAAGACATGTACCAATGCAAAAAATGGCCCTAAACAGGGTATATATTACAAATCCTGTATATATGGTTCTGGTTTGGATGAGATTCCTGTACAATGTAAACGCAAAAAGGCGTCGCCTAGGAAATTATTGCGCAATGCACTAAATTATCGTATTCATTTAGAATGTATAGGAGAAGATGACTATTATGGCTTTGAGATTGACGGTAACCGGCGATTTGTTTTGGCCGATTTTACAGTAACCCATAATACGATAATGGCGCTAAATATTTGTAGTGTTTTACAAAAAAAGACACTGATATTGGTTCACAAGGAATTCTTAATGAATCAATGGATTGAACGCATATCCGATTTTGTACCGTCAGCCCGTGTGGGGAAAATACAAGGACCCAAATTCGACATTGAAAACAAAGACATTGTAATCGGTATGATTCAAACCATATATAATCGGTCGTACAGTCCAAAAGCATTCGATTCGTTCGGTCTTACCATTATAGACGAGGTTCATCGTATTGGCTCGGAAGAATTTTCCAAAACGCTATTTAAAATTAGTACGGCCTATATGTTAGGAATATCGGCTACAGTAGAACGAAAAGACGGTTTAACCAATATTTTATACATGTTTATTGGCCCGAAAATATACGAAGAAGAGCGAAAAGAGAGTTCGACTGTAGAAGTCCGAGCCATGTTTTACGAACATCCAGACGAATCATATTCTACGGAAGAATTCGATTTCCGGGGCAAAATCAAGTACAGTACAATGGTGAGCAAAATCAGCGATTTTCCACCACGTCAGCGCTTTATAGTCACACTTTTGGAAGATTTAATAAAAGAAAATCCCAGTAAACAGATCATGGTACTTTCCCATAAACGTAATTTACTAGATTATTTAGACGAAAGTGTTACAAAAAAAGGGTTTGCATCGTGTGGTCAATATGTAGGAGGAATGAAACAATCGGCATTGCAAGCAACGGAAGGTAGACAAATCGTATTGGCTACTTATGCCATGGCAGCGGAAGCATTGGATATTAAATCGCTTAATACACTTGTGATGGTATCGCCTAAAACGGATATAATTCAAAGCGTGGGGCGGATTTTACGAACAGAATGTGCTGGTAAAATCATTGTAGATATTGTAGATAGTCACGATGTATTTCAAAATCAGTGGAAACGGCGGAAAACATTTTACCGCAAATCATCGTATTGTATTAAAAAAATCCACAAATCTGAATACACCAATATGACCGATCATAGTAAATTTGTCACATTATATGATCCTACAGTAATTAAACCAAAAAAAGGAAAAAAAGACGCCGAAGAAGTGAGTGTGTATCCATTTTAATTATTAACTTTTTAATTCAAGAAACAAAAGAAACCAGTACATTTGGCTTTTTTACATGTTTTACACTTTTTGACGGTGCGTTTTTTCGGTACTTTGGACTTTTTTGCTACTTTCGTACGTGTTTTTTTGGAAACTCCTTTTTTCTTTCCGGCTGTGGTACGGGATTTCTTTTTCTTGGCTCCTCCTCCGGCCATTTTGGAATGGTACCCTTGGCTGGGATGATAAGTGCCTATGTTGGGAAAGTTGTTCATTTTGACGATGATGATGTTCTCTATATAAAGTAGATGGATTTTTTTTCTTGTATGATGATTGATGTTGCCGTAAATGTTGACGCGATGACCGGTCATGAGTACTACGGTGATTCGATTGGCGGTTACGATGAATGAAGGATTGTATAGGTGGAACCCGTTGAATGTTTGATTCGGTTGGTTCTAAATGGTCAATGGGTACCCATTTTTTGAAATTCGTATTGAAACTACAACGGAATAACAATTTTTTCTCTAAATTCACGAACCGGTCATATCGTAAATTCAAAAATTCATCTTCGTCGTCACTTTCTTCTACAGTATCCAAGCACGAATTCTCAGGGATAGACCGAAATAATTTATTCAATTTGACACTTGTATTGGTATCCATAATCAAAGCCATATCGAACAATGTGTCATTCTGCACGTAATAATAGTAGACATCATAAGCAACATCGGCACGTACCCACATATACACATAATGTTGATAAACGGGGTTTTTATGACACCAATTCCAATCGGGTACTTGTATTTTCGACACCGAATCCATTCCACTAGTACCAATAGTAGACCAAACACCGATACCATGATTGTTATGATGAATCGTGTCATAGGGAACAGCACTTGCTTCCGTTTTCCAAGGATTGGACGATGTTAATTGATTCACGTACGGTAACACTTTATGAATACTCCGTAATTGAATATACTTCAAGTCATAGCCGATTGTAGAATAAAAATTGTCTGGGACTTGTAAACCATCTTCACTTACAGTAGATGGGTCGATTTGCCACATATATACACTGTGTACACTGACGATTTCCTGTACAAGACCGTATTTTGATAAATTGCTGAAGAAATCACAATAAGCCATGAATTTCCGTTCAAATGGAATTGGAAATGGATTATCGAATTCATGACCGGATAATAAGAAAATATTATCGGCTACAAAATAACGTCGCTCTGGACAATGTTCTTCGCCATCGATCCAATATCCCGATAATAAAGTGCCTAAAGCAAAATGTTCGGGAAATTGGAAATTGGTGAGAAAATGTACATGATCCAATAATTCTTGATTCCGTCCGACTTCAATTACACATGCTACTGGTTTGTGTTCAATATAAGTGAACCACAAATAAGCGCGTTTACTCAATGGTACAGCAATGGCTAAATTATAATCATTCTTAGGCTTTTTATGAAGCGTTATTTCATAAAAAGGTTTGATAAATTTTGGAAACCGGTATAACATATCTTTATTGGTTTTCGTAGTAATTGTGGTTTTCGTTTCCATTGTGTCACTAATAATACTATTACTACTACTACTACTATTGTAATGTTCGCTTAATGAACTCAATGAACTTGTAGAATGAGTTTTTATCATTTTTATAATGAATAAATTTATGGAATTTGTTATTATGATTACTGTACAGGTGGCTATTGTATAGTAATCGGTTGTGTTTATGTCCTTTTTCAATTTTTCCCTATATTCATCACTGTCAGCCCATAGGCGAAGCCAGATCGTCCATCATATATGTGTACAAGTCTTCTTCCATTGATTTATTAGTTTGATGATCGTATTGAATTTCCTCTACTAACTCCTTGTACTTTTCGATCTGATTTGCGTACATGTTTTTCGTAATGGGCTTTGTATGTTGTTTTTTCATATATTCATACAATTGATGTCCCGCCACAATAATCACTAAACACAATAAAAATTGAATGACCAATCCTCCTATTCCTTTCATATAGTATTGATTATATAATTCTGAAATAGACTTAAACGCAATCCTATAATTGTTTATAACCTTATTCTATTTATTATCTAATATTCATTTTTCTTTTGTTATATAAATTTGTAAAATCCAATTATGACATCTATAGTACTTATTGACAAATCGGGAAAAGTTTCCGATAAGAAAGTAAAACAATATGATGAAACAGACCTGTACAAAAAGGCTGGTTTTAAAAAAGCGGATGGGTTTGTTGTTCAAACAACCTGGGAAAATAGTTCCGTTAATGGCAAAACCTATTCTAAAATCGTGATGTACGGTAAAAAGAGCGGGAATGCTGGAAAGGAAAACCAATATGAATTCCCACCACCAATGGATACCGTTTTATGCTTTGGTACAGTAATTCTAGTTCACAAAGATGAAAATAATACGACTAAAGATTTACGCTCATCCGAATGGACTTCAATATATGAATATTTGTACGGTGGATTTGAAGATACTCGTGCTTCTAATACCGAAGACGAGGAAGAAGAAATAGAAGAAATAGATGCAAGCCTATTAACTAAACAAGGATACATGAAAGATGATTTTATTGTAGAGGATAATGAATGCGAAGAAGAAGATTTTGAATACGAATCGGAATTATCCGAAGACGATTATTTTGATTGATTTGAGATTTGGGTGAAAAAAGGAAAAATTGAACAAATAGAAAAAATGTCATGAAAAAGAAGATATAAACAATAATCAATAAGTATACAACAACATAAACGAATTACCGTAGAAATATATTAGAATAAAATGATCGGAACATTATTTACTCAAAGTGAACCCAAGCAATTCCGTAAAAACATTGGTGTCTATTTTACAAATGTATTCCAAGATGAAAAATTGGGGAAAAATATTGAAGTGGGTATTTACAATTATACTATACAAGAAGCCCAATTTAGGCAAATTATAAAAAAATGGAACAATCTCCAATTTTGCGATATCTATAGTGCTCGTTTGAAAAGTATGATGTACAATATTAAACACAATATTGAATTTCATGAGCAAATTGCTCAAAACCAAATTACACCTTTACAACTGACCCATTTGACTCATCAAGAGATTGCTCCATTGCATTGGAAAGATAAGATTGAAATGAAAATCAAGCGTGACCGTTCGCGATTTTCCACTAATATCGAGGCTTCTACTGATATGTTTCAATGTCGTAAATGCAAATCGAAGAAATGTACTTATTATGAAATGCAAACCAGAAGTGCTGATGAACCGGCTACTATTTTCATTACTTGTTTAGATTGTGGTAAAAATTGGAAGAATTAAATGCATTTTCAATTAGACTTTAAAATATATAAAAAAATAATACACTTATTGTGTGTACTATTTTTTGTATTTGCTTTTCTTCTTTTTTAATTTAATAATTATAATAATGTAGTGCGACTATCTACAGTACTTCTAAATCCTGTAATTTCCAATATTCAATTCCTTTATTAGGCATTGGTCGAGCAATAATAAAAGGAATCAATTGACGTTCAAATTCTTTCAAAGCAATTGTACGCCCATGGATAACTTGTTCTGATAAATTTTTGATAAAAGTAGGAGCACCCCGTTCTATTTGCTCAGCACGAGTACCAATAACGCGTGCTTTTTCGTATTTGGTTAAAAACGGAGCGGTAGTATGAAATGGGTCTATAATTTTCCCCTTACTATCGCGAACCAATTTGGATAAAACTTTAATTTCATCCATATTAGCCGCACGAATTTCCGGATGCAAATCTTCTAAATTCTCCAATACAGAATAATTCTCAAATCGCTGATAATTTTCATCCTCTTCATCATCAACTTCCTCATCTAACAATCCAGTCTCATCCACAATATTGCCATCAGTATCGCTCACGTTTCCGGGTAAATCTTCTTGGTCCAAATAATCATCTTCTTCTTCGTCGTCATTTTGTGAAGAATCTGCTTTGCTTTTTTTCTGACTACTTTTTTTCTCACCATCGCCGTACAGTTCGTTATCATCATCCCCATTTTTCTCATCCTCATTTTTCTCATCATCATCATCATCGTCGTCGACCTCATTATCTTCTTCGACATCATTTTCCTCTTCATCTATATTATTTTCATCATCATAATCGGATTCATCTTCAGAATAATCCGATTCTTGAATATCATTTTTCGGTTCATTAACATCTTTGGGAATGGGATTATTAATAATTGCCATGGTTGTGTTTTGTTTGAAATTCTTTGCTGAAGGTTTCTATAAGAAAAAATACTATACAATATTAGTATTTTTTATTTTCAATTCAATTTTTCCCTTTTTTGTTTTATCGATGCATCATGTACTTTAGGCATTTTTTACAGTGAACATTATATGCATTTTATAATTACGAGTTTACGTCATGTGTTTTCCATACAAATTCACAGTCGGTACACATATACAAATGAAGCATATTAACATTATCATATCGAATGTATACGGCATCGGTATTTTTATCTGTACTTGAACCATCTTTTGTACGGTTGCTTTTACATTCTTCATTTGGACAGGGTATTTGAATGTGTGGCAAAGTAGGGTCGTGTTTCGTATACCGATTAATGACATATTCGTAGTTTGTATTAGAGCCGGAACCTGTAGAAGAATCATATTGTATGTTTAAAACACAAGCACCGGTTATATTCTCATCTTGATGACCACATACTCTACAATAATAAACCAATGATTCCAATGGAGTTTCTTCTTTGCGATCATTCAAACTAGATTCATTATTAATCAATTTATGATAGTATTTGTTATCGCACAATGGACAGAATTTAATACGTTGGGTACTCATTGTATGACAAATATAAAATTTTGGAAGGATTATTTGTATCTACTGTAGAAAAGAACTATTTATATATATACTCTCTACAAGTTATTCTTATTTCAGTTCAATTTTTCTCTAAATGTATCTCAATTTTCAAATGAAATCCTTTTTTAGGGAAAATTGAATGGATTTTACCTCCTCGCTAAATCGATTAACATAAATCAATACAATTAGAATTATTAAGTAGTGATACATTTGTATTCTTATATCAAAGTATTGGGAGTTTGCCCTCTTTTGGACGGAAAAACAAGAAATTTCTTTTATAAAAAAAGAAAAAATTGAAAAGAACCTAAATAGATTTTCTCTATATATATCATAATTATCCTATATAAGTTACAATTTAAAGTTAATTATCGATGAATGAACTCGATGGTTTTCTCGACAAGCATTTCATCAAAAAATCATCGGTTGCTGTTGGTGAAGTAGTACAAAATCCCACACATCAGTTATTTTCGAAATACAAGAAGGGAAATCTATACATACCAAATAGCGAATATGAAGAATTAATGAGACTTTATTACACCCATGTACTAAAAACAGGATTGACTCACAATTTGATTGAAAGACAATGTATATATAAACAAGTAGAATCCGGGCACAATCTAATTGATATTGACTTCAATTTCTCGGCTGACCGTACAAAGAGGCTTTATACGGAAAAACACATCAATCAAATATTCGACTTTGTATTGGGTAAGTACATAAAAATTTTTGAATTGGACGAAGATGTTCAGTTTACTATGATTGCTATGGAAAAACCTTCGCCTAGAGTGGTATCGAAGAATGGAACATCTATTGTAAAAGACGGACTTCATTTAATGTTTACTCTAAAAATCAGCCCATATGTACAATTGTACATTCGCGATAAATTGATTGAGTATATTCAGGATGAATGGAGTGACTTACCGATAATCAATACATGGGAAGACGTAGTAGACAAGGCAATATGTGAAGGAACCAATGGTTGGCTATTGCCTCAGTCGAAAAAAGAAGATGAACCAAGCCATTATACCATTACGAAGGCATATCGCGTTTATTATGACAGTGATACCAATGAATTCGAGAAAAGCGCATTAGTATCTTCACCCAGTGATTTAAAAGCGTTCTATAACCAATACTACAAACAGTTATTTATTCGCAATCCCAATATACTGTCTCTTGAATTGCTGACTGACTATGGAAGTGACATTGTAAACCAGTACAAAACGAGAAAATCAACCGTTCCAAATGCAATTACACCAGTAGCACAATCTAATTTTGCGTTCGGTGGAGACGACTCATGGCAATTCAGTTTGGCCATGTTCCGTCAAATACGCAGTAAAGAAGATGCTGAACAAATGTTAGAGTGTTTCCTTGATAATCTACCCAGTGACAAACACCTTCTAAGAACATGTCGCGAATATGTAAATATTTTACCGGAATCATACTATGGACCAGGGTCGTACAACAAATGGATAAAAGTAGGACTCGTATTGTTTAACACATCACGGTATTTGCATATCGTATGGTTATTATTCAGTGCCAAAGCACCGGGATTTTCCTGGTTGACCGGTGTAGAAGAGTTGGCTGAGCACTGGTCCAAATGGTCCCAGAATATGTACCCTATACAAGAAAAACTCACTATGCAATCGCTCATGTACTGGTGTCGCAATGAAGTACTTGAGGAATATACCAAAGTACGAGACGGTAGTATAGACCATATGATCGAGCAATCCATAATTGGCATTACTGTACAGCAACTCAATGCAAAAGGTAAACACCGTGGGTCTACTGACTACGATTTAGCCTGTATTTTGAAGAAAATGTATGAAGATTCATTCGTATCCAGTAGCATCAAATCCAACGAATGGTGGTTTATTAAGAACCATTATTGGATAAAAGATGACTCTGGAACAACGTTACGTCGCAACATTTCCACTTCTATGCGTCCACTCTACCATAACAAGGCAATGGATAAACTTCAAAAGGCAATGCAAATTCGCACAAACGAAGGCACTATAGACACTGAAAACGATGACTATCAACTGCTTATGGCACAATGCAATTATTTGCGTGATATTGCCGACCGTTTAGGTAACACAAAGGATAAGGAGAACATTATGAGAGAAGCACGTGAAATCTTCTTTGATCGAGAGTTTGTTAAAAAACTCGACACAAGACGCGACTTACTTTGCTTCACAAATGGCGTATACGACTTCTCTACAGATGAATTCCGTCCAGGCAAACCCGAAGATTATATCTCTAAATGCACTCAACATGAATACCGAGAATTGGACGAAGAACGAGACAAAGATACCATTGTA
>Ga0129324_10001291_pt1 | contig 16384 bp, 12 predicted proteins | sample CPBDNA_7_FD_96879 | JGI IMG/M metagenome (GOLD analysis project Ga0129324, IMG submission 96879) | Freshwater to marine salinity gradient microbial communities from Chesapeake Bay, USA - CPBay_Spr_15_0.2_DNA | ecosystem: Environmental > Aquatic > Marine > Coastal | place: USA: Chesapeake Bay... | reverse complement strand
TCACTGGCTGTAATGGAATTCGGGCGAACAGTGATGATCGGTGTGCCATGTGTGACTCTGGAGTGAACTACCGTGCTGCCACCGAAAACACTTTGTGTTGCTGCTCCATCTGAGGCAATTTCGACAGCATCGGTGGTGATCCCGCAACCAGACTTAATGGCTGATCGGGCAGCAATCTCTTTTCCGTCAGCACTGGAAGCCACAAGTACTGCGACCGGCTGCATGGATTCAATGAGGCTAGCGACTATCTCGGCACCCGGTACGACTGGATGATCGCTCACATCTGCTGAATCGGCCACGAGAATTTTGGCTGCTCCAAAGCTACCCAAGGCCGCGACGGCAGCGTCATTGCAACCGGTTCCCAGCCAGAGAACAACAGGTGTTCCCAATTCACGAGCAGCCGTAATTAGTTCAAAAGTTACTTTGCGAATCTCTGATTCATGATGCTCAGCGAGTACAAGTACGTCACTCATGATTTTCTCCTTAAACTTTTTAGGTAATTGCTGCTAAATGAATTTGGATGTTGTGAGGTAATCCGCAATTGAGGTACCGCCCGAGCCTTCATCTTCGACTACGACACCGGCTGGCTTCGGTGGACGAGCTGCAAAATCTGCAACAGCCGACCAAGCTGCCCCTGCGCCAACAACTGATGGGTCCAGTCCAAGATCCGTCGCGGTCAAGGTTTCAACCGGCTTCTTCTTCGCGGCCATAATTCCCTTGAATGACGGGTAGCGAGGCTCATTAATTTTCTCAACGACACTCACCACAGCGGGTAGTGTGGCGCTCAACGTGTCAAAACCGTAATCTGTCACGCGCTCAGCTGTCAGTGTTGTGCCGTCTACGCTAACCTTTTGTGCAAAAGTTACTTGGGCAAGCCCGAGACGTTCTGCGACCATTGCTGGGATCACGGACATGCGCGCATCGGTTGACTCTGACCCAAAAATAATCAAGTCAAAATCGCGTCCTTCTAGCGCTTTGGCAAGGACAGCTGAAGTTGCAATCGCGTCGGATCCAGCCAGATTGTTGTCAAGGACATGGATTCCCGCGTCGGCACCCATGCTGATTGCCTTCCGAAGGGTTTCGGCGGCGCGCTCTGGTCCCATTGTCACAATGACAACTTCACCGCCATTTGCCTCAACTAGTTGCAATGCCTGCTCAACTGCGTACTCATCCAGTTCATTGAGCACTCCGTCAGCACTTTCACGATCGAGAGTGGACGTATCGGCCTTCAGTTTCTTCTCGGCCCACGTATCGGGGACCTGCTTGACACAGACAGCGATCTTCACGTGACTGGCTCCTTTGCCGGACGAATATTTACGGACTTCTCATGTGAGAGGCACATCGTACCCACGGGAGTCCAAAACAGCCACTTACGACCAGAAGCCACGAGCACACCCTAGAGTCCTGCTGTGGGAGCGCAACGGGAATCTGTGGCCAATCACACACCAGGGGTTCCTGCGCAGCCCACCGGTCGGATTACATTTGTTTTGCATAGCCATCTCCCTTGGGTACTTGGTCATGGCGGTTGGCCCGTGGGCGAGGAGTGGTTTTATCAGGCCTTTGCTCATTCCTATTTGCCCCTTTTTCAGACGCTTGCTAGGTTAGGTGAGAAAGGCTTTCGAAATATTGCCAGTTTGGGAATTACCCCAATCCTTGCCGCTCAACTTGATGACCCTAGGGCTTTGGGTGGATGTGATTCGTGGCTCAATAACTGGCAGCTTCGTGCCCTCGACCTGCCTAAGAACCACCCATTGCGCAGTTACGAATTGAGCCAGGCCCAGCTCACCTTGGATAATTTTCGTTGTCATTTCTCACGGGGTGCCTCACCCATCATCCGATCACTTATCGATGATCAAGTGGTTGAGTTCTTGGGTGGCCCGGCCACCCACCCTTTCACTCCAGGACTTAATCCAGATATCGCTGAGATTGCTCTGAGGATTGGATTAGATGATGCCGCCCGGCGCTATGGCACTTCACCGACAGGAATTTGGGTACCGGAATGTGCATACCGTCCTGGCCAAGAAGCGGTTTATCAACGATTGGGCATCACCCACTTTATGGTTGACGAACCTGCAGTGGCCAACGTTGGCGGGCACGCATCCACTCCATATCGGTTGGGTGATTCAGAGGTGACTATCGCCGCTCGAGATGCTCGAGTGAGCGATCTTGTCTGGTCGCATGAACGCGGATATGCCGGATCGGCCGTCTACCGAGATTTTCACTTGATTGATGCACACCACGGACTCAAACTCAGTGCCGTTGGAAATAAGACTCAAGAAGGAAAGCCCCTTTACGATCCCCAAAAGGCACGCGTCCAAGTCGAAGTAGATGCGAGGAATTTCGTTCGAGAACTCAAGAACGCGTTCGCCCAACAGCCCGATTCCAATGAGGGGTTTCCCACTCTCGTTGTCGGGATCGACACCGAACTCCTTGGGCATTGGTGGCATGAAGGAATTACTTGGTTTGAACGAGTAATTGAACTGCTGCCTGAATCAGGAATTATCACTTCGACATTGGAGGAGGTGACTTCGTCTTCTCAAACATCAATCAAACTCCCCGAATCCTCGTGGGGAAGCGGGAAGGACTGGTCGGTGTGGAACGGTGAGCGAGTGAGCGACATTGTGTTAGCACACGATCAGAGTCAAAACTATGTCCTTGACTTGATCGATCACGGAACCTGCACTTCCATGCACTTAAACCAGTTGATGCTGCAACTTTCTAGTGATTGGGCATTTATGGTTTCTCGCGAAAGCGCTGAGCAATACGCCAGAGATCGGGTGGCTAACCATGTGAATCAACTCCGCTTCGGCGTCGATTCGGATAATCCCTTTCCGCTTATTTCATTCAGCGCCGCGCGGGTGCGCAGCCGCACTGAATCCGCGTGACGCTCGACTTCCAACTGAGTGGCATCAACGTCCAGTCGAGATTTGATGGCTTTGGCAGGAATTCCAACTGCAACTGACATGGGAGCGATAACATCGCGGACAACGGAGTGAGCGCCGATCACACTGCCTGCGCCGATATCGGATCCACGCAAAATACTCACTTTAGTTCCTATCCACGTGTTGTCGCCGATGCGAACAGGTGTCTTGTTAATCCCTTGCGCCCGTATAGGAGTCCGAATGTCAGAGAATCTGTGGTCAAAATCGCACATGTATATGGAGTCAGAAATTACGCACTCAGAACCGATTGAGATGTCGAGATACGCGTTTATCGTGTTGTCTGTACCCATCACAGTCTTTGACCCAATCCGGATGGTGCCTTCATGCGCGCGAATGTGACACTGATCGCCAATGTGCACCCAAGGTTCAAGGAGAATTCGACCGTAACCTTTTCGGGCTCTGAGTTCGACGCCTTTACCTAAAAAAATGAATCCCGCACAGGTAACACCCCTAGAACCAAAGAGATGTAATTTTAAAAATCGCAGGTAACGCACAAGGTAGTACCAGTTCCAAGCACGATGACGGATTATCCACTTCACATGCGAAAAACGCCATGGGCTGAAGCGCTTCATGCGCCCACCTTTCCATAAACAGAATCGGTCAGATCAACCACGGTCTCCCAAGTGAACTCAGTATTTACCCGCGAACGCAGCCGATCAGCCCTCTCAATGGCCAGGGTTTGATTGTTCAAAATCAATTCAATCTCACGAGCTATTGAACTGCCAGAAACCTCACCGATCAGATACCCGAACTCACTCGAAGAAATGATGTCACGCAGCCCACCAACTTGAGAAGCAATAATGGGTACGCCAACTTGACCGAGTTCAAGTGCAACAATTCCAAACGGTTCATAACTTGATGGAATAACAGCCAAATTCCAGGATTGAACAATATCGACCCTGTCATGATCTTCGATATGCCCGAGAAATGAAACCCGATCTCCCAGTCGTTTTCTCTGTACTTTCTCTTGGAGACTTGCCCGTTGACTACCGCTTCCGACGATCTCCAGTTTTACTCTCTCATCATTGATTAATTCCATAGCGTCGATGATGTGGTGGACGCCTTTTTCCCATTCAAGTCGCCCGATGAAACCCACGATAATGTTCTTGGAATTGTTGACAGTTTTCCGTGGCACAGACGGGATCGGAGAGACTGCGTTGGCAATTACATTGAGGTTCCTTGGTTCAACGCCATAACCACTTCGAACTTCATGGGTCATGTATTGACTACAAACGATCACCGAGTCGGCTGAGCGAATAGCTCTACGTTCATTCGCGTAAACAATTTGTGAAAGCCGTGACGTAAGCCACCCATTATGTCGGCCAAATTCAGTTGCGTGAACGGTGAGAACGCTGGGTACTGAAAACCGTTTTGCGGCAACAATGAGTTGGCTGGCTGCAATCCAATCGTGCCCATGAACAATTTCAGGCTTTCTCGACATCAATTCGCAGGCACTTTGACTGGCCAATGCAAATCCATGGACCCAATGGGCGAACTCCTCGTGCACCATTTGGGAATCGGGATAGTGATTCGCAACCCGAAAGACTTCGACCCCATTGGAGTTAATATGCGATTCGGCTTCCCCTGGTTCCGCTTGAGTGATGACGGTCACCTCGTGACCACTCCGAGCCTGAGCTTGTGTGAGGGCCAAAACATGTGCACCCAGTCCCCCATACATCACCGGTGGGTACTCCCATGAAAAGTGCAAAATTCGCATGTGTTTGTCCGGTTAAGGCGCTACTCCGGTGATGCAAACGTTGTAAAAGAATTCGTCGGGGACAACCTTTGACAGTATCTTGCGGTCCAAACTTTCAAGCCTTTTCCATGTCCCGAAGGCAAAATTAGCCCAACCCCAACCCAGGGCATCAGTCTTGACCGACGCCTCAAATGTTCGCACCGGCCAACCAAACCAAGAGGCGGTCAACTCCTCCGTGACAGTGCTGACGTCAACACAGCCATTACGCAGCGCAATTCGGGATAATTCATCAGGGTCAAAAGTATGTATATCCACAACAGACTCCAATGCTGCTTCACGCGAGGAAGCTGTCAGTTCGTGTTCGGGACGCGCCCATTTTGCTTCAAACATGGGCAGCCTGGTCACCCTTGTACTGGTCCACCACGTCAATCGCGACAGCGCGCGAGCTACGACATCACCTTTTTGAGTCGGTTCACCACAAAAAACAAATCGACCACCTGGGCGCAACACCCGATTTACCTCAGCAAAGAGCGCATCAAGATCAGGAACATGATGCAAAACAGCGTGGCCAACTACCAGGTCAACGCTCGAATCCGCAAATGGCAGCCGTTCAGCATCAGCCACGAGCCCTGTCACATTGAGATTTAAATGTTTGCCATTTCGCACAGCCACTGACACCATCCCTGAACTGAGATCTGTGACAATTCCTGTACTGCCAACACCTGACTGCATCAAGTTGAGAAGAAAAAATCCGGTCCCTGATCCCAATTCGATGACGGTTGCATTTGCTAATTCACCTACCTGAATCGTGGATGGCACGGCATGATCAAAGCAATTTCGGGCGTAGTCCACGCATCTTTGGTCGTAGGAGATCGACCATTTATCATCGTATGACTCTGATTCCCAATCGTGATAGACAATGTTTGCAAGTTTGGGATCAACCTTTGCCAAATCAAATTGCTCTTGAGAAATAGCCACTAGCGACCTGCAAAACTTGCTTTGCCTGGACCATCGTTTACAAATGAATTCATACCTGTTTTTTGATCTTCGGTTGCAAACAGCGCAGCAAACTCCGTGCTTTCGATTGAAAGCCCGGTCTGAAGGTCAACATTTGACCCCATATCTATCGCTCGCTTCGCCGCGGCAAGTGCCAACTTGGGTCCCCCAGAGAATTTTTTGGCCCAATCAAGGGCAGTCTCCAGTACCTGCGCGGGCGGAACCACTTGATTCACCAATCCAATGCTTAATGCCTGCTCGGCTGAAATCATGTGACCACCAAAAACTAATTCCTTTGCCCGAGAGACTCCGATCAGGCGGGGTAGCCGCTGCGTTCCACCAGCCCCAGGAATAATTCCGAGCATGATTTCAGGCTGACCGAGTTTTGCGTTGTCACCAGCGACCCGAAAATCAGCGCACATTGCTAGTTCTAAACCCCCACCTAGCGCAAAGCCTGTAATCGCTGCAATTGTGGGTTGGGAAATCTTGGCCACCGTGGCAAATGCGCTTTGCAGTTGGTGCGCCGCATATGACATGTCCGCATATGACATGTTCGCCATTTCCTTCACGTCAGCGCCGGCCGCAAACACTTTCTCTCCACCATAAATCACGACAGCGTCAATACCCACGCGACCGGAAACAAATGTTGCCGCCTCCGCAATCTCGCGCTGCATCTGCAAATTGAGGGCGTTCATCGGCGGCCTTCTCAAGTAAATAACTGCCGTTTGTCCTCGCTTCTCCACCTGGATGAATTCTCGGGACAGCAGTTCCTCGGGAACCATTTCTACGTTCTCCTGTGCGCTCATGCAATTGATCTTACTCGCTCGGTGGACGGAGGCTCCCGATGATTATTCATTGTCGCGGTAGGTTTGTGCGGTGCGAACAGGGCTTGGGCATCAGGATACTTTCGGCGTCACGTTGCTCAAAGATGGCAGTGCAAGAGTCTGCCTCTGGGCTCCTCACGCCGACAAAGTTGAATTCTGTGTATTGACAGGCGATGTCACTCAGGGTTTTACGGAAACTAGATACCTCCTCGAGAACAATGAACGCGGTGCGCATTACTCCATAGTTCCTGGCATTGGTTCAGGGACGAGGTATGGCTTTCGGGTTCACGGCCCGTGGGACCCAACAAACGGAATGCGCTTCAACCCAAATAAATTTCTGCTCGATCCCTACGCATTGGCGATCGTTGGACAGCTTCAAAACAATCCTGCGATTTTTGACTACTCGATCGACGATCCTTCAACCATGTCGACACTTGACAGCAGGGATTTCGTTCCGCACAGTCTTGCAGTCTTGTCAGACTTTGACTGGGAGGGTGACACACCCCTTCAACTCCCATGGAATGACACAGTTATCTATGAAGCCCACGTCAAAGGACTCACCTACTTGCACCCATCCGTCCCAGAGGATGAAAAAGGAACTTTTCGTGGGCTTGCCAGCCAAGATGTAATTGATCACCTGCTTCACATTGGTGTCACTGCAGTCGAGCTCCTGCCCATCCAACATTTCGTTGATGAAACTCACCTCTTAGAAACCGGACTCCCAAATTATTGGGGCTACAACACCATTGGTTTTTTTGCCCCGCATGCCGAGTACGCAACTTCTGCGGGGCATCAGATTGACGACTTCAAATACATGGTGAGGCAACTTCACCGCTCAGGTATTGAAATCATCCTTGATGTTGTTTACAACCATTCGGCTGAGGGCGGCGCTTTGGGTCCCAGTCTGTCCTTCAAAGGTATTAACAATGATGAATTTTACCGACTCACCGACACTGGTGATTACGTGAATTTTACCGGTTGCGGCAACACGATTAACGCGAATCAACCACAGTCGCTTCGACTGATCATGGACTCACTGCGCTACTGGGTGAGCGAAATGCATGTGGATGGATTCCGCTTTGACCTTGCATCCACATTGGCGCGAACAAATGACGGGGTCGATACCTTTGGCAATTTCTTGACCACGATCTCTCAGGACCCTATTTTGCGGGGGACGAAACTCATTGCTGAACCCTGGGATTTGGGCCCAAATGGTTATCAAGTCGGCTCATTCCCTTCTCCATGGAGTGAATGGAATGATAAATATCGGGACGATGTTCGGGATTACTGGCGCGGCGCGGGTGGGATTTCCGCTATCGGCTGGCGACTCTCCGGTTCACAGGATCTCTTTGGTGGCAAAGATAGGGACCAATACGCATCCCTTAACTTCATCACGGCGCACGACGGTTTCACGTTGCTTGATTTGGTGAGTTTTAATGAAAAACACAATGAAGCCAATCTTGAAGATAACCGCGACGGCACCGATAACAATCGCTCCTACAATTTTGGTGTCGAAGGTCCAAGTCAGGACACCACAATCGTGGACACTCGGGCTCGAATGGTGCGGAATTTCCTTGCGACTCTATTTCTCTCCGGTGGAATCCCCATGATGACATCGGGAGATGAACTACATAAAACCCAAAGAGGAAACAACAACGTCTACTGTCAAGATAATGAATATTCGTGGGTTAATTGGGACCTCAACCAGCCTGATTGGGACCTTATCGACTTCGTTGCGACATTGGCCCATATTCGGCGGTCGCACCCCATGCTTCGACAGCGTCATTATTTCTTAGGTGAACCAAATTATGATGGTGGAGCAAAAGACCTAGCCTGGTTCGGGCCCAGCGGGCAAGAGATCACGGACTGGCATCACGGTGATCACACGTCAATTGGAATGTTTCTCACTCATGCTGATCACAGCGAAGCAGGTATTTTTGCTATTTTCCACGCGGGTGTTGACCAACTAGATTTCATGCTTCCAACCGTCCCCGATGCTCAAACTTTCGTGCCAATTCTGGACAGCAACTCTACCAATGGAGCGCCCAGTGAGGGTTCGTATTCGGCAGGGACAGTATTTGTTTGTCAGCCACGTTCAACCTACGTATTCACCACTGGGAAATAACCCAGCATGCATAACCCAGCATGAATTCTCCACAATCTGCGCCGACGCTCCGCTAATCTCATCACATGGTTCACCCAAAGCCCTTGGCATCGACTCCCAAGAGATTTACCGTGTGTGACGTCTCCCCCGTGGTCGAGTGTGGAACCTATCCCGCAAAAGCTGCCGAACACGAAATCATTCCGTTCACCGCCACCGCTTTCCGGGAAGGTCACGACTGCATCGGAGTCGAACTCACATTAACCAGTCCAAGCGGTGGAATCAGTGGTCCTTTCCCTATGTCAAATTTTCACGGAGGCGACCAATTCGGGACCCACTTCACTGCTACCACCACCGGTACTTGGAGTTTCACTATCACTGTGTGGAGTGACCCACTCACAACTTGGCGTCGCCGGGCCGAGATAAAGATTCCCGCCGGGCTGGATGTCGATCTTGAACTGCGCGAAGGCGCTACTTTGATTGAGCAGGTAGTCGGAGAGCTGAATGCGACAGATAAGAAGATCGTGAGCAGCGCGCTAAAAACGATGCGCGACACCTCCTTGCCAGACGAAGTGAGGTACGCCGCTGCCAAAGCTACGGCAGTAGCACAGCTTCTGGATAAACATCCGATTCGAGAAAATGCTTGCGTCTATGGCTCTTGGCCACTCCTTGTTGAGCGCCGCAGATCCCTTGTTGGATCGTGGTACGAATTCTTTCCACGCAGTGAGGGCGCAACCCTTGAACCCATGAAATCGGGAACATTTTCCAGTTCGGAACTAATCCTTCCTCGCATTGCCGAAATGGGTTTTGACGTTGTTTACCTTCCACCCATTCATCCAATCGGGGTGGAAAACCGTAAGGGGCCCAACAACACTCTGGAGCCGGGACCAAATGACCCCGGCTCGCCCTGGGCAATTGGATCGGCCCTTGGCGGACATGACAGCGTCAACCCAGACCTGGGAACACTTGATGACTTTGTCCACTTCGTCGGTGCCGCGAACAAATTGAATCTAGAAATAGCTTTGGATCTAGCACTGCAATGCGCCCCCGATCATCCGTGGGTTTCTAGTCATCCGGAGTGGTTTACACACCGTGCTGACGGGAGCATTGCCTACGCGGAAAATCCACCAAAGAAATATCAGGACATCTATCCGCTCAATTTTGATAACGACCCAGACGGCCTTTACCGCGAGATTGAGCGAATTGTTCTGTTCTGGATCAAGGCAGGTGTGCTCATTTTTCGGGTTGACAATCCACACACGAAACCCGTTTGGTTCTGGCACAGACTCATCAGCGCCATTAATACCGAACACCCTGACGTGATATTTCTTGCGGAGGCATTTACCGGCGAACCTATGATGCGGGCACTCGCACAGGTTGGGTTCCAGCAGTCGTACACCTATTTCACCTGGAAAAATTCCAAGTGGGAACTCGAGGAATATCTCACTGAACTTGCGGGGCCCAAGTCGGCGTATATGCGACCGAATCTTTTCACGAACACCCCTGACATTTTGAGCGATTACCTGCAGTCCGGCATTCCGGCAGCATTTGCAGTCAGGGCCACACTGGCGGCTACCTTGTCCCCCACCTATGGAATATATAAAGGTTTCGAACTTTACGAACACCTAGCTATACACCCCGGAAGTGAGGAGTATCTCGACAGCGAGAAATTCCAATTACGCCCACGCGACGCGGATTTTGCGCCAGATACAGATCCAAACTTAATCCCCTATCTGACGTTGCTCAACCAGATTCGACGCGATAATCCAGCACTGCAGGATTTGCGGTCACTTCGTTTTCACCACAGCGAATCCCCCGAAATCATCGCTTTCTCAAAACGCGGCGGAGTGAATGGGACCGACATAATCTTATGCGTTTGCAACACGGATCCTGAAAACGAGCATTCAACGATCGTCCACTGGAACATGCATGAACTAGGTCTGCCTTGGGGTCAAGACTTTGCTGTCACGGATCAAATCAGTGGAACTACTTGGCGTTGGAACGAAAACACTTTCGTCAAATTGGATCCGGCTCATGAAGTCGCACATATCGCAAAAATTATTTCACCGATCGAGCCACTCATAGTCTTCACTGAGTCGCAATCAACACCTGCAAAAGTTAAAAAGCAATGAATATCCCTCACCAGGAATTGGACAGGCTCCTTAACGGCTCACACTTTGATCCGCACGCGCTGCTCGGTAGACATGTCAGTGATGGTCAATCAAACTTTCGAACCATCAAACCAGATGCTCTCTCGGTAGACCTTCACATTGGTGAATCCACATTTCCCATGATTCAGGAGACATCTGGAGTCTGGTTCATCTCAATCCCTACTCGTGAACGTCACATAGGCTCCTATTCTTTTGAAGCCAAATACGAAACAGGAAGTTTTCACAGTTTTGATCCATTTGCTTTCCTACCGACCCTGGGAGATACCGACCTGCATTTGATAAGTGAGGGACGCCATGAACAGTTATGGCAGGTGCTCGGAGCTCACCAACGATCCCTGCAGCTAGGCGATATCGATGTTACGGGTACTGCCTTTTCCGTGTGGGCGCCAAATGCCCGCGGTGTTCGAGTGGTCGGTGATTTCAACTATTGGGACGGATCCGCCCACCCCATGCGAACTCTAGGTTCTTCAGGAGTCTGGGAGATTTTCATTCCTGGCGTCGACATAGGTTCAGTTTATAAATTCAATATTCTAGATAACCATGGAAATTGGCACACCAAGGCCGATCCCATGGCATTTGCAACGCAGATCCCACCCGAAACCGCATCAATAGTTACTCAATCCCAATATGTTTGGGGTGATACCGATTGGCTAGAAGGACGCGCAAGCCTTAATCCGCACGTACAACCCATGACCACTTATGAAGTGCATTTGGGTTCATGGAGATTAGGCTTGGATTATCTCAACCTTGCCCGTGAACTAGTTGACCACGTGTGTGCTGCTGGGTTCACGCACGTTGAGCTCATGCCCGTAGCCGAGCACCCGTATGGACCTTCCTGGGGTTATCAGGTCACTTCCTACTACGCCCCCACTTCGCGTTTTGGAACACCCGACGAGTTTCGGTACCTGATTGATGCTTTACACCAAAATGGAATTGGTGTGATTCTTGACTGGGTTCCCGCTCACTTCCCTAAGGATGAATGGGCACTAGCGAATTTCGATGGCACCCACCTCTACGAACATGAAGACCCCCGGTTGGGCCAACACCCCGACTGGGGAACACTCATTTTTGATTATGGACGTAATGAAGTGCGAAATTTCCTTATTGCAAACGCCGTGTATTGGCTTGAAGAATTTCACATTGATGGACTCAGGGTTGACGCTGTCACTTCGATGCTCTATCTCGATTACTCGCGCGAAGTCGGTCAATGGCTCCCCAATCAACATGGGGGCAATGAAAATCTTGATGCGGTGGCATTTCTCCAAGAGATGAATGCAACCGTTTATCGACGAGTCCCCGGCGTAATCACAATCGCTGAGGAATCCACGTCTTGGCCCGGCGTCACCCGGTCAACGGACCTAGGTGGCTTGGGATTTGGATTCAAATGGAATATGGGGTGGATGCATGACTCACTCGGATATGTCCAGCACGAGAGTGTTTATCGGAAATATCACCATGACGAAATGACTTTCAGTTTGATGTATTCCTTCAACGAGAACTTCATTTTACCTTTCTCCCATGACGAGGTTGTCCACGGAAAAGGTTCACTCATTGCTCGAATGCCCGGTGACCGTTGGCAAGCACTCGCGAATCTGCGAACATATTTGGCTTTCATGTGGGCCCACCCAGGAAAAAAGTTGCTATTTATGGGATCTGAATTTGCCCAATCGAGCGAATGGTCAAGTGAACAGGGATTGGATTGGCATCTCCTAAAGTTTGAGGAGCACCAAGGAATTTTGCGAACCGTCTCCGATCTGAACAATCTCTATACGGGTAGTCGTGCGCTGTGGGAGCGTGACAGCGATCCTCGCGGATTCGAGTGGATCGATAGCGGAAACACTGAATCCAATATTTTTAGTTGGATTCGCTGGTCCGACCACGGCGAATGCACGGCCTTTATTGCAAATTTCTCACCAGAAGTTCATCATGACTTCCCTCTTGCCCTACCCAAGGCTGGGACCTGGAAGGAAGTGCTCAACACCGATTCTTCGCACTACGGCGGAAGTGGGGTGGGGAACCTCGGCAAGATCGAGGCGATACCTACCCAGTGGTCAGGCAAGCCGGCACTTGCTCGGATAACGGTTCCGCCCCTTGGCGCTGTTTTCTTCGAATTTTCTTATTAGAAAAGTGCATTAGCCAATGCGATTCGGGCACCGGGAACACTGGGGTCATCACCTGCGAGGGCAAAATATTCAACGAGACGAGTGCGCGCAAGTTCACGTTCGGCACCGCTGGATAGTTGAACGGCTTTGATCCCCGCAGCCAAAGCACTCTCCCACTCACCCGACGCCGCAGCCAGATCGGCAGTGATGAGTAACTCATCAAATGAATCACCTTGGGGTGGCTCCACACCATCGGTGCGCTCAAAAATTCCAGCCATGATCAAGCCACCTTGGGCATCAAGGTCACCCGGTTCGCTGTCAAGAATTCCTTGATACGCCTTTTTCGCCGAATCCCAGTCCCCTGCATTCACCGCGTCAACGGCTTGATCAAAACGTGGATCCGCATTAACTTCAACATTGGTATCGACCTGCTGTTCACCTTCAACGGCAGCCACCGGGCTGAGCCCTTGCTCTGCCGCCAGTTCTAGTAGTTTTTCAAATATTTGTTTAACCTGATCTTTCGGATACGCCCCTTGGAAGAGGGGGATCAATTGCCCCTTAATGACAGCAAATACCGACGGAATTGACTGCACTTGAAGGGCTTGAGAAATAGATGGTTCCGCGTCCGCGTCCACCTTGGTAACGAGCAGTCGGCCGGCGTACTCAATTGCAAGATCCTCAAGGATCGGTGAGAGCTGTTTACATGGGGCGCACCAAGTAGCCCACACGTCAATAATGACTGGGATTGTCTCTGAGGCCTTGAGAATAAGTGACTCAAATCCCTCGGTCGTGACATCAATGACGGGTGAATCTCCAGCGCGTGCCGGCGCTTTTTTCGCACCTAATGAAGAAAGGTCAACTGCTCCGGCAAATGAAGGGGTACTCATACTCATATTGTGGCTTACCCCTCGGCCTTTATCGCATTGCGGATTAGATCACAGGCTTGGTCTTCGGTCAATTCTCCAGCGGCGCAATGAACCGCCACCTCTTGTTGCAATTCGATTTCTTGAGCCCTAAGGGCCAAATCGTTGATTGTTCTGGCCAAAAGCGACTCGCGAATCCGTCCTATTCGCTTATGTTCAAGCAAACCTTGGTCGAGAAGGTAAGCATAATGTTGGGAGATCGCTTCGCCCAACTCGACGAATCCCGATCCATCTGTGGCAATCGTGGGAATCACCGGCGTCTCCCAACCGGAGGCGCTCTCCGCCACCGAGACCAACGAGAGCATCCCCTTAAGTTCGCGCACAGTTGCATCAGCACCGGGACGATCCGACTTGTTCACCGTAAAAATATCTGCGATTTCCAGAATTCCTGCTTTGGCAGCTTGAATACCGTCGCCGGCACCCGGTGCAGCAATGACAATTGAGGTGTCAGCCATTTTTGCAATTTCAATTTCGGATTGACCAACTCCGACCGTCTCGATAATTATTAGGTCAAAACCTGCAGCGGAAATCACTTTCAACACGCTGTAAATGGTTCCTGTTAGCCCACCGAGGTGGCCTCGAGATGCCAGAGAACGGATAAAAACCCCAGCATCCAAGGCATGATCCTGCATTCGAATTCGATCGCCAAGGAGAGCGCCCTTGCTGAATGTTGATGAAGGGTCAACTGCCAGAACTGCAACGCTCTTGCCTTCACCCCGCAAATGAGTGATCAACGCTGACGTGGAAGTGGACTTGCCTACCCCTGGCGGGCCGGTAATGCCCACTATGTGTGCACTCGGCGTTGGCATCGACGAAAGTAATTCGGTGGAACCCGTTCCAGAATTCTCAACAAGTGTTATCTGCTGAGCCAACTCTCGAATCTTGTCCCCGGTTACTTCGCCTGATTTCATGTCACAAGGTTATTGGCTTGGCTTGGCCCCAGGTCAGGGGACACGAATGAGTAGTGCGTCACCTTGCCCACCGCCACCGCACAATCCGGCAGCACCGATACCGCCTCCACGTCGGCGCAATTCATGGGCTAAGTGGAGAACCAACCGCGCGCCGGATGCACCTACCGGGTGTCCAAGAGCAATCGCACCACCGTTGACATTCACGTGGTCGATATCAGCTTTCGCGCCTTCGGCGGTCAGGATCCGCGAGGAAATTATTGACACCGCCGCAAATGCCTCATTTATTTCAAAGAGATCGATCTCAGTCAGGCTAAGGCCTGCTCGTTGCGCGGCGGCCAGAATCGCTCGCGCTGGCTGTTCATGCAGGCTGGTGTCGGGGCCTGCCACATTTCCATGCGCTCCTATTTCAGCCAACCAGGCGAGTCCAAGCTCGACTGCTTTGCTTTTACTCATCACAACAACAGCTGCAGCACCATCTGAGATTTGAGAGGCATTTCCGGCTGTCACGGTGCCCTCTTTACTGAATGCGGGACGAAGCCCAGCAAGGCTTTCTGCGGTTGTTTCTTCTCGGATTCCTTCGTCCATCGAGACAGTGATCGGATTCCCTTTACGAACAGGAATGTTGATGGGGACGATTTCACTCGCAAAGAGTTCTCGCGCAGCCGCAGCACGTTGATGCGATCTGGCAGCGACCTCGTCTTGTTCTTCGCGAGTCAGGTCATAACGTTGGTTGTACCGTTCAGTTCCAGCTCCCATGGCCTCCTGATCGAACGAACAGGTGAGTCCGTCAACCGACATTGAGTCCGCCATCGACCATTCGCCGAATTTGACTCCCTCACGCGAGCCAATAAGCAGATGTGGTGCCTGAGTCATTGACTCCATACCACCGGCGACTACGCATTGAGCCTCACCGGCACGGATCAATTGGTCCGCAAGCGCTATCGCGTCAAGCCCTGAAAGGCACATCTTGTTGATGGTCAATGCTGGAACATTCATACTTATGCCACCAAGTACTGCGGCCTGTCGAGCTGCATTTTGTCCCGCACCAGCCTGCAAAACTTGGCCCATGATCACGTAATCAACTTCAGAAGCTGGCACTCCGGACCTATCAAGCGCTCCTGCGATTGCAGCACCACCCAATTGCGAGCTCGATAAAGACTTGAGCACTCCCAAAAGCCTTCCCACGGGAGTGCGCGCGCCCTCAATGATAACGCTGGGTTCAAAATCGCCGCTCGTAATTCTGGGTTGCGTCATGCTGACTCCTTGACTTAAACACTCGTGGGCTCTTTGGTCTGCTGCCCTTTGCCTATGTACATTAGCGGTATGCCTAATGAAATTGAAACCGATTTGACTAACTTGATACTGGGAATTGATCACATCGGGATTGCGGTCCCAGACCTTGATACCGGGCGGAACCTCTTCGAAGGAATCCTTGGCCTTCGCGAACATCACACTGAGGTGAATGAGAGTCAGGGAGTTAGTGAATCGATGATTGCCTTTCCTGACCAGGGAGCGCAAATCCAACTGCTTGCTCCACTTAGCCCCGACACCACGATTGGGAAGTTCCTCGCCAACAAAGGCCCCGGCATTCAGCAGCTCGCGCTTCGAGTCAGTGACGTCGAATTAGTAGCCTCCCATGTTCGCGCTAGTGGGATTCGGATGCTCTATGACGCACCTCGAATTGGCACGGCAGGCAGCCTGGTCAATTTCGCTCACCC
>Ga0129324_10001289_pt1 | contig 16394 bp, 17 predicted proteins | sample CPBDNA_7_FD_96879 | JGI IMG/M metagenome (GOLD analysis project Ga0129324, IMG submission 96879) | Freshwater to marine salinity gradient microbial communities from Chesapeake Bay, USA - CPBay_Spr_15_0.2_DNA | ecosystem: Environmental > Aquatic > Marine > Coastal | place: USA: Chesapeake Bay... | reverse complement strand
GGTATTTATTTTGAAAATAAAACTCCCTTTCATTTCACTATTTAGGGTATAGCAATATTCTATATCTATTCCGTTGTCGCTAAAAAGACTCACTACCCTGCTTAATGCTCCTATTTCATCATCAATTTCGACTTTTAACACATCAGTAAGAGTCAGTGAAAACCCGTTTTTTTCAATTGCTTCACAAGCACTGACGATATCATCGGTAATAACTCTTAAAAGCCCGAAATCACTTGATTCCACCAAATCTACTGCTTTGATTGAAACGTTCGCATCGGCGAGCACTGATGTTATTTCTTTAAGCTTTCCAGGTTTTTTTTCCAAAAATATTGATATTTGTTTCATTTTATTTCCTTTTATCTACGATTCTGACCGCTTTACCCATACTTCTCTCAATTGTTTTAGGCTCAACCAAAATAATATTCGCATTAATATACAGATTGTTTAGAAGCGCTTGCTGCAAATCTTTTTTAATTTTCTCAAGTGCTGCGATATTATCCATCATAATATCATCACTGACTTCCACTAATATTTCAAGCTTGTCAAGATGTCCTTTTTTATCCGCAACTATTTGATAATTAAGAGTCACGCCTTCCGTGTTGGCAATCACATGCTCAACCTGAGAAGGATATACGTTTACACCATTGATAATCAGCATATCATCAGCACGTCCAAGTACGCTTTCCATTCTTACAAACGTTCTTCCGCACGCGCACGGTTCTTTATACAATCTTGTAATATCTCCCGTTCTGTATCTGATGATAGGAAGCGCCTGTTTTGTGAGGGTTGTGATTACAAGCTCACCTTCTTCCCCGTCAGGAAGCACTTCTCCGGTTTTAGGATCGATTATTTCAGGATAAAAGTGATCTTCCTGGATATGGAGTCCCCTTCCTTTGTTACAGCTGCAGCTGACTCCCGGACCGATTATTTCACTTAGCCCGTAAACTTCGTAATAATCAATATCCCATGCTTCAGCCACTTCTTTTCTTAATCCTTCACTTGTAGGCTCGGCTCCGAAAAATCCGCATCTAAGTTTATAGTCCTTTCTGAAATCCGGCCCCGCAGCTCTTGCTTTTTCCGCCAGGTGCAGTGCAAATGAAGGTGTTGCGAAAAGCACAGTGGCTCCAAAATCACGCATTAACATAAGCTGTCTATCGGTAAATCCTCCGCTTGCAGGAACAATCGCCGCGCCTATTTTTTGAGCAGCTTCATGAAAGCCGAGTCCTCCTGTAAACAACCCGTATCCATATGCATTATGACACACGTCTTTTGAATTTACATCTCCCATAGAAAGACATCTCATCATAACTTCATCCCATTCTTCCATATCATGCTCGGTATATCCTACAACAGTAGGTTTCCCCGTTGTCCCGGAAGAGCTGTGAATTCTTACAACTTCGCTCATTGGAACGGTAAACAGTCCGAAAGGATAATTATCCCTTAAATCCTGTTTTTTAGTAAACGGAAGTTTTTGAATGTCTTCAAGAGATTTGATATCATCCGGTGTAATACCAAGTTCATCAAATTTCTGCTTGTAAAAGGGACTCAGAGCATATACTCTCGTTACCACTTCTTTCAATCTTTTAAGCTGTACTTTTTCTATGTCTTCTCTTTTTGCACTTTCTATTTTATTCCATATCATTTGCACTCCTTTTTGCCCAATTTAATTTTTTAACCGCAACTATATCTCTTCTAAAACATCTCTTTTTGTTTTATATACCGTACCTGTAAAGAAAGCTATTTTCTTTTCACCGTTTGTAATAATCACCTCATACGTCCCGAGTCTGTTGCTTTCATCCACAAGTTTAGCCTCCGCAATAAGCTCATCACCCTCTCTTCCGGCATGAATAAAAGATATTGAAGTGTTTATCGCAAGTGAGACTTTCCCAAATGAATTACTCGCAACTGCAAAAGCAAAATCTGCCAAGGTGAATATTGCCCCGCCATGAGCAACACCTGCCTGATTCAGATGAAATTCCTTTATTTTCAGCTTGGCTTTTGCGAATCCATAATGAACTTCCAAAAGCTCAATTCCTATATTTTTTGAAAAATCCCTTCCTTCAGCGAAAAAGGTTTTAATTTTTTCCATATTCAATAGCTTTTTCTAAAATATCAAAGTTTTGAGGTGCGAATTTCGGATTTATTTCCTCAATTGCCTCTTTCACCTCATCCACACTGAAAGGAAAATCTTTTACCCTCGCAAGAGTAAGCCCAAGCATAAATACATTAAGCCCCTTAGCGTCAAAAACACCCTCTTCCGCTAATTTATTCGCATCAACCGCAAATACGTTTGCGTCAATTTCAGGAAACTCATCGGCATTTACTACTACGTTCCCGCCTCTTTTAAGATACGGAAGATTAAGTATTGCTTCATCCTTGTCAAGCCCTATAAGCAGATCAGCCTGGGCAAGGTCTATTAAAGGATTGTAAAAATCCCCTATTTTGATATGCGAGCTTACACTTCCTCCTCTTTGACTCATTCCGTGGTTTTCTGTTCCTAAAAATTTATATCCTTTTTTACCAGCACATATACTTAATACCTTAACCAAAAAGACAACTCCCTGTCCTCCGAATCCTGCAACCACTATCTGATATTTCATATTATCTTCTCCTTACATTGCTTAATTGATATTATATTCCTCATCCTTCAACCTTCTTCTTATTACTTTTCCCTTGGAATGAATGCGTCTGTCGGGCATATACCGCTTATACATACACCGCACCCGATACAAAGAAGCGGATCGATTTCAATTTTACCTCTTTCATTATATGCCATAGGAGGACATACGTATTGAGTCGTACATACGTCACAGGCAACACATTTTTCTTCATCAACGGTAGCGAAAATTCCAGGAAGAAACTGTGTAGCCCTTTCTTTATCAAGTACGCAGTACTGTCTGCTTACAACCACAAGAGGTCTGTCAGTTTCATCGAATCTTTTTTTAACTTCTTTAAAGAAATTGATCGTTTCGTTAATATCAGGCTTGTAAAAGTATTCCATTACCTCAGCCCCGCACCCTTCGGCTACTTTTTTAATATCAACTTCTCCGCTTGTAGCCCTCTCAGGCGTAGTTTGGCGTCCCGTCATTGCCGTAGTCGAGTTATCAAGTATTACGAGTATGAATTTGGCCTTTTGATATACGGCGTTAATCAGAGGTGCCGTACCTGAATGGAAAAACGTAGAGTCCCCGATAGTTGCGATTACGGTTTTATTTTTATCCGCTATTGCAAATCCGTGAGCCATTGATACGCTTCCTCCCATACATAAAACCGTATCGATAGCATCAAGATTTATTCCGAGCGTATAACACCCTATATCTGAAGGATAAATGGATTTTTTCGGTCTGAAAACTTTTTTGATTGCAAAATATACATCCCTGTGAGGACATCCGGGACAAAGATTCGGTTTTCTTGTTTTAGGATTCTCAGGAGTAAATACAGGTTTATAGATATTTTCACCATTATAAAACCCTATTTTGGTCAATGCTTCAAGTACTCTTTCTTTATTCATTTCATCAATTTGATGCATATGCCCACTCATTCTGCCGTAAACGTTTTCACTTCTTATCTCTTCTTCTATTACTGGATAAGTCTCTTCTACAACAAGTACTTTATTATACTTTTTAACAAGATCTTTAAGTTTATCTACCGGCAATGGATACGGCATATCTATTTTTAAAAGGTCAATATCAAGTCCTAATTCCTCAAGAACTTCTTTTACGTATCCGTAAGCCGTCCCGCTTGATATGATTAAATTTTCCGTGCCTTTAAGCTCCTCAATTTTAGGCTTTATCAGTTCATTATAATTATATTCTCTTATCTTATCTAATCTATCTAACTGCTCATAAGCCTGTTTAAGTCTTCCGGCTCTCGGAACGGCTGCCCATCTCGGTATATCACGCTCAAAATTTCCTTCAGTATCTTTAAATTCGAAATTACCGTCAATTTCTACGATTTCCCTTGAATGTGAAACCCTCATAACGGTTCTTAACATCACGGGAATTTCAAAATGTTTGGAAATTTTGCTTGCTAACTTAGTAAAATCGTATGCTTCTTGCGGAGTAGCCGGATCAACAACCGGAATTCTTGCAAATCTTGCAAACTCTCTACTATCCTGCTCTGTTTGGGAAGAATTAAATCCGGGATCATCCGCAACTATTAATACAAACGCTCCTTTATTACCTATAAAACTTGCACTCATAAGAGCGTCGCTTGCTACGTTTAATCCCACCTGTTTCATAGTTGCCGCTGCGTTTACACCGGCAATAGCACCGGCATAAGCAACTTCAAAGCCGACTTTTTCATTTGTGGCCCATTCAGCATATACCGGCAGATCTTTTTTTATTTTCTGTACGGTTGTAAGTATCTCGCTCGAGGGAGTACCCGGATAACCGCTAACCATTTTAGTATTTGAATGCAAAAGCCCGTATGCTATTGCTTCATTTCCCATTAATGTTAACTTCATACTTCGCCTTTGTGTAGAATTTAAACAATAATAACAAAAAAATTTTTAATTTTTGCTTAATACTCTAAAATTTAGGTAAAATTTAGTTGATATGACAATAAAAAGGAGAAAAAATGTCTCATTTTGACTTGGGTGTCAGTCTTGCTTTTTGGCTGACGATACTCAGTGCGTTACTATGTGTAGTTTATGGAATAATTAATTGGAACAAAGGTGATGAAGAAAGCAACGAAGCCCTACTTGCCAAATGGGCTGAAGAAGAAAAAGAAATTAATGAGGAGTTGTTATGAGTTTTTTAGAAATAGCAATAATCATCCTGTATTTAGTTGCGGTGGGATGGCTTGGATGGATGGGATATTCAAAAACCAAAACTTCAACGGATTATTTACTTGCAGGACGTGATACACACCCTTTTGTAATGGCGTTAAGCTACGGTGCTACATTTATTTCAACCGCAGCAATAGTCGGATTCGGTGGTGTTGCAGCTTGGCTTGGAAATTCTCTTTTATGGCTGACTTTCCTTAACATATTTGTAGGTGTATTTATTGCATTTGTATTTATCGGAAATCCTACAAGAAAAATGGGGCTTAGACTTGATGCACATACTTTTCCTGAATTTCTTGGAAAAAGATATGATTCTAAATTTATTCAGATATTCGCTGCTGTAATAATTTTAGCGTTTATGCCGCTTTACGCAACAGCTGTACTTATCGGAGGTGTTCAGTTTTTAAGCGTGTATTTCGGTGTTAATTACCATATAGCACTTTTAATATTTTCACTGATTATTACGGCATATGTTCTCGCCGGAGGACTTAAAGGTGTAATGTACACAGATGCCCTTCAGGGAAGCATTATGTTTATTGCAATGGTTTTCTTAATTGTTATGGTTGTAAGCTCTCTTGGGGGAATAGACGCAGCGTTTGCCAAACTCGATCACGTATGGCAGGTAACTGTAGTAGACAGACTATCAGGAGTGTCTCTAAAAGAACTGGTTCCTGGAAGCGGTGATTTTATGATGAAATTATCACAGCTTTGGGGATTTGAAGGCTGGAATAAAATGCCTGTATTTATGAGCCCGGGATGGCTATTTGTTATTACAACCATCACTCTTGGCGTAGGTATCGGTGTTCTTGCTCAACCTCAACTGATAGTAAGATTTATGACGGTAAAAAGTAAAAAAGAACTTAACCGCGCGGTACTTGTCGGAGGTGTGTTTATTTTAGCGATGACAGGTGTTATTTTTGTAGTTGGAAGCCTTACAAACGCATGGTATTTTGAAAATATGGGTGGAAAAAACGCGCTTGAGGCTGCTGGGGCTATCGGAAAGGTAATTCCTCACTTCATAAACAGCGCAATGCCGCATTGGTTCAGTTTTATCTTTCTTTTCGCTCTTATTTCAGCGGCAATGTCTACACTCTCAAGCCAGTTCCACACAATGGGTACGGCTGTGGGAAGAGATATTTTCGAAAGTCTGGGAGCAGACAAGGAAAAAACAACTCTTTGGACTAAAATCGGTATTGTTATCGTAATTTTATTCTCAGTATTCTTAGCTTACAAATTCCAAAAAGCTCCGGCGATTATTGCAAGAAGTACGGCAATATTCTTCGCACTATGTGCATCAATATTCCTTCCGAGTTTCATATTCGGACTTTTCAGTAAAAGAATCACAAAACCTGCGGCAATCGCAAGTATGCTTGTAGGATTTTTCGCTTCATCATTCTGGCTTCTATTCTGCCACTTTAAAGAAGCTAAATCTTTGGGTATTGCAAAAGCACTTTTCGGAGTTAATTCAATCTTGGGTCACAGCAAATGGGCATTTGTTGACGCGCTCGTAATTGCACTTCCACTCTCTACTCTTACCCTTCTAATCGTAACCGCTCTTACAAAACCTGATGAAAACATCATCAAAAGAGCATTCGGAAGAAACTGATTTTCTTCCTTTTTTTGTTATAATTATTAAAAACAAGGCATTAACTTGGGAAATAAAGAATATTTACAAAAAGAGCTTGATTTACTGTTAGAAAAATTAAGATTTTGGAGATATGTACTTTTTGCCATTGTGTCAGCTATTATAGGAATAATATTCAGTATTTCTCAAAATAAACTAAATGTAAACATTATAGTTTTTGGATTGGTACTTTCAGGCTTTTTAGGAATAATTCTGTCTATAAAAAGGCTTACATATTTGACACAAGAGTATAAAGAGTATCTTAAAGAATTAAAGGACGCAGAATGAATTTAGAAATTTTAATATATATAATAGGATTTGCCTCAATAATTGCATTTTTGTATTTTATGTGGACTGACACAAAACCTTTAAACTTTTAGTAACTACAAATAAAGTACTTAAAAAAACTTCAAACACTCTCATAATTACAGCCATATAAAAAGAAAATGTAAAAGATTTTGCTTTTTTATTATAATTTCACTAAAAAAGGTCTGCTTTGTCGTTTAGTGAAAAAATAAAATCCCTACCCGATCAGCCCGGAATTTATCAGTATTTTGACGAAAACGGGAAACTTCTGTATATCGGAAAGGCGAAAAGCCTTAAAAAACGTGTAAAAAGCTATTTTCGTTTTAATCCTTTCAGACCTGCGGATAATCTGTCTCCAAGAATTTACAAAATGATAAGCGAGGCAAAAGATCTAAATTATATCGTGGTAGAAAGCGAAAACGACGCGCTTATACTTGAAAACTCTCTAATCAAACAGCTTAAACCCAAATACAATATATTACTTCGTGATGACAAAACGTACCCGTATATTTATATAGATCTTGACGAACCGTTTCCGATGCCGCAGATTACCCGCAAAGTCGTTAAGGGAAAAAATATCAAATATTTCGGACCGTTTAGCAGCGGTGCGTCTGCAATTCTTAAAACAATATACGAAGAAATACCTCTTGTTCAGTCCAAATCATGTCTTAGAAGCGGTAAGGCGTGCCTGTATCATCAGATAGGAAGATGTTTGGCCCCGTGTGAGGGCAAAGTTACAAGCCGCGAATATATGAAATATGTCGATCAGGCTATAGAACTTATACACGACAAAGAAAAAATACTTGAAATACTAAACCAAAAAATGCAAAAATACGCCGAAAACCTGCAGTTTGAAGAAGCGGCGGAAATAAGGGACAGGATCAAATCGATAGAGAGTGCGGAGATTTATTCCCATGTGGATCTGGCAAAACTGGAAGATTTGGATATATTTGCCGTTGAAATATTCAATAAAAAAGCGGTTGTTATAAGAATATTCGTACGTCAGGGAAAAGTGGTAGCCAGCAGCAATTCGGTAATCAACTCCCAGACAGTCCCTGAAATAGGAGAAATATACACAAGGGCGATACTTGAATTTTATTCTACAGAGACGCCTTTTACCTCAAGTAAGATTTTAGTTGGTGACGACTTTGAAGAAAGGGAGTGGCTAAGCCAGGTGTTAAGCGAAAAATTTGGCAAAAAGATAAGCATAATAACCCCTACCACCAAAGAGAGAAAAAGCCTTATCAAACTTGCCAAACTAAATGCTCTTGAAGTTATCAAAAACCAAAAAGAAAACACCGTTTTGGATGAGCTGAAAATTCTCTTCAATCTCCAAAACACACCTTATAAAATAGAAGTCTTCGACACATCGCACATGCAGGGTGAGGCGACGGTCGGAGCGATGGTCGTATGGGAAGACGGAAAGTTTAAAAAGTCTGACTACAGACACTACCATCTTGAAGGAAAAGACGAATATTCCCAAATGAGAGAGCTTCTTACAAGAAGGGCGCAGAGTTTTGAAAAATCCCCTCCTCCCGACCTGTGGCTCATAGACGGCGGTAAAGCGCAGTTGAATCTGGCAAAAGAGATTATTGATTCAACCGGAGCCAACATAGACGTACTTGCGATATCCAAAGAAAAAATCGACGCCAAAGCTCACAGGGCGAAAGGTAAGGCGAAGGATAAAATATATTTTATCAATGAAAAGTTAAAAGTGAAAAGTGAAAAATTAAATATTGACAAACTTGAACTAAGTCAGAGCGATAAGAGACTGCAGTTTTTACAGATGTTAAGGGATGAAGCACACAGGTTCGCCATAGAATTCCACAGAAAAACAAAACGCAAAAAAGACACCCAAATAGATCTTTTACAGGTAAAAGGTATCGGAAAGGCTAAAATGACAAAACTTTTGAATTATTTCGGAAGTTTTGATAATATAAAAAAAGCCTCTTTTGATGAGCTTAAAGATGTTTTAAACGAAAAAGACGCAAAAGCCATAAAGGAATTTTTCAAAGGGCAAAAATGAAAAAACTGTTTTTACTGATTGCAAACCTGCTTTTTGCATTTGAAATATATTCCCCCGCATTTAAAAACAATACATATATTCCTAAAAAATACACATGCGAAGGAGCCGATGTTTCAATCCCTCTTATAATTAAAAACATTCCGAAAAACACAAAAAGTTTAGCTTTGATTATGCAGGACCCCGATGCTCCTTACGGAGTGTTTACTCACTGGATTTTATACAACATCCCAACAAACACATCCGAAATACCCGAAAACCTGCCAAAATCACCTATAACAAAATTCGGCTTTCAGGGCATTAACAGTTTCGGCAAAACTGGATACGGAGGTCCCTGCCCGCCTCACGGCAAACCGCATCATTATATCATTACAGTACTCGCACTTGATAAAAACCCTAATCTCAAACCCGGCTTAACAATTCAGGAGTTTTTGGATAAAATTAGAGTATATGTAATAAGCTACGCTCAATATATAGGACTTTATAAAAGGAGTATAAAATAATACTGAATGCTATAGGCGGTAATACTTACAACATCACACCGACTCCTACAGACAACACTTCCAAAAACCCGCAAACTGACCCTAAAATTCAGCAGGAAATCTCAAAACTTCAGGCGGTTGATACAAAAGTAAAAGCCCACGAAATGGCACATCAGGCCGCAGGCGGAGGTTTTGCCGGAGCTCCAAGCTATACAAAAGTAAAAGGACCTGACGGTAAAGAATACGCCGTAGCCGGAGAAGTGCCGATAAAAATCGTAAAAGGCAAAACACCTGAAGAAACGATAAAAAACATGCAGCAGATAAAAGCTGCGGCCCTTGCACCCGCCGATCCGAGCCCGCAGGATCTTAAAGTGGCACAAACGGCGGATATGATTGCTGCAAATGCTTCCCAGGAGCTCTCTGAAGAAAAGTCTGAAAATAAAGATTCATCCGATAAAAAATTCAAAATAGACCTGTACGCATGAGAGCGGCAATAGGTGGATTCGACGGAATGCATTTGGGCCATCAGGCTTTGATAAAAAGATCTGATATGCTTGTCGTTATAGAAAAAGGCAGCAATTTAACTCCGGGAAGCGACAGATGTGACTACACTAATCTACCTTGTAAATTTTTTGATTTGAATGATATTAAAGATCTGAGCCCGATTGAATTTATCGCTATTTTAAAAGAATTAAACATTACAAAAATAGTCGTAGGCAAAGATTTCAGATTCGGTAAAAACAGAAGCGGTGATTTAGATCTTTTAAATAATCATTTTGAAATAGATGCAATAGAAGAGGTAAAAATTGACGGTATAGGAGTTCATTCAAGAATAATAAGGGAATTTATCAAAAACGGAGAAATAACAAAAGCAAACAGATTTTTAGGACACACATACAAAATAAAAGGAAAACAGATAAAAGGACAAGGATTAGGCGGCAAAGAGCTTGTTCCGACTATAAACATTAATCTTTTAAAAAACTATCTTATTCCCAAACAGGGTGTTTATATTACTTTAACAAACAAACATCCTTCATTAACTTTTGTAGGAACACGCTCAACTGACGGGAATTTTTCAATTGAAACGCATATATTAACCAAAAACATGGAATTAAAAATAGAAACTGATATTTTTAAAATTGAGTTTTTAGAATATTTAAGAGAAAACAAAAAGTTCAATAATTTAAAAGATCTCAAAAAACAAATCAGACAGGATATATTAAAAGCAACTCAGTTTTTTAATATTTAATTATTTAACAGTCTCATTTCTTCCTATTACGGCTTTAAATTTAAAAAAACATCTTTCCGCATCAATTGTTTCAAATTCATATTCGATATATTTTGATCTTTTTGCTATTTCATAAAAGCCTATTCCTCCGCCTTTTTTATGAGAATTCACTCCGCTTCTTCTTATTTCCCTATAAAGCTTTTTTATTTCATCTAAAGAAGACTTTTTAATTAACGACAAAGTCTTTTCTATTTTTTCCTTGTCTTTTTTTGTAATGATATTTTGGGTATATATATAATAATTATTTTGTTCGTCTTTTCCAACTACAATCACACCTTTCGGATCAAGTTCGTTATTTTTTTTCTTAGAGTAATTCATCAAGTTTTGAGACAACTCAATAAAAACAATACATATGTTTGTCGCAAGTCTTGTAGATATGAAGAATTTTTCGGATTCTATTTCCAACGTTTCCGTCATGGCAACAATCAACGGCTGTGTAAAATAACCGCCATAACTTAAAAATATAACCTCGTCATTTTTAAAAACATCGCTAAGAAGTGTTTTAATCATTAAGAGAGTCCTTTTCCACTAATCTAATGTCCATTTCTGGAAAATCTTCCACAAAATCTTCTCCCGCTTCTTTTGCGTTTTCATTTTCCTTATCATAAATCCAGTTAACGATAACTTTAGACTTATCTCTCATTTCATCCAATATATCCAATAAGTTAAAAAAAAGTTTCGACGTACTTGAATTAAAATAAACTATTTCCATATTCACTGTCGTAGTATCTTTAGGGTTCTTACTGTATTCTTTTATCCATTTCATTATAGGTTCGTAAAACTCAAATGTATTCTCAGGGTACGATTTACCTTTCAGGCTTATAATGCCTTTATCAGGATCTAAATATATTTCAGGTGTATACCTTGTAGGTTCGATATAAATTTTTTCCATTTAGTTTCCCTTTTTCAATAATTTTATATAATATTCTTCGTCTATTTCGTCAATTTGATCTTTTGCCAAAAACATTTCCGCATATTTTTTATATAACTTTGATTTGAGAAACACGATTAATATTTGTTTATCAAGCTCGTTATGCAATGCTTTTTCCACTAATATGTCAATTGCTTCAGAGAGTTTTTTTCTTTTTTTATAAGGTCTGTCATTAGCGGTCAATGCTTCGAATATATCTGCAATCGCCATAATTCTTGCAGGTATAGGAATTTCATCTCCTTTAAGTTTTCTCGGATACCCTTTTCCGTTCAATGTTTCGTGGTGCGCTCCGGCGTATAACGGTACATTTTTGAATTTTTCAGGGAATGGCAGACTTTCCAACATTTTAATCGTCATTATTACGTGTTCTTGTATTTTATAATACTCTTCTGGAGTTAAAGTACCTCTTTTAATACTTAAATTATAAATTTCACCGAAGTTATATAAATTCTCAGGAATTTTAATTTTAAAACCGTTTCTTTTTAATTCCTCAATTTCTTTTTTGGATCTTTTTATAACATGTCGCTTTTTATCAGCTAATAAATACTCTTTAACAGGAAGTTTTTGATTTTTTTCCTCTTCGCTTATTCTTTTTAATTCCTCTTTTGAAAGTCCTAACGTATCGTCAAAATGTCTAAGCCACGTTCTTTTTGCGATTTTTTTTAGTTTTTCTATTTTTTCATCGTTTACTTCAGCATATCCGTGGTTCATTTCTGCAACGAATTTAAACTCTTCTTGAAGTTTATCAAGTTCTTTTTTAAGCCATTCGTCCACTTCTTTTTCATCTTCCCCGTTTAATTTTCTCTGTTGCGCCTCAATAATCAAATCCCTGTAAACAATTTCAAATCTTGCTCTGATTTCATGTATTCTGTTATACAGTGTTTCAAGTTTAACGGCTTTATCCATTACAAAATCAGGTGTAACTATTTTCCCACTGTCATGCAGCCATGCAGCCGTAGATATTTCTTTTTCTTCGTCTTTATTTTTAATCTCAAAATCTATACTGTCGTCTTTACTGACTTCTTTTGCAAGTAAAATCGTAAGAATCGGAACACGTTCACAATGTGCACCGATATATTCATTTTTTGCGTCAATTGCACTCGCAATCATTTTGATAAAAGAATCAATTAATTCCTGCTGCTCTTTTTGAAGCTTTTTTACCTCTTCAAACTTTCTTTCTAATTCATCATATTCTTTTTTTTGTCTTTTATCGGATAATAATAAAATCTTCTCTTCTCTTTTAAGATTTCTTATCAATTTATCCATTAATTTGTCAAAATCTTTTTTCGACTGTTCTATTTGAGAGATTAATTCGTGATTAAGCATATTAAACTACGCTCCTTTTTAGATTTAAACTGAAATACAATACATTATATATAACCTTACAATATTTTATACCAATTATAAAAAATTATCAAGTTAAATAAAACAAATCTTGTCTTTAATTCGTTTTATTTCCCTTCGTAAAATAATCAACATATGCATTTACATCAACATCGTCAATTTGTTCCGGTTTAAGATATTTTTTTGCATATTCCAAATAAATTCCACTTGTTAAAAACAACAAAAACAAATCTTTATCCAATTCCCCTTTTTTTACCATATCGGCCAATATATCAATGGCTTCAGAAAGTTTTTTAGGATGTTTATAAGGTCTGTCACTTGCGGTCAGCGCTTCGAATATATCTGCAATCGCCATAATTCTTGCAGGTATAGGCAAATCTTTTTCTGTCAGTTTTCTCGGATATCCTTTACCGTTAAGTTTTTCATGATGTGCTCCTGCGTATATAGGAACATTTTTTAAATAATCTGGAAACGGTAGCTGTTCAAGCATTTTGATTGTCATCATTGCATGTTCTTGAATTTTAAAAAATTCTTCTTTTGTTAAAGTTCCCTTTTTTATACTTAAATTATAGACTTCTCCATAGTTGTACAAATTTTCCGGTATTTCGACTTTAAATCCGTATTTTTTATATTCTTCAATTTCCTCAGCAGGTCTTTTTATTTTATGTCTTTGTTTATCTGAAATTAATTTTTCCCTTACCGGCAATTTTTGGTTGAAATCTTCTTCAGGTATTCGTTCAATTTCTCCCTTGCTTAATCCCTTTGTATCGTCGAAATATCTAAGCCATTCTCTATTTGCTATATTTTGTAATCTTTCTAACGTACTTTCTTCAATACTTTCGCTTCCGACATTTAGTTTGGCAATAAAATCAAAATCGTCTTGTAACTGTTTTTGTTCTTTTTTTAACCATTCATCCACTTTCTTTTCATCTTCACCGTTCATTTTCCTCTTTAAAGCTTCTATAATAAGATCTCTGTTTATTACTTCGAATCTTGTTCTAATTTCGTGTATTCTGTTATAAATTGTTTCTAATTTTACGGCTTTATCAACAACATACTCAGGTGTTACGATTTTTCCGCAATCATGAAGCCATGCTGCTATTGAAATTTCCGTTTCTTGCTGTTCGTTTTTGATTTCGAATTCAAACTTCTCACTCTGACTTGCCGCTTTAGCCAGTTCAATTGCAATTTCAGGAACCCTTTCACAATGTTTCCCGGTATAACTGCTTTTCGTATCTATCGCTTCTGCAATGATTTTAATAAAAGAATCTATTAATTTTTTCTGAGCTTTTTGAAGTTTTTCAACTTCTTCGAGTCTTTTTTGTAATTCGTCATACTCTTTTTTCTGTCTTTTATCCGAACGTAGCATAATTTTTTCATGACGTTTCAGGTCTTTGACAAATTTTTCCATTAATTTTATAAAATTCTCTTTTTCCTCTTCCTCATGGATATATTGAGAATATTTCTCTTTTGCTTTTTCTATTTCTTTAATTAATTCATTTTCCGCCATTTTATTCTTCTTCACTCTTTTTTATTAAATTAATATTTAATTCAGGGAAATCTTCTTTAAAATCTTCTCCGGCTTCTTCGGCACTTTCATTTTCTTCATCGTAAATCCAGTTTATCGTAATATTATTTTTCTCTTTTGCTTCTTGTAGGATGTCAAACAAATCAAACAATACTTTTGAGCTGCTTGAATTAAAATATATTATTTCAAAATTTACCACCGTATTATCTTTTGCACAGCAATTAAAGTACTCTTCTATCCATTTTAACACCGGTTCATAAAAGTCAAACGTATTTTCAGGATATGATTTCCCTCTTATTTCAATTATCCCCTTTTCCGCATTTAACGATATTTCAGGCGTATATTTTGTTGCGGGTATATACAAATTTTCCATCCTATTCCTTTTCCCTTTTATAAAACTTTATAATTATTATAATAAAAAAAATTAATAGAAACAAAACAAAAAATCCCAAAAAGACAAAGAAAAAACAAATCGTGTAAAACATATACAAATTTCAATTTGGTATTATTTCGTTTAGCTTAAATATTTAATTATAAGGAAAAAAATGGCTCTGATTGATCTACTTGATGTTTCTAAAAAATTTGAAGCTCAAACAATACTATGTAATGTGGAATTCCATCTTGATGAAGGTGAAAGGGTTGCTCTTATCGGCAAAAACGGAAGCGGTAAATCAACCCTGATGAAAATAATCGACAAAACAATTGAACCGGACAGCGGAGAAGTAATAACCAAAAACGGTATAAAAATCAAAAGACTTCTTCAAACACCTAAATTCAAAGAAAACCTAACAGTCAGAGAAGCTATCGAGAATGAACTTACCGAATTTAAAGAAGCTTATAAAAAATACCTGAGACTTACGGAAGAGTTCGCAAACAATCCTGAAAACAAATCCATTCAAAGTGAAATGGATAAAATTTCAAAATTTTTAGATTTCCACAACGCATGGAACCTTGACGACAGGATTGAAAGAATTATGCAGGAGTTCGATTTAAAAAAATACGAAAATAAAGACATTTCTCTGCTTAGCGGAGGAGAACAAAGAAGAGTTGCGCTTGCCAGCCTTCTTTTACAAAAGCCCGATGTACTTTTACTTGACGAGCCGACAAACCACCTGGACGTTTATATGACTGAATTTTTAGAAGAAATGCTACTCAAAGAAAAATATACGTTTATCGTCGTAAGCCACGACAGGTATTTTATAGATAGAATCGCCACAAGGGTAGTTGAACTTGAAAACTGTAAATTAAGAAGCTTTAAAGGTGGATATGCCGATTACATCCGTCAAAAAGAAGAGCTGTTAAAAGCCAAAGAAAAAGAGTTCGAAAATGAACTGAGACTTCTAAAAAGAGAAGAAGAATGGCTAAGACGCGGCGTAAAAGCCAGACTTAAAAGAAACGAAGGCAGAAAAAAAAGAGTATTAGAGCTGCGTGATAAAGTTAAACAGGATAAAAGTGAAATTCGCCAGATTGAAATGCAACTTAAACGTGAGCTACTCTCAAAAGAAGAAGAAAAAATAAACCGCAAAAAAGTGATGTTTGAAATAGAACATTTAACCAAATCCATCGGAAACAAACTTTTGATTAAAGATTTTACTACAAGAATACTTCAAAAAGACAAAATTGCAATTGTAGGTAAAAACGGAAGCGGTAAATCCACTCTTTTAAAAATTCTTATCGGCGAAGAAAAACCAGATAGCGGAATTATCAAAATAGGAGAAAACGTAAAAATCGGGTATCTTGATCAAAGAAAATCAATGCTGAGCGATGATAAAGATCTTATCGAAACATTCTGCCCGCAAGGCGGAGATCACGTAAATGTAAGAGGAAGAAACATTCATGTATACGGTTATTTAAGAGAGTTTTTATTTCCTCCTGAATATCTGACAAAAAAAATAGGTGTTTTAAGCGGAGGAGAAAAAACGAGAGTCGCACTTGCACTTTTATTTACAAAAGATTATGACGTATTGATTCTTGACGAGCCTACGAACGATTTGGATATTCCGACTATCAATATTTTAGAAGAGTACCTTATGGATTTTGAAGGAAGTGTGATATTCGTCAGCCACGACAGATATTTCGTGG
>Ga0129324_10001288_pt1 | contig 16401 bp, 17 predicted proteins | sample CPBDNA_7_FD_96879 | JGI IMG/M metagenome (GOLD analysis project Ga0129324, IMG submission 96879) | Freshwater to marine salinity gradient microbial communities from Chesapeake Bay, USA - CPBay_Spr_15_0.2_DNA | ecosystem: Environmental > Aquatic > Marine > Coastal | place: USA: Chesapeake Bay... | reverse complement strand
TGAGAGCATAATGGTCACAAGTCACTTTTTCACGTTTTTTCAGAAAAAGGAGGGTGGCCACTTTCACGAAATGGACATTTATAAATGTCCAAAACCCAAAACGGATCGCCAGACCCAGATTCGTGTTTTTTTACGTTTTTTAGAAATAATCAATATGTTTAAAAATATATAATTAATTTATCTAGTAAATAGATATGGAACCAACAAATGATATAGAAGATTTATGGTCTTTTTATATCATTCAAAACAAAGGATGCACTTATGCTGGTGTTTCGCCTGACCCAGTGAAGCGGTTGCGTAAACACAATGGCGAAATATGTGGCGGCGCAAAATACACATTAAGTAAAGGTCCTGGATGGACGCATGTTTGTTTAGTGCATGGTTTTCAAACAAAACAACAATCGCTACAATTTGAATGGGCAGTAAAACACGTTCCCCCTCGCGATAGTGGAGGCGTAATTAACCGCCTTAAAAAATTATTTGTTGTATTAAATAAAAAAAATTGGACGAGTAAAGCAATAGAAGCCATAAAAGTTCCTCTAACACTAGAATGGAAAATAACCCGTCCGGATAGTTTGAATGATCAACATTTGCCAGAATATGTATCACAAATTAATTCAATCTCTCTTCAACAATCATACTGAATGACCAATCATTATCATATAAGTTAACCAAATTTCCTTTATCGTCCGTTAAACGAACCGAGAATCGTTGTAAAATCGATGGGGCTACATAATTTCTTTTATGCACGGCTAAATCAGCACCAAATTGAACGTATGGATCAGGTCGTATATTTTTAATATCGCGGAGCGGTATAATAGCAAAGGCAGAACCAGAATTTGGACCAGATAATTTATTATTAAACCCAGTAATTAAATTATTAACTGAACTGGAATCTGTGATAGCATCTATCGTATATTGTTCTGCTTGAGTTAATGAACCTTCACGCAATCTACACGCAACACGCGTTGTTTTATAAAAATCGGTAATACTAACTGCAGAATAATTTTTAGTGCTAGTAATATTATAAAGACCGCTTGATAATCGAGGTCCATAATCTTCCACTGATAAAACAAAATACTTCGGACCATATGTATCAGGTGGAACATCCGCTGTTATTTTATTTTCTTCTCCTGGGAATAAAGTAATAGCAACATCTCCAGTAGTAGCATCCGCATCTGTTCGAAACCCTAATAGCCATCCCAATGTAGTATTAATGCCTAATGTTTCAAATTTAGATAATACAAAAGAGCCACAATTATTAAAATTAACAACATTGGATTGTATAAAAAAGATGACAGTAATAGAAAGAGATAAAGTATCATTATTTATAAAAGAAATCCGATTTGTTCCAGCATTATATGAAATTAATAAACTCTGTGTCGCTATATTTGATTGAGCAATAGTATTTATTGTGCTAACCAATTCACTGGGTGTATAATTCCCATCAGGTATATTGATAATAACACCATTATACATGAAAAAGGTATTACCAGACCGAGCATTGAAAGCATACCAAGAAGTAGGAATTTGATAAGAATATAAACGAAGTGATGTTGCTTTTGTAATAGGATTTGTTAAATTAAAAGTAAAACTGGTATTGTATGTATTTGATAAAGGATTATCATTATAAGGTAAAATATTAGACCGGTATTGACTATCAATATTTACAATATGCGTAGCAATCATAGGTGCGGCAGGTCCTCCAGAAGAAGTCCGTTGCTGTGGTTCAATAACAACGTGTGATCCTTCTCCATAATAATTAACCGAGTCTAAATTGGAATCATTCTTAAGACCTGTTTTATCCCAAATTTCTTTTATTGACTCCATATTATCATTGTTTGTAACATTATCTTCCTCCTCTATATTTTGTATATAATCAAGAACCTTATCACGTGCTTCGCCAAAAAATCTCTCTAAATCCGGTTTTTCATCTGTTTTCATTTTGGCAATCAATGTATTTGCTACATCTGTTACGTTAAATTCATTAGGATCAATAATATTAAAAATAGATAAAATGTCTTCTATAGTATAGTTTTCTATATCAGTATCAATCTCATTGTCGTCCGACATATTACTAATATAAAACATCATTATTTTAAATGGTGTTTTTTGCTTTTCAATTTGGTGCGTTTTTTTCGGTTCCCTTTCTTACGTTTGGGTTTTTAGGAAAAAATTGAAAACTAATGTGGAGGCTGAGTGAAAGGAACCCTCTCGACCATCATATTATCATCATGGCGACCAAAGCGACCAAAGCGACCAAAGCGACCAAAGTTATTGTTGAAGTTGAAGAATGCAATGTATGCTACGAGCCGTTTAATAAAAGCACACACACGTGTGTTGAATGTGAGTATGGAAGCTGTAAGTATAAGGCGTGTGTTGCGTGTGTTCGTGCTTACTTATTAACAAGCACGAACGAGCCACATTGTATGGAGTGTAATCAAGCATGGACGGACAAGTTTACACTCATTCTGAAGAAGACTTGGTTGACCAACACCTATAAGCCGCATATCAAAAATTTGAAAGTGGATATTGAGCTTAGTCGGCTAGCGGAATCCATGCCATTGGCTGAACATGAACAATCCATACGCAATGAACAAAAAAAATTGGACGAAGTAAATAACCAAATTACGAAAGAATGTGAAGCATTTATTGCTTCTAAAAAGCCATTTGAAGATATAAAAGCTGAGTATGTAACCCAAGCGAAAAACGCATTGGAAAAAATAGTTCACCCTACATTGTTTAGTTCTACGAAATGTTATTCGTGGTTTCACGGGAATGTAAATAATAATAATGGCGGAATTGAACATAACATGAAGATATTAAAATGCCAAGAGGGTGATTTTATAGTCTCTTTAAAAAATAATGACCCCACACAATACGTTTTGTACGTGATGTATCATAACAAGGTAACTAAGCACAAAATTTGTAAAAAAGAGGATGGCTACATTTACGTGAACGATACCAAATTCCGAATTCATTTTATCTCGGGACTGATTGAATTGTTGAAAAAGCCACGCGAAGATTGGCCTTGCCAATTAACAAAAGTTGCTTATCCTCTTTTTAAAAATTATTATCAATCTCAATCACTATCCAATTATTATCGTGCGTGGGTTTCATTTATCTATACAAATGAGACAATGAAAACAAACCAAATGACACTCAATGAGATTGAAAATACACATAGAAAAAAAATGAAGGATACTTTCGAGAATGAACAATTAGCTCTCAGAACGCGTATATCTCGCATGAAGCGCCAAGGGCTGGTGAGAGCTGGTGGTGGTCAAGCAAATGTAGAGGAAAAGGAGGAAGAAAAGAAGGTCTTTTTCATGCCTTGTCCTGCGACCGATTGCCGAGGCATGCTTTCCACCCAATACAAATGTGCCATGTGTGATTTATATACGTGTAAAGAATGCCATGAACTCATTAAAAACGACGATGATGAGCATACTTGTGACCCCAACAACGTCGAAAGTGCCGCCGCCATTAAAAGGGAAACGAAGCAATGCCCTGGATGTCACAACCGAATCTATCGTTCGGAAGGATGTACACAGATGTGGTGTACTGGATGTCATACAGCGTTTGATTGGCGCACTGGTAAAAAAGTGCTTAGCGAGCGTCTTCATAATCCTCACTGGCAAGAGTATCAGCGCAGTATTAATAAGGGTGCTATTCCCCGAGCGCCTGGCGATATTCCTTGTGGCGGCTTATGTGGATGGGCTCATCTCGAAATTATTAAGAGTAAAATCGCTGATTATCCCGAACTTGTACGAAAAGTAGGTTCATTGTATAGGATGGTGGAACACATCAACAACAACTTACTACGTGAAGCACGTACACGTGTTCAGACCTTACGCGATTTTGAAAATCTACGTGTAAAATATATTTTAGGCGACATCAGTAAAGAGAAAATGGCGTCTGCTATCTACACGAGCGACAAAAAGCGTAAACAAAATGTTGAACTCGTCAATGTCTATGAAATTCTAAGTGGAGTTGGTGTTGACCTGTTCAATCGCTTATCCACAAGCACCGCTCCTGATAATATGTTTGTTGTCAAGGTAGTTGAAGAACTAGACCAATACAACGAGCTGCGTCTCTATGCGAATGGATTGCTTGCGACAATCAGCAACACCTATTCTATGTCGGTTCCGCAATATGAACCTGTATATAAAATGACTATGAGAATATTCAACCAGAAAACGCTGACTCAAATTCCAACGACACTTGAGGAAGAACAAAAAAAGGCTGATGCTGAAGTAGCTCGTTGGGCTGCTGTTCGTGCTGCCGAAGCTGCTCGTTGTGCTAGTGCTCGTCCTGCTGCTCGTGCTAGTGCTCGTCCTACTGCTCGTCCTGCTGCTGTGCTTGTGCCTACTGCTGTGCCTGTGCCTGTGCCTGCTGAAGTTTAATCAGTATCTTATTATAAATCCAAATGTTCGCTCTGCTTGTATTTCCTGTTAAAAATTGCCTTAAAATATTTCAAAAAATCAACCTGTTTATTGTTCATAATCCATGATGGGACTTCTGTAATGCCTTGTGCTCTCTTTGAGTGACAAGCACCTTTGAATAATAGCGTATTCATAATCGCTATTATTTTTTTTTCAATAGGTAATAATTCAATTTCTTTATTATCATCCAATACAATTCGATAATCACTTTTATAAATATATCGGTTATAATTGCGGTCATCATAGAGCTGATAACCCTTATCTGCTAACATAAAATTATTTTTAACTAACCCAATCGCCTTTATTCTATTTTCATTATTATGCATTTCCAATACAATCATAGTGCGTTTAATTTTATCCTTAACACGAATTGGCGTTCCATACATACTGCCTTTCCAATTGTTATTAGTAATCCATCGATCGCGTTCTTCCCATGTTTTTGTATTGAATCTGGTAGTTGTTAATGATATCATAGAAGGTTGAATTGATATGAATAGAGAGATTAATATCAATTTTATAGTATTATTATTATTAAATACTTTGTATTCTATATTGTATTCTATATTGTATTCTATATTGTATTCTATATTGTAATTATTTAATGCGCAGTTTGCTTAACGGTTACAATCAAAAATATTATATGAGGAACAATAGCCATTAGCCAAGCAATCGGTTTATAGCCTTCCTTACACATTTTATTCAAAGCAAACACCCAAGCAATGAATATAACTGCCTTTACAAAAAACCAAATAGCATCTACTTTCTTTACAACAAAATATAATAAGGTTAAAAAGGAAATAACAGCATATAATTGCGCTGGTTGACAAAAATCTAAAAATACATACATTATTATATATAATAAAACAATATATAATAAACATAATTACAAAATATGTATGATTACAAAAAATTCTTATAATTCTTCCTATGTAATTGCTGAATATGTAATTTATCATTCTCATTTAATTTAAAAAAATCAGCAATACTTTCATCTGATATATTTTTTGTAGCAGGGAAACCATCAATGCGTGTAATATCCGGTATAAATTCAAACGCGTATTTTTCCAAATATTTCATGCGATAACGAGCGGATTCAAATAAATAAAGAGCAAATTTAGTTGATAAAAATGCCTGTAATTGCATAAACTCTTCATCTGATTTATTAATAATAACATAATTATCTCTATTCGAGATTCCATATGTTCCATGTCTATCAAAATACGGAAATCCATACATTTTATGAGCCAATACTAATTTTTTTATACCATAATAACATTGAGGTGTATTACTATAATTCATTAGAAGAACTGGTTGTAGCTTTTCTAAAACACACGTTTTAATATTAGAATAAGGATACTCTTTTGTATTAATTTTTTCAATAAACTTACTTTTAACAGATGGCATATTTGTTTTCTTAACACTTAAATAACCCACTTTTTTTACCCAATATTGTAATTTATTTATAACTGATACGCCAAATACGGGTATCGGCTGTCCAATCGTATGCTCAAATTCTTCATATGTTTTTTTTATTTTATCGAATAACAATATTTTATTATCGGTTTTTTTCTTTGTTAGTAAGAAATAACAAGTAGGTGTTTGAGCTTCTCCTTTGAATAAAACATTTGTTTCGGTGTTAGTCAAACAATGTAGTTTTTCTATTTTGTATTGAGTCAATAAATTATGTATCTGTTCCTTATCTTGTTTTAACCATATTGAAGGTATAATCATACACAATTTTCCTGTATCTTGTTTCAGTAAGCCGAGAGATTTCATTATAAAAGTAGACCAAATGGTGCTACCTTCTTGTGTTTTTTTAATCTTTGTATTTGTAGGGACCTTCTTTATTCCACGTGAATTATAAGGAGGATTTCCTATAATATAATCAAAATGTTCTGGTAAGCTCGAAGAATTTCCCTGAACTTGATATGAATAATTACAGAAATTCATATGTAATATATTTGCTCTCTCTCCAAACATTTCTTTTAAAGCTATTATATTGCCTTCCTTGATTTCAACCATATATAACATATTTTCTATTATATGTGTTTTCCGTTCATTCTCATCAGGCATTGCTTTTAATAGTCCATTATTCAGACGTTCAAAAAGTATTATCATAAAATATCCCATTCCAGCACCAACATCTAACCATTTTTTTGATGAATCTGTAAAGACAATCGGATCAAATAAATCAAACATTTTATTTATTTGTAAAAATGGCGTATAAATCTCTCCATACTCTAGTTTATCTTCCTTACTTACACTAAAATCTTGTTGATAATTGGATAAATCTATGTTAAAAATAGACATATATTTATAACATAAATAAATTATACTATTGAATCGCGTCCAATAAAAAATCATGGTTTTCTATTATATGTTCAATCATTTTTTTATAATAAGGGCGAAATGGGTATCGTTTCTTCTTCAAGTCATCGATTGTCATCCACCTTATTTGACGTTTTTCAAATAGCCCATTTTTACAAATTAAGTCAGGTAAATTAGATTTAACAAATTTATGATGATTATTAAAATAAAGAGGTAAATTTTGATCATATGGTATTTTTACTAAAAAACTAGTATAATTCTCCATTTTTAATTTCAATACCAAACTAGTTTTAATCATTTGTTTTAATTCATTGACAGTACCGAGAAATCCATCTAATTCTTCATAAAATTCTCTCGTTGCAGTCTGTATCATGGATTCCCCTTTATCTTTCCCACCACCAAAATCAATCCATTTACGTTCATTGAATTCTTCACCAAATAATAAATAAACTTCTCCATTATGAAAAGCAATAGGTAGTATTCCGGCCCCCATATAATATAATATAATACCCAATATTATTTTATATTATATTATATTATCTTATCTTATCTTATCTTATGAATTCTATACAAAAAAGATTTGCTTTGTTTCTAGGCGCGTGTATACCATTACGATTTTTGATTGTATATCTAGTAAAAAATATTCATATTAACTATTTACATTATCTAGGATACATTGCATTAATACCGGCTTTTGGATTTTTATATCTTTATTTTACTGGAAAACGGCAAACGGGACCAGAAACACAAGGAGCACCTATATGGTGGTCTAAATTTCGGATTATTCATGGTCTATTGTATTTATTATTTGCTATTTATGCTATAAATAAAATCGCATTTGCCTATCAATTTTTACTATTGGATGTCATTATTGGATTAATTTTATTTTTATGGCATCATTTTATCAGTGGTAATTTTTCAAAATTATTTATGTAATTAAATATATAAACAAATTGCATTATTATATAAAAATATAATTATATAATAATAACAATGGCAAATAATCGTTGTTTTGATTCATTTAATACCATTCAATCCGCAAGTGAACGTTCTCAAGAAAAACGTCAACAAACGATTTATGGTGAAATACATAAAAATATTCAAGAATTAAGCACGGCAAATCCAGTTAAAAATAATGGTTTAAAATACAATAGCAACACGCGTATAAATACGACATGCGATATATCTAATGGATTTGTTGATGTAGCAACAAATTATGAGATGAAGAGAGATGTTAAAAATGGTGCTAATTTATTATATCCATCACAAACAGCTACACCAAAGTATCAAAGTTGGTGTGGTAATTTATATTCAGCCGATTATTCAAAATACAATGTTCAAAATCCAGTGAGCAATGATTCTTCTTTTAACAATATAGTTGTAGACCCAAGCGGTCTATTATTTTATGATACATGTGGGTTTACAAGTAAACCAGAACATTGGACTAGAATTGTTGATTTAAGTTTTCAATCAACATTCTTTGCAAAATCTGCGAATAATACTCTTAAGAAATGTTAATTATTTGAAATAGTATATAGGATATATATATATGTCTTGTAATTGCAATTATAGTGGGTTAAAAAGTCCTTGTGTCACTTGCGTAAATGTAGCAGATACAACTTCCAATACAAATATAACACAAAAAAGAATATGGAGACAAGTTCGAGTACCAGCTTCGATGTATTCTATGAATTTATCTTCATTCACAAGTGCCCAAAATCGTTTAGCAAGTGGAACTAACACGAATTGGAATCAAATGAGTGATAGAGTTTTACCTTCAGAACAAACTCTTGTTAATCATACACACGGAAATTCACTGACATCGACATTAACGAGCCATCGTCCTGGCGCTGCTTCACCAGGCGGAAAAGGGGTTGATGTTAAACATGATTCATACGCTCGTTATTTGAATAGAAAGAAAGCTTCTAATTTAAAAACTCAAACTACAAATATCGCAGCGGTACCTGTATATGGTAATAAAACAAAATCAATTGGTTTAATAAAAACAAGCGATCAATGCTGTACATAAATATATAAAATATATAAAAATATATAATTGTATAACTTAATTATATATGTTTTCGAAAAGAATGGGATTGGTTCTTACATATAATAATAAAAATACATCGCCATTGACTACATCTACACCAAGACCTGCGCCTACGCCTACATATACGCGAATGAATCGTTTAATGAATACAAATACAAATACAAATATAAATGGGAATACAATGAGTTCTATTATACACCAACCTCCAGGTACTTGTTCATCCTGTGGTAATTAAATGAAAATGATATAAGAGAATGATATAAGAGAATAATAATAACATTGTTTAATGTTTATACAACATAAAAATTAAACCACCTAATTATATATATAAATTATAATGGAAATTTTTAATTTCAATAGCGATTCTTATACAAATAATGAAATTGAAAGTTTATTACATTTGGCACATCCTTATTCTATCCATGATATAAATAATTCAAAAAAACGGCTAATTAGCCAGATTGGGTGTATGAATAATTTAGGGAATGATAAACAACGTGAAATTATTCAGTTTGTTGATAAAATAGCTTCACGTATGCAAGATGTTGTGGAAATGCCGTTATTACAAAACCATCGTGTTACTCAACAAGGAAGTAATTTTATTATAGAAACACCTGATAGTATTATCGGAAAACAAGCAAAAACTGAAAATGGACGTATGGCTTTAGAATCAAAAAGTGCACCACCAGGTTATATCAATCCTATTAATGTAAGAACAATTACTCAAGCCATAAGCATTGATTCGAGGTTTCGTCCTAATTATTATTCTTCCAAATCAACAAATTTTAATGTTATTTTACCTGCCATACAAAAAAATGTAGTAAGCATGCGTGTTTCATCCATTGAATTGCCGACAACATATTACGCAATATCTCGATACAATGGAAATGCCACATGTATTATTATTGATTTATCTGATGCGACAGAAGGATGGCTTTTAACTTTACCTGATGGAAATTATGAGCAATCATGGGCAAAAAATAGCAATGCGGCATCTATTTATCAAGCAATGAATGATGCTATCATTAACGCAAAACCTGTTTCAATCGCGGAAAATGGCAATGTCAGCGCAAATCTCTCTGGCACGAATTTAACTGCTGATGATTTGGTTTTTACTCTAGACCAAATTAGTGGAAAATCTTATTTTACAGCAGTTACTGGTGGAGATTTAGTTACAAGTGGATTTATCATACGATTTAATGTAGATATTGATGGAAATTTAAAATTAGATTCAAATTTACAAATGCGATTAGGTTGGCAACTAGGCTTCAGAGCCGCCGAATATGTATCTAAACCTAAATGTGTTTCTGAAGGCATTTGTTTAGTATGTGGACCACGCTATGGCTTCATATCAATCGATGACCATCAAAAAAATACTGGCCCAGCCTACATGGTAGCCTACGCAAATTCAATATTGCAAGATAATATTATAACCCGTATTAATTTAGCCGAATTACAAGCTGATGTAGGTGTTTATCAAAGCAGTAGTGATCCTGGTTTAAGCACTCAATTGAATCGCACGCGAGAATATTTTGGACCAGTTGATATTCAACGTTTACATATTTCCCTTTATGATGAGTATGGTAGAATTATTGATTTAAATCATATGGACTGGTCATTTACATTGAGTTTTGAAACATTATATAATTAAAATATGTTTCTCTCCATCGGTTCATCTCTTATATTTATTTATTCTTTCTCAAGTGCTTCATAAAAATCTTGTACCTTCTTATTTACCTTTATTTTTTGTGGATTAAAAGCTGTCAAATAAAGACCATCAATGCTTTTAATGCGCGATAAAGCAACGTATGTTTGTCCGCATTCAAATATATTGCTTCCGGCATCAATTTGAGCCATATCAAGCGAAACTCCTTGTGATTTATGTATTGTAATAGCCCAAGCATAAATAAGTGGAATTTGTTTAATACCAATCGTAGAAATATTTTCACTATTCCACGTGTGATAACCAATTGTTTGCTTTGAACCATTATTAAATTTAATAACCGGCAATTCGCCTATAAAACTATCAACTATTCCTTGACTTCCATTTACAATTGGATTGCTACTTTCCATATCAATATTCGCAATACACATGACTTGTGTTCCTTTTTTCAAAATAAGTTCTTTATCTGCTAACACATTATTCATTAAATATTTTAATTCCATATCTCGCTGTTCAGGTGTAATATTTGTATTTGATACGAATGTTTTTTCAGGCAACCCTTCGACTGGAGTTAATTTATAACGTTTTTCTTCCCCTTCTAGTTTTTTCAATTCAGAAGCATTAATAATTTCGGTCTCTCTGCGTCTTGGTAATAAAATAGTAGGAACAAATGTAGCTGGCAAGGATTTACCAATATGTGGTTTCAATAGTTCAAGTGATGATTTATATAATTTCCCCTTTCTGATTTGATTTAAAATTTTTGTATAGACAGCATCCGTTTGGCGAAATATTTTCTTTAATTGAACTTCTACATGAAATGTTGTTGGCCAACGAGGACTTTCGAAACAAAAAGCAGCAGCATTTGGGTCATCCTCAATATCTTCTTCGCGCATTACTGGTGGCAATTGATAAAAATCACCCGAAAATACGATTTGAATACCACCAAAGGGTAAATGTGATTTCATTTTACGTACGCTTCTACCAATACCATCAAGAATTTCAAAAATTTTTTGCGACATCATACTAACTTCATCAATAATAAGGACATCGACCTTCTTCCAATTTGCCGATTTATATTTATTTCCGGCAACACGTTTGATTATTAAATCAGCAGGGCCATTTGCTAGACCAATCCCAGCCCATGAGTGAATTGTTTTCGCCTTACAATTTAATAAAACAGCGGCACAGCCAGTTAAAGCACATACTTGAATTTTTCTCTCTTGATGAGATTTATTACAATAATCGACCATTTCTTTAATAAGCGCGGTTTTACCTGTACCACCTGGCCCTGTTAAAAATACATTATGTCCATCCTTGAACGCAGATAAGGCTTCTTCTTGCTCTGGTGATAATTCAATACCCTTTTTTTCTTGAATTACAGATGAATCAGACATAATGAGCGTTTTATTGTTATATACTATATTTATGAATACATTAAATCAATTTTGTTTTTAATGTATTAAATGTATTTCAAAATGAATTACGACGTGTTATTGAATAATCATTCACAACCACACCCACTTTCGGAAGTAATGGTTTATTTATATCATCATTTACACTTATGGTATCATTTACACTTATGGTATCATTTACACTTATGGTATCATTTACACTTATGGTATCATTTACACTATATTTCGGCGGAGGAATATTAATATTCATACTACATTTTGGTTCATTTTGTATTATACTAGAATTCATAGTATCAAAATGTTCTTGAGTAATCAAAACAAGGTCAGGTTGTGTATTTGCCATTTTTCGTTTTTTTCGTAAATAATCTAAATAACTAGCTGAACAAAATATACACAATATACTCGCAGAAGTATATCCAATACAAGGGTCTGCCATCTATTAGTATATAAATAAAATATTTTTAATATATATTTAATTATTATAAAATTGATTATTAATCATTTTACTTGGTATATATATATCCTATTAATGTTTACTTGTATATCCTGTCAAAGAAGCTATCAACGAAAAACATATTTTGATAGACACGTTATTGCTTGTGAGTTTTTATCTAAATCAAAAAGAGAAAAGACCATTGAAAGTGAAGAACTTGAAGACACGCCTAGTGTTCGCGAGTTATATGCTATTATTTTAGAATTGGCAACGAAGTGTAATCAATTAGAAGGGAAATTAAATGCAGTATCAAAATGGACTAATATAACGAAACAAAAATTAAATATTGTAAATTGGTTAAATACAAATCATAATAATGATGAAATAGAAGATTATGCTACTTGGTTTGGTAATGTGAAAATAACCGAAACACATTTAAATTATTTGTTTGAAACAGATTATGTCGGTGGCATTGTCGCCGCTTTGAAAGAATATCTTCCTATTAAAAAACAAAATGATAATATTGATACACGCCCATTAAGAGCGTTTACAAGCAAAGATAATGTATTTTATTTGTATAACAAATCAGAAAAACAATGGAAAATGGTTGATCTAGAATGTTTCAATAAATTAATGTATTTGTTTGATAATTTATTTATGGGGGAGTTTGTTAAATGGCAAAACACAAATAAACATAGAATATCAATTGAAGATAATTTTCAAGATATTTATTCACGGAACTTGAAAAATATAATGGGAGGAAAAAATACACGTGAACAATTATATTCACGTATAAAAAAAGAATTATATTTGTATATTCGCGATGAACCACCTAGTATACTAGAATATGAAATCACTTATTGATTATTATATGATTTACTTACGCATATATAAATTACTTACGCATATATAAATTACTTACGCATATATAAATTACTTACGCATACGGCGTGATTTCCCTTTTTTCCCCCTAGCTTTTTTATATTTGTGTTTACGCGTCTTTCGTTGTTTACCACCACCAACCGCGGGAGCAGCAGGGGCAGGGGCAGGGGCAGCGGCAGCGGCAACAGGCACGGCAGCGGCGGCAACAGGCACGGCAGCGGCGGCAACAGGCGCGGCAACAGGCGCGGCAGCGGGAGGAGTAGCTTTTTCAGCCTTTAATTTATCTGCATTTGCTCTTAATTCTTCATATGTTTTCGGATTCCAAGTAGGTAATTGATTATCTACCAAAAAGATACGATTACGCGAATGAAAAACATCATTAAATAATGACAAAGTACATTGGTCTTTTAATTTTTCATAAGAAAACGCTATATTAACATCTTCATTATTGTTTACTGTAAATACTTCTTCACCTCCTCTTTGGTTTTTTGATTTTCTAGAATGGTGTTTAGAATTTTTATCCTTCTTACCACCTTTACGCATACTAGCACCTAACGTTGATTGAGTCATTGTATTACTCCATTGTGCTTTAGCTTCGGTATGATATTTGGATATAGCCGATGTCACATCTTTCAATTTACTCATTGCAACTTCAAATCCATTTACTAAATCTTGGTCTCTAAATTTATTTTGTAAAAGTCCTGGCGCAGTTAAATCTATTTTATACGGGAAAAAATTAGCATCATTCTCCTTGGGAATAAGACCACTATGGTAAAATTTCATTATATCGTGCATACTCCACCATTTGTATCTTTGTTTCAATTCTTCCGGATTATTTTTTTCAATATCTTCATATATTTTTTTTTCGGCATCACTCAATATTTCTTTGGGAATTAAAAAAGGTTCAGAAAAAGATAAAGATGGCATTTATATATTAGATGAATAAATAAATGTTAGAATTTATAGAGGAAAGTATATAGTATAGAATTTACATAGTATAGAATTTACATAGTAGTTAAACATTGTATTTTTTCTTAAAATCATCTATTGCCATTATTGGTATGCCCAGTTCTCGAGCATTTTTTACTTTTACATTTTCATCTTCTTTTGTTTTTACAATCAGAACAAATATTGTTTTGTTTATACTTGTGCCTTGAATTGCGCCAATAGTTTCTAAATTGGAAATAGTTTCCTTATCTCTAAATCCAGTCATTATATATTTTTTTCCATTAAGAATATGGTTTATTGTAGGTGGTTTATTTGTATTTGACGCAACATTAGTATGATTCATAAGTTTATCATCTAGATGATTTTCTTTCATAAACACAACAAATGTATCTATATTTTCTACAAATCTTAATGATGTTTTTTCAGCCATACTTACTATCTCTTTTAGCATACCTAATTTTTTAGCAGGATGATATGTCTTCGTTAATATCAATGGATATGTATCTAGAATAAGTTTTAATTTTTTTATTCCAAACCCTCTGCCAAATAAATTAGAAGCATGCATTAATGCAGGCAAGGTTGCTTGTTCTATTTTCGCTACAATACTTTCTTTGATTTTTTTTGCCATTCGTTCTTTAAATCCGTCCACTTTTAAAAAGTCAGTTTCAGACATTTTTAATATCTTTGCTACCGAATCAAATCCTGCCGTCATTATTTTTTTTACATTGCCTGCGCCTAATCCATCCACATCTAAAGTACTGAAAAACAATGTAATATTTTTCTCTCTTACCCCAATATCATTTTCCTTGTTATATAGCATTACATCGACCTGAGTTTCATTCCATTCATAAGGAACAGACGGCATTTGTCCTTGTTTTGCCGGTTGTATGATATCAACAATATGCGGAATAACATCTCCACTACGTATTAAGCGAATAACAGCACCCATGCCTATTTTATGTTCTTCAATGAATTTTCCATTAAATCCTGTCGTATATTCTATTGTTACGCCACTTAAAATAACCGGCTCTATTTGAACACGTGGTTTCAGGTAACCATCTTTGCTTGCTGTCCATATAACATTTAATACTTTTGCTTCCGCCATTTGTTCTGATAATACCATTTTAAAAGCAAACGCATGCTCTGGATTACCTGATTGGCGTTGATAAATTACATCATTCATACAAATAACACCATCTATTTCATATTCATATTCAGACCGCCATTTTAAAAGAGTGGTTGATAATGATTCATTTGTTACAATGGAGGTATTTTTATATTCTACCACGCCATAGGCTGTTTTTTTATTTGTTAGCGACGCTAACATGGTTAAATAATCCATTTGTTTGGACGGAGATAAAACAGGACTTAAGACTTCATATGCTACAAATTCTATATCCATACATGTAAGTGGATTTGGTTTTTTCTGATTAATTATACCAGCCACAAAATTTCGTGGATTTGCAAATCCCTTAGCATACTTTGAATTAAATACCGATTTTTTTATGATAAATTCACCACGTAATGTTATATTATTTGTGGTTGGTAAATTAAAATAAGGGAGAAAATGACTAATATCTTGCCCAACTATTCCATTTCCACGTGTGTATAATTTTGGTATGCCTCCTTCCCCTTCTGTGCTATAAAGACCACTGACACCATCTAACTTACATGATAACACGTATGGTCCTTGATATGTTTTTATCCAACGCTGTAAAGCATTTGTATCTGGTTTTATCTTATCCATCGACCACATTTCATAAGGTAATTTTACTTTTTGTTTTCCAACGCATTTTGTATGCCCTTCTTTTGCTATTTTATTTTTAGGAAATCGTTTTATTGTATAGTCACATAAAATGTCATATTCATTGTCAGTTAAAATCGGCTGGTTATTAAGATAATAAGCATTATTAGCCGTATGAATGATATCACTTAGTTCCTTTTCTGATAATTCATCTAGCGTATTAATATTAAGATTTTCCATTTATTATACTTATTTATGATACCATCTTTATATTAATATGGTTTCAATTTATTATGTTAATGTTTTAACGTTCAAGTATATATTTTTTTTAACATAAAATATATATTATGAGTTGGCAACAAAATAATAACCGAAATAGATCGGGAAATGAAGGTATTGTTTGGATACCTAGTGGTCCAGCGTCTTGTTTAAGAGGTGTTACTGGAGTTACAGGCACTACTGGACCTACTGGTTACACTGGTTACACAGGTTTCAC
>Ga0129324_10001278_pt1 | contig 16494 bp, 15 predicted proteins | sample CPBDNA_7_FD_96879 | JGI IMG/M metagenome (GOLD analysis project Ga0129324, IMG submission 96879) | Freshwater to marine salinity gradient microbial communities from Chesapeake Bay, USA - CPBay_Spr_15_0.2_DNA | ecosystem: Environmental > Aquatic > Marine > Coastal | place: USA: Chesapeake Bay... | reverse complement strand
GCTGATGCAATTGTTAGAGCACAGGAAGTTGCTAAGAAAGCTGGCGGGCTAGATGGCATCATCGATGTTGCAACTCTTACCGGCGCACAAGTTGTCGCGCTGGGAACTCGAACAAGTGCGGTCATGACAAACGATGTGGAATTTTCTCAACAATTTTTAGAAGCATCCGAGAAAGCTGGTGAAGCTTTCTGGCCAATGCCACTTCCCGAAGAACTCCGCGCATCACTTGATTCACCTGTCGCAGATCTTGCAAACATTGGTGACCGAATGGGCGGCATGTTGGTCGCTGGTCTCTTCTTGAAGGAATTTATTGAGCCTGATATTTCGTGGCTTCATTTAGATATTGCAGGGCCTGCATATAACGAGTCCACTCCACATGGATATACGCCAGTTGGTGGTACCGGAATCGCCCTCCGATCCCTTGTAACCTTGGCTGAGTCGGCTTCATCACAAGCGCCGCGTTCAGCGTAAATCTTCAATCAACCTCGAATTAGGCTCTGGTGGAATTCGTGGCAAGATTGGGCTTAGGTTTCATCCGTCATAGAAGGTATTAGAAGGTAATAAGCGAAAGGCGTTCTGTGTCGCAATTTGATGTAGTGATTCTCGGTGGAGGCAGCGGCGGATACGCCTGCGCCCTACGTTCATCTCAACTAGGTTTATCGGTTGCTTTGATCGAGGAGAACAAGCTCGGCGGCACATGTTTACATCGCGGTTGCATACCAACTAAGGCGCTACTTCATGCCGGAGAAGTTGCCGATAGCTCGCGCCACTCCGCTGATTTTGGGGTCAACACCCAATTCATCGGCATCGATATGTTGGCAGTAAACGCTTACAAAGATGGCGTTGTCTCAAAACTTCACAAGGGGCTACAAGGTTTAGTTAAGTCTCGTAACGTTACCTACATTGAAGGCCACGGCCGTTTAGTTTCGAAGAACGAAGTTGAAGTAAACGGCGTCAAATACACCGGAAAAAATATCGTTCTAGCTACTGGTTCTTATCCAAAGACGCTTCCTGGGCTAGATATTGATGGCACCCAAATAATTACCAGTGAGCAAGCAATCGCTATGGACCGCGTCCCAAAGAGCGTAATTGTTCTTGGTGGCGGAGTTATTGGTTGCGAATTTGCATCTGTCTGGAAATCCTTTGGTTCTGAGGTAACAATTATTGAGGGCCTTCCCCACTTGATTGCTCTTGAGGATGAATCTTCAAGCAAGGGCCTAGAGCGCGCATTTAGAAAACGTGGAATTAATTTTGAACTTGGAACTCGCTTTAAGTCTGCGAGCAAAGATGCCAAGGGCGTAACCGTGACTCTTGAGGATGGCAAGACCATTACTGCTGAAGTTCTACTTGTTGCAGTCGGTCGTGGTCCAGTTTCCTCAAACCTAGGTTATGAAGAAGCTGGTTTAACTATGGATCGCGGATATGTATTGGTTGATAACAAGTGCCGCACAAATGTTGCAGGTATTTGGGCAGTCGGTGACTTAATCCCAACGCTTCAATTGGCACACGTTGGATTCGGTGAAGGTATTTTGGTAGCTGAAGAAATCGGTGGCTTGAATCCGCGCCCAATTAATTACGACGGCGTTCCTCGAGTAACTTATTCTGAGCCAGAAGTTGCATCTGTTGGCCTTACTACTGCGCAGGCCAAAGAGCGCGGACATGATGTCGTTGAATTGAATTACGACCTAGCCGGAAATGGTAAAGCTCAAATCCTAAAGACCGCTGGCGCAATCAAGTTGGTTGCGGCAAAAAATGGCCCAGTTCTTGGAATTCATATGGTTGGCGCCCGAGTTGGCGAACTTTTGGCTGAAGCACAATTAATATTCAACTGGGAAGCAGAAGCATCTGATGTTGCTGCTTTGATCCATGCTCACCCAACGCTTTCCGAAGCTGTTGGCGAAGCGCACTTGGCACTTGCTGGTAAACCACTACATGCACACGGGTAACGGGAGAAAATAAAATGACCTTTTCTGTAACGATGCCAGCACTTGGCGAATCGGTAACTGAAGGAACTGTTACACGTTGGTTGAAAAACGAAGGCGACATGGTGGCTGTAGATGAGCCACTCCTAGAAGTTTCTACTGACAAAGTTGATACTGAAATTCCTTCTCCAGTTGCCGGAATTTTGCAGAAGATTGTTGTTGCTGTCGATTCAACCGTTGCAGTAGGTGCAGAACTTGCAGTTATTGCCGATGGTGCTTCGGGTGCTGCAACCCCAGCGCCAGCTGCTCCAGTTGCTGCCGCTCCTGTTACTCCACCACCAGCGCCGGCCGCGCCAGTTGTCTCTGCTCCCGTAACTCCTGCTCCTGCAGCTCCAGGCGCTGTTCCATCTTCAACCGGAACCATCGTGACAATGCCAGCACTTGGCGAATCAGTAACTGAGGGAACTGTTACACGTTGGCTTAAGAACGTTGGCGATCAAGTAGCTGTTGATGAAGCACTTCTCGAAGTTTCTACCGACAAAGTTGATACTGAAATTCCATCCCCAGCAACCGGCACTTTAGTTTCAATTGATGTTGCAGTTGATTCAACAGTTCCAGTTGGTGCTCGACTCGCAGTAATTGGTGGATCTGGTGCTGCAGTTCCAACACCACCTCCTGCAACTCCTGCAACTCCTGCAACTCCTGCAACTCCTGCAACTCCTGCAACACCACCTCCTGCAACTCCTGCAACTCCTGCACCTGTTGCTCCGATAGTTGCAGCAGCTCCTGTTGCAGCACCTCCTGCGCCAGTTGTTGCAGCACCGGTTGTCTCTCAAGTTTCCAACGATGATGCATACGTGACACCAATCGTCCGTAAATTTGCTTCCGAAAATAACGTTGATCTCTCGAAAGTTAAGGGCACCGGAATTGGTGGCCGAATTCGTAAGGAAGATGTTCTTGCTGCTGCTCCTAAGGCTGCTGCGGTCCCTCAAAGTTCTCCAGTTGCTTCAGCGCCAGTTGCACAATCCAGCGCTGCCCCAGTTGCGGTTTCACCACTACGTGGGACTACCGTAACAATGTCTCGACTTCGCAAAGTTATTGCAGAACGCATGCTCGAATCACTTCACGTAAGTGCGCAATTGACCACCGTCGTTGAAGTAGATGTGACAGCAATAGCTCGTCTGCGCGATCGCGCAAAGGCATCTTTCGAAGCCCGTGAAGGCACAAAACTTTCATTCTTGCCATTCTTTGCGGTTGCAGTTTGTGAAGCGCTTAAGCAGCATCCAGTCTTAAACGCCTCAGTCAATGGCGATCAAATTACTTATCACAACGCTGAACACCTAGGAATTGCCGTAGATACCGAACGCGGTCTCCTTGTTCCAGTCATTCGTGATGCCGGAGATTTAAATATGGGTGGCGTTGCCCGAAAGATCACAGATGTAGCGGCGAGAACTCGTGATAACAAGATTTCACCTGATGAACTTGGTGGCGGAACTTTCACAATTACAAATACCGGAAGTCGCGGTGCGCTCTTTGATACACCAATCATCAATCAACCCCAGGTAGCAATTCTTGGCTTAGGTGCTGTTGTTAAACGCCCTATGGTAATGAAGGGCACTGATGGCGGAGAAACTATTGCGGTTCGTTCAATGGTTTACCTTGGTCTTTCATACGATCACCGAATTGTTGATGGCGCAGATGCTGCAAGATTCTTAGTAACGCTAAAGGATCGTCTAGAAGGCGGCCGTTTCGAATCTGATTTGGGTCTCTCCTAAGTATGGCCACTCGCCTTCCGCTACAACGCGTGGCGGTTACTGGTGCATCCGGGTTAATCGGAACCGCGTTAGTTGGTCATCTCCGCAGTGAAGGACATACGGTCCAAAGACTTGTCCGCCGCCCTGCTATTGCGCGTGATGAGATAAGTTGGGACCCAAAGGCCGGAACTGTTGATTTAAGTGCGCTCGAAGGCGTTGATGCAGTAATTCATTTGGCCGGAGCAGGAGTCGGCGATAAGCGTTGGACTAAGAAATATAAATCAACAATCTTAAACTCTCGCTTACTTGGAACTACTGCAATAGCGAATGCAGTTGCAACAGTGAAGCCTTCCGTTTTTATCTCAGGAAGTGCTATCGGTTGGTATGGCGAAACCGGAAACCGCGCTGTTACTGAATCTGATCGTGGTGGCGATGATTTTCTAGCTGCGGTCTGCCGAGAATGGGAGAGTGCTGCAGATCTTGCCGGTGGCGTTCGCACCGTAAAGATAAGAACCGGTTTAGTTCTAGATCCAACTGGCGGCGCACTTGGAAGAATGATTCCACTCTTCCGTTTCGGTCTTGGCGGAAAACTTGGAAATGGAAAGCAGTGGTGGTCTTGGATTACCTTGCACGATCAAGTTCGGGCTATTTGCCATTTGATGGAATCAAAGATTTCTGGACCAGTGAATTTAACTGCACCTAATCCATCTACAAACCAGGAATTTACGGCCGCTCTTGCACGTGCAATGCATAGGCCAGCTCTTTTTCCTGCCCCAGGTTTTGCTCTGAAACTTGCTCTAGGCGGGTTTTCGACAGAAATTTTGGGCTCAAAGAAAATTCTTCCACAAGCTTTGTTGGACGATAATTTTGTCTTTGATTATCCGCACCTAACAAGCGCTCTAGAAACTCTTGTAGTTCCTCACTAAATAATTGCTAGTGCAGCTTGGCGCCCAGATCTCATAGCGCCATTTTGCGAAGGAACACTTCTGTGATCTCCTGCGATATAGATACCATCACTAATTTTTGGGTTGCGATCCAATTCTTCTAAATCGGTTCTAAATGGCAGGGATTGTTTTATTTCATATCGGGCAGCTAAATCCCAATTTCGGGTATCGCATTTCCAGAATCTCGATAACTCTTTTCGGACTTCGCTCTCGGATATCGGCGCAATAGTGGTGCTAGAAATCAGATTCACGCCAACTGGCGCATAACTTCTGGATACCTTAGAAATGACCAAGGAGTTAACGATTGGGCTCTTTGAGTCTAACGCCAAATAATTATCGTCTGTTAAATTTTCGTTGGTTGCGTGATACCAAGTCGTTGAACTTAAAGTATTTGGAATCTCGCCAAGATCAAGCATCTGTGCCGCCGTTGTTAGATCTGTGGCAACTACGATTTCATCACAGTCAATTCTGCCAAAGTTGCCGTGAACACTCCCCTGCTTAATCTCATCAACTTGTGAATTGAATCGAAAATCCGATACTTCGAGAGCAAGGTTTTCGCTAAATTTTCCAACACCAAATTGCGGGACTCCTGGCCGCCCAAGAATAAATGACCGAATAATCTCTCTGGCGATATCGGCCCGAATTAAATCAGGGCTAGTTAGAAATACACCTCGCAAAAATGGTGATAGTGCAGTTTCATACAGACCTTTAAATCTCTGGCCGGAATCTCCTAGTTTGCTATCTCTAGAATTGCTAGCCAAGAATTTTGCGAATGCAATTTTCTCGGAGAAGCTTCCGATACTCAGGGTTTTTGCTAAGTGACTTAAGCCAATTTTAACTTCACCAGACTCTTCGAAAATCCGAAGATTGTTAAACACTTCGCAGAATTCCAAACCACAGAGCGCGTTCAACCTTTTTATCTCGGAATAGTTTGGATTTATGACCTGAAAGCCATGATCAAATAGAAAGCCATTGACCGAATCTGTTTTTACTCTTCCCCCAACGCGATCACTGCTTTCAATAACAGTAACGCTTGCACCTCGGCGCTGCAGGTAGATCGCGCAGGTCAGTCCAGCTAGACCTGCGCCAACTACTACAACTGATTTACTCACTTACCTTGATGCTGTAACTTGGAAGGCCACCAAACCTTTGGCCCAATTTCGTGCACCAGTGCTGGAACCAAAATCGAGCGAACGATCATGGTGTCGAGCAGAACTCCGAAGGCAACTGCGAAACCTAATTGGGCAAGGAAAACCAGTGGCAAAACTCCTAGAACTGCGAATGTTGCTGCCAGAACAATTCCTGCCGATGTAATCACACCACCAGTAACTGTTAGGGCCTTCGTCATTCCTGCTCGGGTTCCCAACTTCAGTGATTCTTCACGGACGCGAGTCATCAAGAAGATGTTGTAGTCGATACCCAGTGCGACCAAGAAGATGAATGCGAATAATGGGAATGCCGGGTCTGATCCAGCAAAACCAAAGATATGGTTGAAGACAATTGCGCATGCGCCTAGGGTGGCAAAGAAAGAAATTACAACGGTCGCAAGAAGAAGAACTGCTGCGTAAATAGAGCGTAGAAGCAAACCAAGAATTATTGCAATCAGAAACAGAACGATTGGAATAATCAGATTTCGATCATGCTTGGATGCTTCATTGATGTCGTAACTAACTGAGGTGGATCCACCAACGAGGATTGATTTATCCAGGCTCTCCATATCCGCACGAAGTCCTGGAATCAGTGCAATAGCCTCTTCAGAATCTGGCGCATATTTCAAAGTTACATTCAACAGCATATTTCCATCTACAACTTTTGCTGGAGGAAGTGGTTCTCCCGGAACTGCAAAGCCCATAAACATAGCTTCTACCGAATCAACTCCAGGATTTGATCTTAATTTTGCAATCGCAGCTGGTGCAATTGCTTCTTTAACAACAACTTGCGTTGGTTGCCCCTGTCCGCCAGGAAAATGCTTAAGCAATTCTTCTTGACCGACTACCGAATCAGTGCGCTTAGTGAATGAATCAATTGTTGATAGACCGGTCGCATTTAGCGTTGTTGAGAAGCCAGCCAAAACTATGAGCAGCGCTGTCGCACCGATCCAATATCTACGAGGTTTGCGTTCAGTCGCTACTCCAACTTTGGCCCAAGCTCCAGTTAATTTCTCATCAGCCTCACCGAAGCGAGCAATTTTTGGCCAGAATATCCAGCGTCCAAAAATAACCAACAGCGCGGGCAGAAGTGTCAAAATCGTAATCATCGAACAGATAATTCCGATTGCGCCAACTGGACCGAGGCCGCGATTATTATTCAATTGACTTAGAAGCAGAACCATCAGCCCAATAACGACGGTGCTTCCGGAGGCTAGAATTGGTTCGACTACTCCGCGCCAAGCAACTTTCATGGCATCGAATCTGGATTCGTGAAGGTGAAGTTCTTCTCGGTAGCGGGCAATCAAGAGCAGCGCATAATCTGTCGCGGCGCCCAGCACCAGAACCGAGAGAATTCCTTGGGATTGTCCATCGAGTGTAATTACATCGTTCTTGGCCAATAGATAGACAACGCCGCCAGCAAGGGTGAGGGCTATGCCCGCTGATAGCAAAGGCAGAATCCAAAGAATTGGCGATCTGTAAACAACAATCAAAATAATTGCAACTACAGTTGCGGTAGTAGTCAAAAGCGTTGAGTCAATGCTGCCAAATGCACCGAAGAGATCAGCCAAAATTCCAGCAAATCCAGTTGTATGTGTTACGAAACTATTACTATCTGCAAATTCATTTGCATAATAACGAATCGCTTCGACTATTCCAGGAAGGGCTGGCTCTTCGCTGCCTGGAAGAAATTCAGTAGCAATCTGGACGCTGATCGGAAAGTTGGCAAGAATCGCTTCGCCATCTTCTGACGGAAAGGCAGTTATCGGAGCGCCATCGATAAAGTAATCTGAAATTGGGATTGAAACATCATTTCCTTCAGTATCTTTCAAAAGTTCGCCATCACTGTGAACTATTGGCTTAGAACCAAGAGTCTGTGTAAATGCCTGAGTCGATGCAATTTTTTCTGGGGTAACTTCACCAGTAAAGAGAACTAGGGCTGGAATCTGATCATTCGCACTATCCGAAAATTTTGTGATTGCATTTGCTGCTCTTGTAGCTACCGAATCTTCAGGCAGGAATGAGGAGTTGTTGTTCTCCTGAACTGTCGAAAGCTTGCCAAAAAGTGGCCCCGTGAAACTTGAGATTGACATCCATGCGATGACTACAACGATGGCCAGCCAAAGCGGTTTGCGCCCCTTAATTGTTCGAGTTTTTGAGGTTTTTGATTGAGCGTCTGAGATCATGCCTAGCCTTCCGATTTCAAGCCCTAATAATTGGTTAAGAACCGTAGGTTACCTTAGGCTCAGACCTATGTATGCGAAGACTTCAAGCCTCAGAGTGAATGCTGGTCAGATAGCGGTAGAACACTTAGGTCTTGTCGACTATAAAAAAGCCTGGGAATACCAACGTGAAATTCAGTCTGGGGTTATCGAGGGTCGAATTCCAAATACATTGATTTTGGTTGAGCATCCTTCGGTTTACACCGCAGGCCGGCGCACGCAAATTGAAGAACGACCAATCGATGGAACACCGGTAATTGATGTTGACCGCGGCGGAAAAATTACCTGGCATGGCGAAGGCCAAATTGTTGGTTACCCAATCGTTAAATTGCGTAATCGAAATGATGTAGTCGGATTTGTCCGCGAAATTGAGAGCGCACTAATCGATGTCTGCGCAGAATTTGATTTGAGAACTGAGAGGTATTGCGAACGGAGCGGGGTCTGGATCCGAGATTCGAAATCAGATCGAAAGATTGCTGCGATTGGAATTCGAGTGGCGAAGGGCGTAACCATGCATGGGTTTGCCTTGAATATAAATCCTGCTCTCACTGCCTATGATCACATTTCGCCATGCGGATTCACCGATACTGGCGTTACTTCACTCGCAAAAGAGCTTGGCAATGATATTTCGATTGAGGAAGTTCTACCTGTCCTTGAACGTCATTTATTGACTGCACTAGAACGGATTTCAGAATGACACTCGCTCCGGAAGGTCGGCCATTACTTCGAATTGAAGCTCGTAATGCCGCGGTTCCAATTGAGCGCAAACCTGAATGGATTAAGACCCGCGCAATCATGGGGCCGGAATACACCGCGCTTCGTGCGTTGGTTGCAAAGGAAGGCCTACACACAGTCTGCCAAGAAGCAGCCTGTCCAAATATTTTTGAATGTTGGGAAGATCGCGAAGCAACTTTCTTAATCGGTGGCGAAAAATGCACCCGACGTTGCGACTTCTGCAATATCGATACCGGAAAACCTGATCCCCTAGATCGAGATGAGCCTCGCCGGGTTGCTGAATCTGTACAAACTATGCAACTTAAATATGCAACCATCACTGGTGTAACTCGTGACGATTTAGAAGATGAGGGCGCCTGGTTGTATGCCGAAACAATTCGCAAAGTCCATGAACTAAATCCAGGCACTGGCGTCGAAATGTTGGCTCCAGATTTCAGCGGTAAGTCACATCTGTTAAATGAAGTCTTTGAAACTCGTCCTGAAGTTTTTGCACATAATCTTGAGACCGTTCCCCGAATATTTAAAAGGATTCGCCCGGCCTTTAGATACGAGCGTTCACTCGATGTGATTTCGCAAGCCCGAGCTTTTGGTTTAATTACCAAGTCGAATCTAATTCTTGGAATGGGCGAAACCCGCGAAGAAGTAACCCAAGCCCTGATAGACCTTCATGCTGCCGGTTGTGACTTAATTACGATCACCCAATATTTGCGACCAACACCTAAGCACCATCCAGTCGAACGTTGGGTCAAACCAAATGAGTTTGTTGAACTTAGCGCTGAGGCAAATGACATTGGATTTGCTGGCGTAATGAGCGGCCCACTTGTTCGATCAAGTTATCGCGCGGGCAGGTTGTATAAGCAAGCACAAGAAAAACGAGCAAATATCTAATGCGTGATTTCGTCTATCCCCCAGTTGTTGTAACGATAAAGACGCTCTGGAAATATTTAGGATTGAGATTTGATTTCAAGGGCACAGAGAACATTCCCGCAACAGGTGGCGCAGTTCTCGCCATCAACCACATCGGATATTTGGACTTTGCCATTACGGGAACTGGGGTTCTGCCACGCAAGCGATATGTCCGCTTCATGGCAAAGAAAGAGATCTTTGATCACAAAATTGCTGGCCCACTAATGCGCGGCATGCACCACATTTCCGTTGATCGATCTAGCGGCTCTAGTTCTTTTGTTGCGGCCCTGCGGTATTTGCGCGCAGGTGAAATAGTTGGGATCTTTCCGGAGGCAACAATTAGCCGGAGTTTTGAAATTAAAGAATTGAAAACCGGTGCGGTTCGATTGGCTATGGGATCAGATACTCCGATAATTCCAACAATTGTCTGGGGCAGCCAGCGAATTTTCACAAAGAAGGTAAAGCCAAATTGGAAGCGGAATAAGTTCCCCATCACTGTCGCATTTGGCCAACCTTTTATAGTTAAAAAAGGGCAGGATGTAGATGAAGCGGAAGCTAATTTACGTCAGCAGATGAAGGACCTACTAACACAAGTGCAAGATTCGTATCCAGATTCACATGTTGGACAGCGATGGGCGCCAGCTCGTTTAGGTGGAACGGCACCAACCCCTGAGCAAGTTGAAATAGAGTGGGCAGAGCATTTGCTTAAACAAGAAAGAGAGAAAGCAAAGAATGAGGAGAAGGCGTAATGGCTCTATTTAAGAGAAAAGCTAAGGCCGAAAAAGTTAAGAGCGAGAAGAAAGGACAGATGAAGGTCCTAAAAGATGCCTTCGCCCTAGTTCGCAAGCACCAGCCAATTGCATTTTTGTGGATGATACTTTCCTTCGTCGTAGTAATGAGCATTGGACTTATTCTTGGCTTGAATTTTGATCACCCAATCTACTTCTCAATTATTTCGTTTCCAATTGCATTTCTAGCTGCATTCTTCGTCTTTACCCGGCAAGCCAATACCGCAGCATTTTTATCAATCAAGGATCAACTTGGTGCAGGAGCTTCGGTCTTGATGGCGATTCGCAAAGGATTTACAACAACTACAGCAGTCAGTGTTGCTCGTAACCAAGATATGGTGCACCGAAGTGTCGGTCGCGCAGGCATCGTTCTCGTGGGAGAAGGTAGCCCCGCAGTCAAACAACTTCTGCTAGATGAGCGTCGCAAGATGGAGCGCTTTATCCCAGGTGTTGCACTAACCGAAGTAATTGTTGGTGAAGGTGCTGGTCAAGTTCCACTTCGTAAACTACAGAAGCATCTAAAGAAGTTGCCAAAAAAACTTAATAAAGTTCAGTTGCGAGAACTTCGTAGTCGAATCAAAGCTGTTGGTGGATTGAATATTCCAATTCCTAAGGGTCCAATGCCAATCAATCGAAATGCCAAAATTCCTAAACGTTAATTAGGCTTTAGGGTTTTTCACAACTACAGAATTTGCGACCCAGTCATGCAATCCCCTGCCCTCTCGAGTAAAAACTGCTGGGAGCACTAGGCAGATTAGAAGCGTTCTAATCAAAACTTTCCGGGCCGGCACAACTCCATAATTTGTAAAATCCACCACTCGCATTCGCAGTATCCGCTGACCTGCTGACGCCTGCTGCAAAGTGGTCAAAATACTGACCTGGATGAAGAAGATTACTAGCGTGCTGATCGACCTAGATCCGAATCCCACCAGGCTCGAGATGAGCAGACACATCAGCCAATCGATAATCAGAGCCAGAAATCGACGGCCCGTGCCTGCTTTAACCATCCCCCAAGGCTATCTGTTCCTATATCTTCGTGAGCCGCAACCCCACCTGAAAGGTGAAACATAAATGTAACAATTCGGTTAACCGTTTTTTACGTTGACCACCTATATTTTCCCCATCACCAACCAGATTGGCAGGCGCAGCGAAGCACCTGTCCAGGCGGACTAATCCTAAATCGGGAGAAAAATGTTTAAGAATTCTGCAGAAGTTTTTGCCTATATAAAGAAAGAGAATGTAAAGCTAGTCGACGTTCGTTTTATTGATCTTCCAGGTATCCAACACCACTTCAACGTTCCAGTTGAATCATTTGATGAAGCTATTTTTACTGATGGTCTAATGTTCGATGGTTCTTCAATCCGTGGTTTCCAAGCAATTCACGAATCAGATATGAAGTTACTTCCTATTCCAGAATCAGCATTCATCGATCCATTCCGTGATGTTAAAACTTTGGTAATTCTCTTCTCAGTTCATAACCCAGTAGACGGTTCGCCATATTCACGTGACCCACGTGGCGTTGTAGCAAAAGCTGTTAAGTATTTACAGGGAACCGGAATTGCAGACACTGCATTCTTCGCACCTGAAGCCGAGTTCTACGTATTCGATGCAATTCGTTTTAAGACTGGCATGAACGAGTCTTACCACCACATCGATTCCTATGAAGGCGCATGGAATACCGGGGTTGAATACGATCCAGATGGCACACCAAACCGTGGGTATCGCACACGCATCAAGGGTGGATACTTCCCAGTTTCACCAACCGATCAATTCGCAGACCTCCGCGACCAGATGGTTATGAAACTTGGCGAAGCCGGACTTCTAGTCGAGCGTTCACACCACGAAGTGGGAACTGCAGGACAGATGGAAATTAACTATCGCTTCTCAGATATTTTGAATGCTGGCGATGATGTGATGAAGTTCAAATACATCATCAAGAACACTGCATGGGAAGCTGGTAAGACAGCTACCTTCATGCCAAAGCCACTATTCGGTGACAATGGTTCAGGTATGCACGTTCACCAATCACTCTGGAAAGATGGCAAGCCATTGTTCTTCGGTGATGGATACGGCGATCTTTCAGATATGGCTCGTTGGTATATTGGTGGACTTCTAAAGCATGCACCTTCATTGCTCGCATTCACCAACCCAACCGTTAACTCATACCGCCGCTTGGTTCCAGGATACGAAGCGCCAGTAAATCTCGATTACTCAGCACGTAACCGTTCTGCATGTATTCGTATCCCAATCACTGGTTCGAATCCAAAGGCAAAGCGCATCGAATTCCGTTGCCCAGATCCATCATCAAACCCATACCTAGCATTCGCTGCAATGCTTATGGCCGGACTAGATGGAATTCAAAACAAGATCGAGCCACCAAAGCCAGTTGATAAGGATCTGTATGAACTAGAGGGCGATGAAGCTGCTTCTATTCAACAAGTCCCAGGATCACTTGATGCGGTTCTAGATAATCTAGAAGCTGATCATGAGTTCCTACTAAAGGGTGGCGTATTCACCAAGGATCTAATCGATACTTGGATTACTTGGAAGCGTAAGGAAGAAGTGGATTACGTCCGCTTGCGTCCACATCCAGCAGAGTTCGAGCTTTACTTCGACCTCTAAGTCATAGAGTTAAAAAAGCCCTCCAAGAAATTGGGGGGCTTTTTACTTAGATTACAGCTTGGAATTAGAGCGAGAATCCCACGGGAAGTTCGAGACGGTTCTCACTTAGTAATTTTGAATCGCTAAGTATTGTCTTGGTATCGCCATCTGCAACAACAATGCCACCAGATAAAATAATTGATCGCTCACAGAGTTCATACGCATAAGGAATATCATGTGTGACCATCAGAATTGTGATTTCCAGCGAACGCAAAATATCTGCCAACTCTCTGCGACTTGCCGGATCAAGGTTTGAGGATGGTTCATCCAAAACCAAAATCTCTGGCTTCATAGCAAGAACAGTTGCAACTGCAACTCTTCGCCTCTGACCGAAAGAGAGGTGGTGTGGTGGGCGATCTTTGAATTCAGACATGTGCACTAGTGCTAGCGCTTGGTCAACAACTGCATCAAGTTCGGCCCCACGAAGACCCATGTTGTAAGGACCGAAGGCAATATCTTCACCGACGGTTGGCATGAAGAGCTGATCATCGGGATCTTGGAAAACAACACCAACCTTGCCACGAATCCGGCGTAAGAGCTCTTTATCCTTTGTATCAACTACCTCACCAGCAACACTGACAATTCCATGTTCTGCCGGATGAATACCATTCATATGCATTACTAAAGTTGTTTTACCGGCACCATTTGGCCCAAGGATTGCAACACGTTCGCCGCGCTCTACCCGCAGGTTGACGCCAAAGAGCGCTTGGTTACCGTCTGGATAAGCAAATGCCAAATCTTCGATTAATAGGCTTGGTGCAATTGTCATTATTTATCCGATCACAAATGTTGAGATAAGTATAGAAAGCGCAAAGAGTGGAAGCGCAAGACCTTTTAGCCAAATCTTAAACGATGCACCTTCGCTCTGGTCATGTGGAAGTACTCCGCTATATCCGCGAGAGAGCATTGCGAGGTGCACGCGTTCACCGCGTTCATAGGATCGAATAAAGAGTGCAGATGCAGCGATAGCGATGACTTTCCAATCCTTCAATCCGGTCGCAATAAAGCCACGTGATTCACGGGCGACCTTCATCCGTTCCATCTCATCGCTAATGACGTTGACATAGCGCAACATAAAGGCGGCAATCTGAACCATCAACTTGGGTAGGTGTAGCTTCTCTAATCCGCGTAAGAGCTCGCGCGCAGTAGTGCTTGTTGAGAGAATAACAGCGCTCAAGACGCCCAGGGTTCCTTTCGCAACAATTCCTGCCGCCGCCAACAAACTTTCACGATAGAGATTAAGCGGACCCACTTCAAAACGCTCACCGGTTCCAAAAAATGGCATGAGAATTGCAAAGAGGATAAATGGAATTTCAATCAACGACCGTTTAAGTAGCGTAGGCGTTGGAATTTTGGCAATGAGCGAGACTAGAAAAATCGCTACGAAGTAGGCAATAAATGCCTGCCATTGAGTAATGGGCGTTGAAGCGGCAACGATGATGAAAGTAAGAACCGCCATGATCTTTACATGCGCCGGCAGGCCATGAACTAAGGAATGGCGATGTAGGTAGAGTCTCTCCCCTACATCATGGCCATGATGATGCTGGAGCTCTGTTTGAGTTTTTACGGTTTGCTCTTATTGAATCGACGCAAACCATAAAAGATTGCGAATGAGATAGCAGCAGTTGCTCCAACACCGACTACACCTGCAAGGCCACCAGAGATGCGTTCATTCTCTACCCCGGCAACACCATATTCAGCCAACGGACTATCTTTCAGCGGGCTCTCTTCGGCAGTATCTAGAAAGCCAATTTCACCAGCCGCTTTCTCGAAGCCATCAGGTTGTGATGATGCGTAGTAAGAAATCCCACCTGCTAGAAAAAGCGATAATGCAAAACCGAAAATAATTAGAGGATTTTTCATCTTATGCTCTTCGAATTTCAAGTTGCTGTTTTGTGCCACGGTATCCATAAACAAGGTCTGGCCGGGTTGCCATAACAGCGGTAACTGAGAAAGCTGTAATTACTGCTTCGCCAATTCCAATCAGAACATGAGTGCTCATCATTCCGGTAAAGACTGCTGTAAGTGAAAATGTTGAATTTGCGCCGATTGCATATTGAAGCAAGAAGCCCATGACTGCCGCCGGCACAGAAATAAATCCAGCGATGGTAGCTGCCGTTGAGATCGAAACTTTATTCTTCGGAAGCACCTTCTTCACTAGAAGAAATACTCCGTAACCAACCCAGACACCAACAAGCGAAAGATTAAATACATTCAACCCTGCGGCAGTTAAACCACCATCGGCAAAGAGCAGCGCTTGCAAAAGCAAGACCACACTTAGGGCAAGGGTTGCAACATAGGGGCCAACTAAGACTGCGGCTAAAACACTTCCAAAGAGATGACCGCTTGTGCCAGCTGCGACGGGAAAGTTAACCATTTGAACTGCAAAGATAAATGTTGCGGTCAGTCCTGCAAGAGGTGCAGTTTTCTCATCAAGAGATTTGGCGGCACCTTTAAGGCAAGCACCGACGGCGAGCGCAGAAACACCGGCAAAGGCCGCTGAGGTTGGGATATCGATAAATCCGTCGGGAATATGCATTCGTCAATTTTAATGCAAATAATTTGCATCTGCAACTTAAAAGCACTAATCGCGAGTCTGGAAATTGTGCCGGCCTAGGTGTGGGAGTATCGCTCAGTGATTGCCACTCAAAGCGTTGAACTCCGAGCTGGCGCAAGGCTCCTAGTTAAAGATGTGGCTGTCCGTATCAATAGCGGTGACCGAATCGGCTTTGTTGGGCGAAATGGCGCCGGTAAATCGACCCTCGCAAAATGCCTTGCTGGCGAAACCCTGCCGGCTGGTGGCCAGATAACCCGAACCGGAACTATCGGATATCTCCCCCAAGATCCCCGGACCGGCGATCAAGACGAGAGCGTCATAAATCGAATTTTATCTGCACGTGGCCTAGACCAGATTGTCATACGAATGCGCAAAGCCGAAGAGGCAATGGCAACGGCATCTCCTGAAGAATTAGAACTCGCGCTAGAACGTTATGCCCGAGTCGATAGCGAATTCAATGCTGCCGGCGGATATGGCGCATCGGCTGAAGCTGAATCAATTGCAACAAACCTTGGATTGCCAGAACGGTTATTTGAAGAGCCGATCCAAGTTCTATCTGGTGGCCAGCGTCGTCGCGTCGAACTTGCACGACTTCTGTTCAGTGGCGCCGAAACTCTTCTACTCGACGAACCAACAAACCACTTGGATGCCGAATCCATCAACTGGTTGCGTGAATACTTAACAAAGTATTCCGGTGGCCTAGTCGTGATTTCTCACGATGTTGCCCTGATTGAAACTGTAGTAAATAAAGTTTTCTATATCGACGCCAACCGAAACGTTATCGATGTCTACAACATGGGCTGGAAGAAATATTTATTGCAACGCGAAGCTGATGAGCACCGTCGCAAGAAGGAACG
>Ga0129324_10001277_pt1 | contig 16499 bp, 18 predicted proteins | sample CPBDNA_7_FD_96879 | JGI IMG/M metagenome (GOLD analysis project Ga0129324, IMG submission 96879) | Freshwater to marine salinity gradient microbial communities from Chesapeake Bay, USA - CPBay_Spr_15_0.2_DNA | ecosystem: Environmental > Aquatic > Marine > Coastal | place: USA: Chesapeake Bay... | reverse complement strand
GGCGCCGTCCATGGCCTTCCTGACCTGACCGACGATGACCGCCTTGCGTTCGTGTTAGCTGACCCGCACACCACACCGGTGGACGACATACTCGCCGCATTCGATCGAGTAGATGGGCCGTTGCCGCTGGTGGGGGCGCTCGTGTCCGGCGGTGTTGACGATGATGACACCCGGCTGCTGCTGGGCGGCTCAGTGCTGACTGAGGGCGCCGTTGGTGTGGTGCTGGATGCAAAATCACCGGTACGGGCCATGGTCAGCCAGGGATTCCAGCCGATCGGCCCCGCACTTGCCGTGACGTCTGCACGTGGGGGCTACCTCATTGAGTGGGGCGGTCAGCCAGCCCTCACTCGCGTACGGTCGATTGTCGCTGAGCTTCCCGCCGAAGAGCAGGCACTCGCCGTGCGCGGCCTGCACATGGGATTTGCCCACGACCCGCGCTCATCAGGCGACACCGCAGCTGACTTTTTGATGCGTCCGATCATCGGCATCGATCCGGTGGCTGGAGCAATCACCATCGGCGAGGAACTGCAGGTCGGCCAGCTACTGCGGTTGCATCTGCGGGACGCTGACTCAGCGCATGAAGACCTTGTCGATGTAGTGGATGCTGTTGTGAGCGCGCAGCAACCGGTGGGGGCGTTCATCGTGACCTGCAGTGGTCGGGGCAGGTCGATGTTCACCACCAGTGGCCATGATTCGTCAACATTCACAGACCTTTCGGGCACTTCCGCCGTTGGCGGACTCTTCGCTGCGGGTGAGGTGGGGCCTGTCGGTGGTCGTAATCACCTACACAGTTTCACGGCGGTCTTTCTCATTGTTGACCCGGTGATCGACCCGGTTGCCGTCGAGGTTGAGCGTCGGGCGCCGATCGACGAGTTGCACGCACCGTTCACGGATGACGACGGTGACGCTTTTGACGCTGAACTCGCTGCTCTGCTGGGCAATGACTCCGACCATGCCGAAGACCCCACACCGCCGCGTGACCCCGAGTAGTGCTCGCACGCTGACTCATCCACAGCGGTCAGACATCTATTGGGTTGAGCAGCAGGTCAGATCTAGGTTGACCGTATGAGGGATTCAGATCGCGCCGCGGTGTATGCGGTGGAAGACCAGGTGGCGGTCGCGCTAGAACGTGGTGGCGTCATTGATTTCTTCGGTTCTACGTTGGTGTTGCCTACAGAGCGACGCTTTGGCGATATTGCATCGATTCAGCGTTATGTAGATCTGGTTATCTCACGATTGTCCTTGCCGATGAGGCGCGTGCAACCTGTCACTGTTCGCAGTAGAAAGGGCGCCACGAAGGCTCACTATGAACCGGCGCGAGAGGGTGGCACGGCTGTGATCGCCGTTCCAATCGACGGTGTGGTCGGGTCGAACTGGGCGGCTCGCGAAACCGTTGTGCTACACGAAATTACACATCACATTGTGATGACCTCCGCAGTACCGTCAACGAGTTCTCATGACCGGTACTACCGCGGATCACTTGTCCGTGTCTACCGCGAGATATTGGGCGATGAGGCGGCTTTGGTGCTCAGCAGCGCGCTAGCGGCGGCTGGCCTTGATGTTGCACAGCTGGAGTCGTCATGAGCACGTCACAGCGAGTCATTGATCGCATTGCGGCCCTCTTAGCGAAAGCCGAGCGAACCGAGCACCCTGAGGAGGCAGCCGCGTATTTGGCGAAGGCTCAATCGCTGGCCACTCAATCGAGTGTCGATTTAGCAATGGCGCGCGCTCGAACAGCTCGGCGGGAGGAGCGCGAACAACCCACTCAACGGACGATCACCATCGGTGAGCGCGGCAAACGAGCCAACACTCATCTCGTGACGCTCTATGTGTCGGTCGGTCGGTGCAATGACCTGCAGATCGATGTTGCGCATAACTCCACATACGTGATCGCCTACGGCATGCCCAGTGATATTGACCTCACCACCGCGCTATTTGCCTCATTGGCAACCCAAATGACCGCATCGGCCACTTCCTGGTTAGCGCTCGGCACGTGGCGCGAGGACTCTTATCTTTCTCGTGAAGGTTTCGCTAAGCCACACACAGCGCAAACCGCTCGAACCGCCTTTTATAGAGCCTTTATTGACCGCATTGCGACAAGGCTGCAGCAGGCGCGAGATGAGGTGATTGACCGGATCAAGAGTGAATCAGTATCGGTCGCTTCGGATATTTCTGCCTCCGGTCAGACAACCGGCGCACTGGTCCTGAGAGGCAAGGAAAAGGAGATACGCAACTTCTATAAGTCAGCCTCGTCGGCCCGTGGCTCCTGGAGTGGATACTCCGGATCAATGACGCGACATGGCGGTGCAGCCGCACGGGCTGGACGCACGGCGGGGGATCAAGCACGGCTGGCGCGTGCGCGTGAGATTTCAGGAGTGGACCGCGCTATCGGCGAGTAAGGGTCATCGGCAAGGCAGGAGAGGGTCGTAAAGTCACCATGGGGTTCGGTGTGATTGATTGCCCGGCAACAAGTTGTGGGGTCCAACGCTGGCCAAGAGTGGCGAGGATGAGGGCCGCTTCGGTCCATGCGAATGCCTCACCGATGCAGCGTCGATTGCCCCAACCAAAAGGAAACCAGGAGCCGCGGGGTTGACCGGGGGCAGTTTCATCAAAGTCACCATCAGTGGTGAGCCAGCGTTGTGGGCGAAATGCCAGCGGCTGATCCCACCAGCGACTATCACGCTGCTGCACGTACTGGCTGGCCAAGCAGATGGCCCCGCGCGGAATCTGCCATCCATCAATCTCCACATCGGTCAGCAGTCGACGACCCATCACCCAGGCTGCCGGGTAAAGGCGCAAAATTTCAGCGATGGTGGCTCGTGTGCGCGGCAGCGAATCCAGGTCGGCCATCGACGGGTTTCGTCCGGCAAGTACCTGATCGAGTTCATCGGTCAGCCAGGTGCGGGCGACCGGGTTTGTCGCCAGCATCAGCCAGCCCCACGCCATGGTCATGGCCGTGGTTTCGTGGCCCGCCAGCACGAGAGTCATCGCCTCATCACGAACCTGTTCATCAGTCATTCCACTGCCCTCATCCTGCGCTGAGATAAGCATGCTGAGCATGTCGTCCTGATCGCCACCGGCTCTGTGGGTGTCGATTAAGCGCTGCACGACCTCATCAAGGGCTGCAGCCGCCATCACTGCCTTGCGTCGGCCTGGACTTGGTATGCGGAGCGCTGCTGGACCCATGATGAGCCTTTGGCCCATGCCCTCGAGCACGGTTGAGAGCGCCTCGCCTACGCGTCCGGCGTCACCGGAAAGGTCACTACCAAAAAGAGTGCGGCCGACGATGGCAAGTGTAAGTGCTGACATGTCTTGCACCATGTCGACGCGTTTTCCGTCCTGCCATTCGCGTTCATGAATGACGGTCAGCTCACTCATCTGCTCGGCGTACCGGTTAATGCGGTCTCGGTGGAAGGCAGGCTGCACCAAGCGTCTTTGCCGAAGGTGGACGGCTCCCTCACTTGTTAAGAGTCCGTTTCCCAGTAACGCTTTGGCTCCTTGAAGCCCCCGGCCTTTGATTGTTTCTTTGCCGTGCGTGTGCATCACCGTAAGGATCGCGTCAGGCGAATTCAAGAAGTACAAGTGCTCGCCCAGCAATCGAGTATGAGAAAGCGTGGGGTGTCGTTTCGCGTCTGCGACGAATAGATCCAAAACATCAGGGCCTTTGCGGAACCCTTGAATGAGCCCAAGAGACGAGATACCGGGTGGGCGCGCGATTGTCGAATTTCGATCCTTGGGAGGTTCGATGTCGCTGTGCTTCACACGCTGGGTGGCGCGGCGGGTGGCTTCGCGAACCGACAGGGTGCTCATGGTTGAAGTGTGCACCGGATCACCGCTGATGTCATGACAGGATGCGTATGTGACTGACCGAACAACATCACGCCGGCTGCCGGATTTGGCCGACATTGAGGCGGCGCGTGAAGTTCTGGCACCGGTTATCCGTCACAATCCGCTGGCGGGTGCGCGCTGGTTGACAGATCGGGTCGGGTCGTCGGTCTATCTTGCGCCGGAAAACCTTCAACGTGCTGGATCCTTCAAGATTCGCGGCGCCTACGTCTACCTCAGTCGGTTGACTGCGCAGGAGCGGTCACGCGGAGTGGTGGCTGCATCGGCAGGCAATCACGCGCAGGGAGTAGCGCTCGCGGCTCAGTTGCTAGGTATTGAGGCAACGGTGTTCATGCCTGAAGGCGCCAGCATTCCGAAGGTTTCGGCGACCCGTGCCTACGGTGCGTCTGTTCGGTTTGCGGGGGAGACCATCGAGGGGGCCCTCAAGGCCGCAACACACTTCGCTGCGGAAACCGGTGCCATCTTGGTTCACCCGTTCGACCACCCTGATGTTGTTGCCGGTCAGGGCACCTTGGGTCTTGAGATTCTCGAACAGTGTCCGCAGGTCAAGACGGTTGTGGTGTGTACGGGCGGCGGCGGATTGCTCGCTGGCGTAGCCCTGGCGGTCAAGTCACTGCGCCCTGACGTCAAGGTGATTGGCGCGCAAGCTGCCGGGGCCGCGGCCTACCCGGCTTCACTCCAGATGGGCTCGCCGCAGACATTGGAATCAATGCGCACCATGGCTGATGGCATTGCGGTGGGGCGACCCGGCGATGTGCCGTTCGCGATTATCCAAGACCTCGTCGATGACATCCGCATCGTTAGCGAGGACTCACTCGCCCGCGCGCAGGTGCTCTTGTTGGAGCGAGCAAAGATGGTGGTGGAGCCAGCCGGTGCCGCGGCCGTCGCAGCTATTTTGGATGACCCCGAATCCTTTGATGGCCCAGTCGTGGCAACGCTGTCGGGGGGCAACGTCGATCCGTTGCTGTTGATGCGCGTCGTGCGCCATGGCCTCGCCGCGGCGGGGCGTTACACGACGCTGAAATTGCGAATGTCCGACCGCCCTGGCTCATTGGCGGGCCTCTTGCATGACATCGGAACTCATGAGGCGAATGTTGTTGATGTGCGCCACACCCGCACCGAACCGCGACTATCTATCGATGAGGTGGAGATCGCCATCGAGCTAGAAACTCGTGGCCCCACCCATCGCGATGAGGTCATCAGTGACCTTCGAGCGCGCGGCTACGTGATTATCGACTAGCCGTCGACGAGCGCAGTCGTAGCGGTGGGTCGAGCATTTTCACCCGTGTAGCCTCTGCATGTGGTTGCAGTCATCGAAGCTCACGGTCTGGTCAAGAAGTTTGGTGATGTGGTCGCCCTGGATGGTCTCGACCTAGTCGTCCCCGAGGGCACGGTTGTGGGGCTGCTAGGCCCCAATGGCGCGGGCAAGACAACGGCCGTTCGCATCTTGACGACCCTGCTCAAGCCAGATACCGGGAACGCCACGGTAGCGGGCTTTGATGTTGTGAGACAGCCAAATAAGGTGCGTGGCGTCATTGGCTTGACCGGGCAATATGCGGCCGTTGATGAGTACCTCACCGGTCGGGAGAACCTGCGGATGTTTGGCGACCTCTATCACTTGAAGGCCTCCTATGTGCGTGAGCGCAGTTTGGAATTGCTCGAGCGCTTCGATCTGGCCGATGCAGCCGATCGCTCGCTACGCACATATTCCGGTGGCATGCGTCGCAGACTCGACCTGGCGGCCAGCCTCATCGCCAAGCCCAGCATTTTGTTCCTTGACGAACCCACGACTGGTCTTGATCCACGATCACGACTGGGGCTTTGGGAGGTGATCACCGATCTTGTGGCAGAAGGCACGACGGTGTTGCTGACCACGCAATACCTCGAAGAAGCTGATCAACTGGCTGAGGAAATCGTTGTCATCGACCACGGTCGCGTCATCGCGAAGGGCACGTCGGACACCCTCAAGGATGATGTGGGCGGCGACCGCATTGAGGTCGTTTTGACCGATCGTGGCCTGCTCGAGCGGGCCGCCGCTCTGTTGGCGCCTGTCGCTACCGGCGAAATTGTGACTGATCACGAGGAAGCACGGGTCGCTGTTCCGGTGACCGGTGGCTCGGCCTCACTGATTGATGCCATTCGGCGCCTTGATAGCGAGGGAATTGACATCGCAGACGTTGTGCTTCGTCGACCGACCCTTGATGATGTGTTCCTTACCCTGACGGGTCATGTTGCAGAGGACGAATCATGAGTGCTGCTGAAAAGACCGCCGGGTCGGCGCCGACGCGGTCGCGTCCCATCGTGGGTTGGGGCGTGCACGATGGTTTGGTCGTTGCGCGACGCAACCTCATTCAAACCGTTCGAGTGCCCGAACTGCTCTTCTTTTCCTTGGTTCAGCCTGTCATTTTCGTGTTACTTTTCGCCTTCGTTTTCGGTGGAGCAATTCCAATCCCAGGAGCCGACCCGGGTTCGGCCCCTGATACGAGCGTCTATCGGCAGTACCTGATGCCTGGGATTTTCGGCCAGACGGTTGCCTTTGCTGCTGCAGCCTCGACAGTAGGACTAGCCGAGGATATGCATCGAGGGCTGATCGATCGCTTCAGGTCGCTTCCTATGTCGACCGGTGCCGTCCTTTTTGGTCGCACCTTCGCTGATGCAGCCCGCCAGATCTTGGTGCTGATCGTGCTCGGCATTACCGGGTATTTGGTTGGCTGGCGCATCAACGATGGCGTATTCAACGCAACGCTGGCCTTCATCCTGCTGTTGTTCTTTGCCTACACCGTTGCCTGGGTTGGTTCGTGGATCGGCTTGTACATGCCAAATCCCGAGACCGCGAATACAGCCGGATTGGTGTGGTTGTTCCCGTTGACGTTCTTGTCGAATGCCTTCGTGCCGATCACATCTATGCCCGACTGGTTGCAGCCGATTGCTCAGTGGAATCCGATCTCATCGCTAGTTCTGGCCACGCGAGACCTGTTCGGAAATCCGACGGGCATCATTGGTGATGCGTGGCCGCAACAAAATCCAGTGCTCTACACGTTGATTTCGTGTGCGGTGCTGATCGCGATCTTCGCGCCGTTGTCTATACGTCGATACCGACGCACTACCGCTCGCTGATGAGTTCGGCGAGTACCTAAGTGCTGTAGGGCTCGACCTTCAGGATTTTCACCGTCATCTGATTGCCATTTGTCAGCGTGTAGGTAGCCTCATCGCCGACGTGGCGCCCTAGCACTGCTTGGCCTAGCGGAGATGTGGGGGAGTAGACCTCGATTGATGCATGCGCGGCCTCCTCCCGTGAACCAAGGAGAAACGTCTCATCATCGTCAAATTCGACGAAGCGGATAGTGATGACCTTGCCGTGGGACACCTCATCGACGGCTGCGTCGGGAACACCGATCCGCGAGTTCTCCAATAGGTGCCGCAACTGGCGCACGCGAGCCTCGTTTTTCCCCTGCTCCTCTTTGGCTGCGTGATAGCCACCGTTTTCCTTGAGGTCACCCTCGTCGCGAGCCAATTCGATGCGTTTGGTGATCTCACTTCGACGTGCGCCGGTGCGCTCAGCGAGTTCAGCTTCCAGTCGATCAAAGGCCTCCTGGGTGAGCCAGGTCACATCCTCTGCGGTCATTAACCCAGGTTAGCCGCGGGTTCCCACGGCTGCTCAGGAGGCAGCACCCCGGGTGGGAATTGCGGGGGCATCACTCGATCAGGAAGGCCGCCAGCCGCACAGCCCAGTAGTTCCACGACGTATGCCGGGGCAATGGTTCGCAGTGCGTATGTCTGTTGTACGTAGGTGGTGCCGCGGGGCAGGTTGACCGTGGCATAGCCCACATCGGCCCGAGTTTGATCTTGTGCCCGGATCACGCACACCACGTCGCTGTCGGCAGATCGACGCACGTCAAAGGTTACATCGACGTGCTCGGCTGAAACTACGTTCCAGGCGAGCAGCTCCGATTGCACGTCATCGGATCCCAACTGATAGCCGACCCAGGCAATGGCCGAAATAAAGGCGGCGACGACCACACCGATTCCGGTGTAGACCCACCATGGTGTGGGGCGGATGCCGTACCGGTCCCGTAGCTCGGGGCTGAGCTGGCTTACGGGGACTCCACTGGGCATGGCACACCTCCTCGCGCGAGCTTCGGACTGACTTGCGACACTAGCCTGTGTGACCGAACCACTCAGACTACTGTCCGTGCACGCTCACCCAGACGATGAGGCGAGCAAGGGTGCGGCAACCTCCGCTCGATACGTTAAGGAGGGCGTGGAGGTAATGGTCGTCACGTGCACCGGCGGCGAGCGTGGTGATGTACTGCATGAGGCAGCGCAGACTGAAGTGGACGAACTCGGCTTGCCGGCGGTTCGTCAGCGCGAAATGGCCGCAGCCGTTGCGGCATTGGGTGTCCAGCACCGATGGTTGGGATTTGAAGATTCCGGTTATCCGGCCCATCTTGACGGTGGAGAGCCTGAACCATTGCCGCCGGGTTGTTTCGCCGATGTACCGCTTGAGGATGCGACGGCGGCGTTGATTGCCATCATCCGAGAGTTTAGGCCGCAGGTGATGACGACCTATGACGAAAACGGTGGATACCCCCATCCCGATCACATCCGAACCCATGAAATCGCTTGGGAAGCTTTTCACTATTCCGCTGACACCAAGAAGTATCCGGGCGGCGAACCCTGGCAGGTAGCAAAGCTTTACTACAACATGACTTTTCATCAGCAGCGTGTGCAGGCTTTGCATGATGCCCTCACCGATCGCGAGATTGAGTCGCCCTTTGCACGCTGGCTAGACCGGTGGGCCGAAGAACCGCCTGAGGATGATTCGTGGCGCATCACAACGCGCGTCAACGTCGAGGATTTTTTTGATCACCGCGATGCAGCTCTTTTGGCGCACCACACGCAGGTTGATCCGGCGGGACTTTGGTTTGCCGTTCCCCGGGATGTGGAACGGGATGTCTGGCCGACCGAGGACTTCCAACTGGCATTGAGTCGTGTTGATTCGCAGACCCCAGAAGATGACCTCTTCGCAGGACTAAGGAGTGCCCCATGGCTGGGCTAACCGTGCTAGCGACGCAAGCGTGGGTGTCCCTCGTGGCGGCCGACCCGAGTCCGTTGCCCGATGAACCGCCCATCGACCCTTCGCGGGTGACACCCGGACTACTGGGCCTCGTAGCGTTCTTGTTCTTAATCGTGGCCGTGGCTTTTCTCTATCGTTCGTTGCGTAAACAACTGAAGCGGGTCGACGATGATCTGCCAGACGCCGGTACCCCGCGACGTCTCGGATTCGACGATCCCTCGGACAGCCATGGAAAACCCACCAGTCCGTAGCGCATGGAGCGTTGCGACCACGCCTCGCTGGATTAGTTTGACGGTGGTGGCTGTGCTGGCCACGGCGCTGTGTGTGTTCTTGGCCTACTGGCAGGGCAGTCGCACCCAGGACATCTTAAATGCCGAGCGTGCGGCCTTATCGGCGCCGGTCTTGATTGACCAGGCGCTGAGTGAGGACGGAGCCTTGCCAAACGCGGCGATTGGCCGACCGGTTGTCGTGGTGGGTACATATGAGCCGGCCAGTCAACGGGTTGTGAGTAATCGAGTGTTGCCCACGGCTACTGAAGACCTGCCCGGTGTGTGGGTGGTGGCGAGCGTTAGGTCGGGCTCGTGGGCAGTGCCGGTACTTCGTGGCTGGATACCCGAGGACGAGGTCGACGCATTGGCGTTGCCGGAGGGACTGGTGGAGATCACCGGTGTGCTGCAGCCGTACGAAGCGTTCTACACCGAGTCAACACCGTCGGCGGGTGAGCCACTTATCGCCATTACCGCTGAGGCTCTTCGGATATCACCAGATGTTGTCGGCGGGTTCGTAGTTTTAGCATCGCAAGTGCCGAAGGACGTGGGTGATCCGATTCCGGTTCCTCCCACCGTGCAAACCTCTGACGTTCCGTTCCCATTTCAAAATTTTGCGTACACCATTCAGTGGCTTGTTTTCGCCGGAGTTGTTTGGTTCATGTGGGGGCGCTGGTTACGTCTAGACGTGCTTCGGGCCCGCGAGGAAGAGCGCGAAACTCCCCAGCGGGATAACCTGAAGACATGAATGGGGCGTTGCTTCGATTTCGTGTCATGGCTTGGGTCACCGGCGTATTGCTTGCTGTCATGACCGTCGTGGGATTGCCCCTGAAGTATGTGTTCGAAGCAACCGATAGCGGTTTCGCCGGATCGTTCTATGCCATCGGTTGGCAGGCGCATGGCTGGCTCTATGTGCTCTACCTCGTAACGGCACTTGATATCTGTTTTCGACTGCGCTACAGCGTTTTTCGCACTCTGGCAGTCTTGATCGCCGGTACGATTCCTTTTGCGTCGTTCTTTGCTGAACATCTGATTGCCAAGGAAGTGCGAGCCAGGCAGGCAGCTGCCGTCTAACCGTGCGGGGCATCCTCTAACGATGCCATCGGATTCTTGTCCGGCCGCGTGGCCAGGTAAGAACCTAAGATCACCAGCGGGAAACCGATGATCAAGCCAAACGTGATTGGTTCGGACAAAATAACGACTCCGAGCAGGACTGCCACGGCTGGGTTGATGAAAGTGATGACTGTGGTGCGGGCCGGCCCTGCCTCGGCAATCAATGCGAAGAGCAGCACGAACGCAATTGCCGTGCACAAGACGCCAAGAGCGATAACCGACCACCAAGCACTGACGGCTACCGGCTCACTTGGCCATTGAAGCCACACGAACGGAGCGTAGACAACGGAATTGATCAATAGGGCAAGCGTGATGACACCGAGGCTCGGCACGTTGCTAAGTCTCATCGCGATGATGATCGGACCGAAGGCGTAACCCGTAACGGTGATCAGCGCCGCAGCCACGCCGAGGTACTGGCTGCCCTGCACGTCTAGCCCGACGAGCAACGCGACGCCGCTCACACCCACCATGAGTCCGACCACGCGCATTCCCTTGAGCATCGGGTCGAGGCCCAGAACACGGGCGATAACCGCGGCCACGATGGGAACAGCTGCGATCACTAAGGCCGTTGTGGAACTGGTGAGTCTTTGTTCTGCGTATCCCAGCATAAGGAACGGAATTGTGATTTCAACGAAAGCGAAAAGCACGATCCACCGCCAGTAGCGCAGTGCCGGTATGAGTTGACGGCGCAGGAGGGTGATGGGCAGTAGGAGTAGCCCGGCCAGCGCAACTCGAAGGCCCACAAGCACAGAGGGTTCGAGGTAATCAACGGCTACTCGAATGAACAGGTATGGCGTGCCCCAAATGAGCGCGAGGGCAATGAACAGCGACCAGCCACGACGCGACACAGGTATCCCTCGAAAAGTTGTGAGACTGACGTTCAGTAATCGTGCCGAATATTAGAAAGCCGGCGCTGGAGCGGTGAAGGTGCCAATAATCGCCAGCGACAACAAGATGACACTAATGCCGAGTCCGATATAGCCGGTGATGAGCCCCGTCATTGCCTGGCTTCGTCCTCCACTATGGGTGCTCGTGCTGCGCCGCAGCCCCACGTGGCCGAAGGCAATGGCCAAAATCGGCAAAACCGGCACAAACCACAGGCACACACCGATGGTGACTGATGATACGCCCAGCACCATTGCGGTGATGCTGGCTGTGTTCGACCTTCGACCTTGGTATTCGGTGCCTGGAGCTCCGGCGGAGTAGGTCATGGCTGGACGCTATCGGTAGCCGTGAGTCGCCATTCGATCTCACGGTGAGTTACGGCGAAGCCGCGAGCCAGGTAGTTGCCGAGGGCTGCAGTCGCATCGAGGTCGCAGGTGTGCACGACGCAGGCTTGGGTCCCGGGTAATGACCACGCCAGCGCGATGGCTTGTTCGAGGAGCCATCGGCCGATGCCGCGCCCGTGATACATCGGGTAGAGGCCGAAAAAAGCCAATTCAACCGAGCCGCCCGCACACTGGTCGAGTTCGGCGTAGCCGATCACGTCGTTCCCGTCGAGGGCAACGAGCAGGTGGTGCTGGGGTCGGTCAGTCCAGGCCGTCCACTGCTCGAGGGACCAGTCTTGCCGGTCTACCCAGCCCCACGCGGCGCCGATGTCGAGGTAGAGCTGGCGACTGATGGCCTTGTTGGTGCCGGTCACCTCGCGCAGGTACACGCCATTGGGGGCAGCCGATGCGGCCTGATCGGGCGCCTGGGTCATCTGCAGGTGGGTCACGGTGATGGCTGTGGCGCCATCTCGCGGCCCCTCCACGAGCTGGCCCCATCGAACGCCCACATCATTACCCTAATGAAATCCTTGCCCGACCCAGATTGACCCGACCCGAACTAATTGCCGGGTCACCGGGAAGTTTGACGGTGAATGCGGTTTACTCAGCCTGTGTCGGATGGCCTGCTCGTTGACCTCTCCCGGTTGCAGTTCGCGCTGACAACTTTGGTCCACTACCTGTTTGTCCCGCTGACGCTCGGCTTGGGTCCGTGGGTAGCGATCTTTGAAACCTTGCGCTACCGCACCGGAGATGAGCGGTACGCCCGATTGTCAAGATTTTTCGGGTCTCTGTTGCTGATTAACTTTGCCATCGGTGTCGCCTCAGGCATCATCCAAGAGTTCCAGTTCGGCATGAACTGGGCGGTGTTCAGTCGTTTTGTCGGTGATATTTTCGGTGCCCCGTTGGCGATGGAAGGACTCTTTGCGTTCTTCTTGGAGTCAACCTTTCTGGGCCTGTGGATTTTCGGCCGCGACCGGCTGCCTCGACTTCTGCATTTGAGCACGATTTGGCTGTTCGTCATCGGTACCTGGCTATCGGCGTACTTCATTCTCGCCGCCAACTCGTTCATGCAAAATCCCGTCGGTTACGAACTTGACCCCATCAGTGGCGATGCCGTGCTCACCGGCTTAGGGGAGGTGTTCTTCCAGCCCCTGACGATCTGGGCGTGGTTACACACGATCGTGGGCGGCGTGATCGCTGCCACGGTGTTCGTCTTCGGCGTCAGCGCCTACCACCTCAAGCGAGGCCAGCACCTGGACCTGATGCGCAAGACATTCCGAGCAGCGATCGTCACGGGCATCGTTGCCGGTGGTATTCAACTGTTTGTTGGTGATGTTCTCGGCGTCATCATGGTTGACAAGCAGCCGATGAAAATGGCTGCGGCTGAGGCTGTTTGGGAGACAACGGGGCCGTGTGCGTCTCTAGGAATCGTGGCGATCCCTGACACGGCTGCGCGAGACAACTCATTCGAGGTGGGTATCCCCTGCCTGTTGTCGATCGTTGCGACCAACTCCTTAAGTGGAGAGGTTGTCGGGATGAACGAGTTGCAGGCCCAATATGAGGAGCAGTACGGGCCTGGCGACTACACCCCCAACGTTTGGGTCGCGTTTTACGGATTCCGCGCGATGATCGGGTTCGGACTCCTCGGATCAGCATGGATGGTGTTGGCGTGGTGGTTCACGCGGCGCGGTCGAATGCCAACCTCGCGTTGGTTCTGGGGTATCTCGATTTGGATGATCGCTGCACCCTGGCTGGGCAACCTTTTCGGTTGGATTTTCACCGAGAACGGTCGCCAACCGTGGGTTGTTTACGGCCTGCTCAAAACCGAAGACGCCGTGTCTGATTTGAGCGTCGGTCTCGTTGCTACGAGTCTGGCCGGTTTCGTGGCGCTCTACACGATCATCGGCGTGGTCGAGTTCCGCCTCATCCGCCGATATGCCATTCGCGGACCGATGGAGCCGAGTGACCCGATGCCGGGTGAGCCTCCCCCTGTAGTGAGCAGTTCAGCGGGTAAAGGTTGGACCTCGTGATGCTCGCTTACACGTTCTTTATCGTGATCGCGTTTGTATGGTCGGTCTTTTTGTTTCTCGAAGGGTTTGACTTCGGGGTCGGCATGCTCACCCGACTCGTTGGTCGCACGCCGGCTGAGCGCGGCACCATTTTACGGGCGATCGGACCCAACTGGGATGCCAATGAAGTGTGGTTGCTCACCGGTGGCATTCTCATCTTCGCGGCTTTCCCTGCTTGGTACGCGGCTTCATTTCCCTCGGCCTACATTCCACTGCTTCTGCTTGTCTTCTGCCTCATCATTCGGGCGCTGTCGATCGAGTATCGCTCGAAAAGGCCAAGTGAGCGTTGGACCTCGACCTGGGACAGCTTGACGTTTGCAACAGGGCTGCTGCTTCCGCTTTTGGTGGGTGTCTTCTGGGCCGGCATGGTGCACGGCATTCCGATTGACGCAGATGGTCGCTTCACCGGCGACACGTTGTGGTCGCATATAAATGCCTATTCCGTACTCGGCGGGATCGCTGTGGTGGTCTATTCGATCGCGCACGGGGCAGTTTTCTTGCAAAACAAACTCGATCTGTCCTGGAAATCGCGACTCGAACCTTGGGCCAATTACGCCGGAATGGCGACGTTGGTTTTGATGGCTGGATTCTCGATTTGGACGGTGCTGGCGTATTCCGCGGACCTCCTGGGCATTGTCATCGCCGGCGTCGTTGTCATCGCATTTGCTGCCGCTTTCGTAGCCCAGCGCGCAGGCCGATCGTTATTGTCGTTCTGGCTGAACGGAATTGGTATCACCGCGTTTATGGCACAGATTTTCGCCGCCCTCTACCCCAACGTGTTACCCAGCACTGTTGATGACGGTTTCAACCTCACCATTGAGCAGGCTGCCGCCAGCGATTATGCGCTGACCGTGTTGGCTATCACGGCAATTATCGGGATACCAGGTGTCATGGCCTATCAAGCCTGGTCTTTTTGGGTGCTGCGTGGTCGACTCAAGCGCGAGGAACAGCCCAGCGAGACCTACTGAAGAATCCTTGCTGCCATGTCACGGCTGCTAGATCAGGTCAGCGAGGGCGTTAAACAACCGGTCGACATCGTCGCGGGTGCTGTACGGGGCTAGACCAACCCTGATCGCACCGTGGTCGTCAAGCCCGAGATGACGGGAGCATTCCAGTGCATAGAAACTGCCAGACGGTGCCTCAACATTTCGGTCAGCAAGACGTGGTGAAACCTCGGCGCTCACTAAACCATCAACGCTGAACAGAACCGTCGGTGTGCGATGAATCGCCCGACTGTAGATCTGCACCCGCGGCATCGTCGTCAAACCTGAAACGAGATAGTCCAACAGGGACTCCTCGTATGCCTCCAAGGCTGCGAAAGATCGGGTGAGATTTGACCTTCGCGTCTCGTCATTTGCAGTGTCGGCAGGAGGCACCAGGTTGGCCAGCACGTCGACAGCGGCTGTCACGCCGGCGAGTAACTCATACGGCAGAGTTCCTAGTTCGAAACGCTCAGGCACGTCCATGGTTGAGGGAGCGAGTTTATCCGGGAAAAGTGACTGGAGGGTAGCGTGATCGGCAACGAGCGCGCCCAGGTGTGGGCCGAGGAATTTGTAGGGTGAGCACACGAAAAAGTCAGCCCCCATTGCACCCACATCAGGCAGTGAGTGAGCGGTTAGATGCACGCCGTCTACAAACATGAGCGCCTCGGACTGGTGAGCCAGGTGGGAGATAGCCGCGATATCTGGCCGCGTTCCAATGAGATTCGATGCGGCGGTGACGGCCACCAGGCGGGTGCGCGATGACACCACCGCAGTGAAAGCCTCGACTGGTAGTTCGGTCGTATCAGGGTCAAAGTCGACCCAGCGGATGGTTGCACCAGCGCGTTCGGCGGCGATCACCCACGGGCGAACATTTGCGTCGTGGTCGAGGCGTGAGACCACAACCTCATCGCCGGGACCCCAATCTTGGGCCAGGGTGCGCGCCAGATCAAAGGTTAGTTGCGTCATGCTGCGACCGAAGACAACGTCTTGTGAGTGAGCACCGACGAGGTCGGCGATAGCTAAGCGAGCAGACACCACGAATGAATCCGCACGCTGTTGCGGAACAGTGGCCGTGCCCCGATTGGAGAGCGGCCCAAGGAGTGAGTCGGCGATCGCGGTGGCGACTGCTAGCGGGGTTTGGGTTCCGCCGGGGCCGTCAAAATGAGCGATGCCAGACCGAAGCGACGGGATTTGGCGGCGAAGGCGTTGCGGATCATATGGTTGCGGGTCAGGTGCGGGTGAAAAATCCAGGACGCTTGCCATGTCACTCTCCGTTTATGAGATCCCACTCCGTGCCATCGGCAGTATCTCGTACCTCGATACCCGCTGCCAGTAATCCGTCACGAAGCAGATCACTCATGGCAAAATCTTTGGCATCACGCGCATGCTTACGGGCCATCAAAGCCACGCTTACGACCGGGGCCAACGACTCACGCTCATCGCTGAGTCCGTCTTGGGCCGCGGTGGCCAGGTCCACCAGCATTGACCGCAGGGTTTGCCGGGCACGATCGACATCGTCGTTTTGCAGGGTGTCGGCGCTCCAGGCGTGGATAGCGTCCTCGAGTTCTAGACATGCGCCAAGGGCTCCATCAGAATCAGCAGCCACGAGGCAGGCGTCAAACGTAGCCTTGAGCGCTACGGAGGTTGCACTCAACGATGCTGCGTCATTGCCGTTCGACTGGAGATTCTCGGGTGTATCTGTCACGGGCTGGATCGGAGTTATCGAGCTGAATTTGCCGGAGGCTGACTGGGGCAGTCCGTCCAGCAACGCCTGGAGTTCGGAAATATCAATCGCCGTGCCCGAAGGGAATGTTTGCGAGCGACCCTCGCGACGAATTGTGAGGCCGCCGGCACCCTGGATTGACACGGTGCGCTCG
>Ga0129324_10001274_pt1 | contig 16507 bp, 15 predicted proteins | sample CPBDNA_7_FD_96879 | JGI IMG/M metagenome (GOLD analysis project Ga0129324, IMG submission 96879) | Freshwater to marine salinity gradient microbial communities from Chesapeake Bay, USA - CPBay_Spr_15_0.2_DNA | ecosystem: Environmental > Aquatic > Marine > Coastal | place: USA: Chesapeake Bay... | reverse complement strand
TTACTCCTTAATTCATTATTACCGCCTAACCAAATGTATTCAACAACCGTCATTATAATGACGTAAACTAAAATACCTTTAAATAATAAAAATACGTTAATAACATTTTCATTATTTTCTCTCTAGTGTACAATTATTTAATCTGTATATCAGACAAAGTATTGTTCTACAGTTTAAAATCCGCCTGGGAATTTAACGAGATTGGCACCAATACCAAAACCAGCACCGGAACGTGCACCTACGGCTAAACTAGGAACGTATGTGTCAAGAATACTGAATGTGGCAGCAGCAGTCAAAGCAATGAGCGCAACCTCGTCTAAATTAAGACCTCTCTTGGGAATAGCATAGGCCGCGATGGCAACCATTAAACCTTCAACAAGGTATTTGATAGCTCTTTTAACTAATTCACCTAAATCTAACATATCGCCCAACATTATTTATATAATGTAAAAAGAAAAAATTATTATTGGTATTTAATGAATAAGCATTTTGTTGTATTTATATTATAGTTCACAAAACACTTAAATATTTATAGGCATACCTAATTATAATGAGTTTTTCTAAACCAATTGAACATTCAAATGAACCCTTCATGTCAAATAAAACTCCAGATAATATCACTCTAAAAACGAATGTGAACGGAACAGAAAACCCTAAATACGTTGATTTGTTGGACGAAGATAAGCCAATGGCTGGTCAAAAGTTTGTGTGTTTATCCTTTATTTCTCCTGAACACATTTTAAAGCAAAAAGACATGTTTTTGTTCGAGAATTTTATTAACAATTGGGATTATAGCAAGTCAATGGAAAAATTCACACAATTTCTGAACTTTCTATCTTATAAATATCACCTCGAATTCGATAAACTCACCAAGGATTTTCAGGAATTCGTTAAAGATGAGAAGGATAAGCTAATTACCACTACGATTGAAGACGATTACAAAAATTATTTGGATGAACATGAAGAACGTTTGGAAAAGCAATTCGGAGAGGAGCATGCGTTTCAAACATCTATTCGAGGTATCAAGGTAAGAGGTGTATTCCCTACACAACAAGAGGCAGAATTGAGATGTAAGATGCTAAGACAAAATGACCCTAATCATGATGTATATGTTGGACCAGTTGGAATTTGGGTACCGTTCCACCCCGAGGCATATAAGACGGGTCGTGTTGAATACATGGAAGAGACACTAAATGAGCTTATGAGTGAAAAGAAGAAGAACGAAGACAAGGCAAAGGACGAGTTTGATGCGCGTGTTAAGGAAACCAAAGAGAAGGCAATTGAAGAGAATAAGAAGAAGGCGTTGGAATCTGGAAATAAGTTGACACAAACAATTAACGAAAACGGAGACTTGATTTCTGTTGCGAATATGAATACTCAAGAGTCCGCCATGGGTGAAAATGTCACATTGGAGGACGTGAAGAACGAGCTCTTTGAAGGCGATAATATTGTTACTAGTACAACCACTGATCATGGTTTATCTGCGGTCTCGTCTTAATCGCGTAAAAAATTATAGGTCATTTACATAAAAATTGATCATTTTATTAATATATAAGTAATGTATTAATAAAATAATATGCCGTTCCCTCTCTTACTTGTAGTATGTATAATCGGCACAGTTGTAGCTATAATTGTAATAGAAAATATTGTCACTAGTATAAAGAATATTATAACTCGACGTCAAATTACCACATCAAATCCACCTTTAAGTTCAGTTGAAATCGTTTAATTTATTTATAAAACAATATAATCATAATTTGACTATATAGGTTACAATGGTAAGAGGAACAGATGAACAAGAAAAACAAAAGCGTAACTTGTATGAGAGAATACGAGAATATGAAATAGAAATTACTGCGTGTAAAAACCAAATAAATGATATAAACACATCTATTACACAAGACTGTGTCAAAAAGCACGGAACGCATGATTTCGTGTTAGAAGTAGAAGCCACTTTATATGGTGGTACATATTTCATTTGTAAAAATTGTGAGTACGAACGTTGAAGTAAATTAAATCGGGTCATCCCAATTATTTAAATCGTCATCTGGTAACTGAATCGCACTCGTAAAATTAGTAGATATATTTTTTGTTTTTATTTCTTCTTCCAACGATTTATGTTTTACTAAAGCGTTAAATAATTGCCGCCTATTATGTAGTACCAATGTTCGGTCTTTAATATAATTATCATTTCTTGCCTTGGAATCCATGATAGATTCAAATTCAGTGGTTAATGCTTGTTTTGTCTCAATCAAAATTAAATACTCTTCGTCCATGGCTATCTTGATTTTAGACCATTCGTTCAATTTTTCTGTTACATCTTGGTGTTCCCATAATTCTTCCTTTGTATGAGGACCTAATATATCCATTCTATATTCGATTTTATTATGTAAATTCGCATATTTCTCTCGTAAATTATGTATTCGTTCCTTTTGTTCATCGAATTTATAATATTTTGAAACGGATAAAATAAGACTTATATAGGTAGAAATTGTAATTCCTGATACGGATACAATTGATTCAGTTGTATCAAAGTAATTTTTTGTCGATTGTAAAAAACCAGAAACAGTTGATAATACAATAACTGAAATCTGAATATAACTAATATATGTATTGAGTTCGCTATATTTTATATCTAATAATCGTTTTGTCGATTTACATTCCTTTAAAATAAACATATTATTGTTAATCAAGGCATGTAATTCATTTTTAAATATAATAAATTCCTTAGTTTGCTTATAACTATGTCTGTCTTCTTCATTTGATTTTTGGTCAGTTGGTGGCTTTGATGATACTAACGCCTGAATTATATTTTCTGGAATATGCTTTTTCTTGATGTTCTCGGCGATTGATTTGGCTGCCTTGTTTATAACTTCGTCGTGCGCTTTATTTATTATTTTATCAGTAACTTCTAAATTAACAACGCTATTCGTAGGAATATCGTCTGTATTATTTGTTGCCGAAGGAACACTTTTTGTATTCTTACTCATTATATATAAGAATACAAAATAATTTATTTTTATTGTGAAAATATGGTGACATTACGTACATATGTTACGTTACCATTTATTCTTTTTAACTTGTATTTTAGGTCCAGCTCCACGTTTTTGAACACTATTTGGATCATATATTTCATCTTCGTCGTCACTATTAATATCCTTTGACAATTCCCAGAATTCTTTCGAACCTAATCTAAAATTACTATGGTTTTGTGCCTTGTACCAAAATATTTGGTCTTGTAATTTGTTTGATTTGGCATTATTGTTGATAACAAGACATTCGAAATTTTCAGTGCATTGGTCCATTACTTGACAAAACGATTCAAACGTGGGAAACATACCCGCATAATTTTCCCATATACGTTTTCTATTCGCAATATACGGTTCTCTCAATATAAAAACATAATCGATATTTGTTCTGAGATTAGGTGGTATACCTAACGGATATTGCATAGTAATAATTAACATAATTTTCCAGTGACGACCATTCATAAATAATAGTCTCATTAGCTTATCTTTTGTCCATTTGTTATCATACAAACAATCATCCAATATCACAAATGCTCTCGGGTCTATATTGGTGCGTTTGTAAGCTTCCATCTCCTTCTTTATTTGTTTCAATACTGTTTTTTGACGTTTCAATATGTTTTCTATGATAGCACTGCTATATTCATCGTGTATAAACAACTTGGGCACATGTTCCGCAAAAAAACCGTTACCTGCTTCTGTACCAGAAATTACAGTTCCAATCGGAATGTCTTGATGATAATATAATAAATCTCTGACTAAAAAACTTTTACCGGTGTCTCTTCTCCCGATTAAAACTACGACCGGACCCTTGTTTTCATCTGGTCGAAAGCTAATATTTTTCATATCGAATTTTTTCATATCAAGCGACATATTTATCTTCTAAAAAGAAAAAAAATATGGTCGAAATACGAAACATACGACGAATGCCTGTTTTGATAATTTGATCATTCACACTTTTGAAGTATTTATTAAAAATTAGTTTAAATGAATTATTATATTTACTTTTAGAATAATAAAGAATGAACTTTTCATTGTATTATCGCAAAAATAAAAACGAGGAATTATTCAAAGCTTTAGAGAATTCTAACTTGGGAGTAGACAAATTACAAAACTATGTCCCTCTATACGAAAAATTCTTTTCTCTCAATTCAACCAATCATAACAGTATTAATCTAAACCAAACGTTATATGTTCATTCGATTGACCAAGAAATTACAACAAACACATTAAAAATGAAGGTATCTGACAATTCGAACAATATAATTAAAAAGGACGTTTTTTGTAAGTTTTCTCCGCTATTAGACCCATTAAAATACTTAACAGGTAAGTATGACTTATCAGGCAACGGTGGAATATCTTTGCCACAGTTTAATACGGTAAATTGTTTTCCTAAATTACAAGACAAAAATAATAGCGCCTACGTCGATTCATTCTTTACATATCTATCTAGTCAATTATTACATAATTATGGTTTTTTAAACGGTATTGATTATTACGGAGCATTTATATGTAATCAAGATAAGTTTCAGTATAATATTGTGGATGATATTGACTATTTGAACGAGAACGATTATTTTCATACAAACATGAATACTATGTATACCATTGAAAATGAAGAACATGCTACTATTTTTAATATTGACTCGCGAACAAATAAAAAGAGGTTGGTAATTAATGACAAAATAGATAAAATCGAGTTAGATTCATTTAATAATAACGTGTTTTCTGTTTTTACGGACAACCATGATAATAATAAATCCCAGTCACAAGTGTCAATAGAAAATAATGATATTTCAATAGTAACATTAACAGACACAACTTCTATACAAATAATAGACCTGAGTAATGTTTGTATTTATAATCACCCCTTAAAAAAATCTCAGTCTGTATCGTCGTCATCTACATTTAGTTCAAAATCATCAAACACGTCGATTGATGATGATACTGATACAAATTCCATTGATGATAATAATGATCATGAATGTGACACTTATGATAGTGTTGGGAATAAACATCACAATGATGATGATGACGATGAGGACGATGAGGACGATGAGGACGATGAGGACGATGATATAATTTGCTCTATTTTTAATTTCCCGGTTCAAATGATAACCTTGGAAAAGTGCGAAAATACATTAGATTATTTGATGGACAATGATTTATTAGAGGACCATGAATGGACATCATGTTTGTTTCAAGTCATTATTGCCTTGTCTGTATTTCAAAAAGCATTTTCATTTACTCACAATGATCTACACACCAATAATATAATGTACATAGCTACTGAAAAACAGTTTTTATATTATACATTTAATAATATTACATATAAAGTTCCTACTTATGGAAAAATATATAAAATAATTGATTTTGGCAGAGCTATTTATAAATTCAGTGGTCAGATTATGTGCAGTGATAGTTTCCACCCAAAAGGCGATGCGGCATCACAATATAACTGTGAACCATATATAGACGATAATAAACCACGTTTGGAACCTAATCCTAGCTTTGATTTATGTAGATTAGCCTGTTGTTTATACGATCATTTCGTGGAGGATATATTTGAGGCCGAAGAAACTTTAAAGAAGAATAAAATAGCCAAAATGATTGCTTCGTGGTTAATAGACGACAAAGATAGAAATATTTTATATAAAACAACCGGAGAAGAACGATATCCGGAATTTAAATTGTATAAAATGATAGCGAGAACCATTCATAATGCCATACCATCAGTTCAGTTGGAAAATGATTTATTCAAAAAATATATCACAAGCAAGAAGAAATTAAACAAAAGCGTGAAAATAATGAACTTGGACAACATCCCACTGTTTTAGATGGAATATGTAACTGGTGAAAATGATACACGCATATAGTTGAAAAGGGATACATGATACATGAAATGTAAAAGATATTTAATATATATCATAAGTGATATGATATATATGATATTATACATTGAAAATGAAATTCATGTTAAAAATGAAATTCATGTTAAAAATGAAATTCATGTTAAAAATGAAATCAGATAAATATATAATGATACTTAAAAAGCTGGGTTGTCTACAAATGCCATGGTATTTTTCCCCCCGGACTTAATGTCTTTACTATCAAACTGGGAATACAAATATATTCCCATTATTCCCGCAAAATACACTAATAATGTTTCTCTTATTATAACTTTTAACGGCTTCTTATCTTCGTCTAATGTAAATTTCATTTCCAAAAACTTGAATAGAAAAAATACTACCGAAATTGCTAAAGCATATATAAATACTTCTGTCATTTACATTAAATACAAATAAAGTTAATGAAAATTTTACGAATTTGCTGATATACTTTTTTCTAAAAGAACGTGTTTTGTTATACTTTTTTCTAAAAGAACGTGTTTTGTTATACTTTTTCTAAAAGTATATTATGTCAATATTTCTATTTCCTCTAGACCAATCGGGATTTTATTGGTGATCTTTGGCCTTTCTAGGTCATGAACATCTAAATCTGTTAATTTTATTCTTTCGCCTATTTTTATCCTATCTTCTTCGTCGTCTTCGTTGTCGTGAGATGCTTCTTCTATTTTTCTTGCTTCATTGCGAACATTACTAATTTGTTGTAATCGTTCATTCGTCTTTGGAGCCATTATATTTTCAACACGATTATCAATACTTATTGATTCGTCTATATCGTTAAACTGGATGTTATCACTATATGTGGTAACACTATTTGTCTCTAATGGTTCTATAATCAAATCATCACTACTATCAATGTTGGGAATATTTTTAACCTCTTGTTCTTGTTCTTGTTCTTGTTCTTGTTCTTTTTGATCTGGTTCTTTTTGGTCTTGCTCTTGTTCATTTTCATTCTCCTCAATAGGCTCGGTTGATATAATTTCTTCACTTTCTTCTACCAATACGTCCTCTTCAATAGTTTCATCCAAATATACTTTTAAAATATTTTCAACTGGAATATTATCGCGAATAGAATTTAATATTTGTTCTTTTACTATTAATTCTAGTTCACGATTATGTTTCTGTATTTGAAGAGGACCTAGATTCTTCTCAAATAAATAAATATTTGTATATATTTTTCTAGCAGTATTGATATATACTTTATGAATAAAATCAGGGAAGGATGGAACGTTGATATCAATCTTCTTTTGTTTATTACCTACACGCATACATGTTAAACTTTTCAATTGAATTATATGAACACAGCTTATTAAATCAGTTAAATAACCACAGTTACTCTTTTCCGTAATTCGTTTCGTCTCCTCCTCTATAATGGAGGGATTCCATTTGGGAATTCTTGCTAAAAAATTTTGAAACGTCATTAAATATTTTTCCTGTTCGTCGTTTTCCTGGCATAGTTTCCAAGATTCATCAAATATAGATTTAAACCCCTCGATGACCAATGGAGTTAAAATATTAATCAAACGAGCACACCACTCATTTCTAGATTCCTGTAGACTTGATACTGAATAGTCGTCCATTTACATAAAAGATATATTTTCTAATGAGTAATCTAAACGCTTTAATACAAAATGTAGCATACATGACATTAATAATCGTTCTTCTCTAAATTCTCTCTTTATTTTCTGAAAAAATACTAAATATTCGTATTTTTTTATTTCATCGATTTTTAACTCTTTGATATATTCAATCAAATCTAATGTACTATATCCTCTCTCATATAGTGTCTCGCTGATTTCAATAATATCGTTTTCTTTTATTTTTTCGAAATCAGTTTTAAATTTTGCTTGTTTTTGCTTATCTTGTTTTATAGTAGAAAAACACTTGTCTAAATTATACTTGTGTAGATTAATTGGTTTTCCATTGACGATCGGTTCTGGAATAAAAACCTCACAAAATCGCGAGAGAATCGGTTTTAACAGCTTGTATTTATCATCTACTATGATAAAAAATCTGGTAGAGTGACTAAATAGTTCAATACATCTTCTTAGGGCTGATTGAGCATCAATGGTTAATTTATCGGCATTCAATAAGATAATGCTTTTAAATATACGCCCGTCTTGTAAATTTATGTTTGTTCTAGCGAAAAATTTCAATTCTTCACGAATGAACTTAATGCCTTTTCCATGCGCACAATTGACTATCATCACGTAATTTTTCATGTAGTCTGTCTCGTTTTTATAGACCTCTTTTAAGAAGTTAAATAGGACGGTTTTTTTACCTGACCCGGATGTTCCATGAAATATTAGATTTGGTATTTTCTTATTGTCTATGAAATTGTTTAATTTTTGAACTGTATTTGTGTGAATTGGTAGTGACATATAATACATTATTTATGTCATTACCTTTTAATTCTTTTTAATAGGTTATGTATTTAGTGATTTCAGTATAATCTCGCATATTTTTATGTTTATTATTATAAATGATAACTGATGTTGTTAGTGATACCAAGAATATTACTAATATGAAAATATTTGTATCTATTGCTTGCTTTATGGATATTGATATCATAAATACAATTGACGATTGTTTATTAAAGGCTACACATCCAGAAAATATAATATTTGGAGTATGTCTTCAATACGATCCTTCAGACAATTTTTTTGAAAAATATGATAATCATCCTCAAGTTAAAACAGTAAAAATACACTATACAGAGGCGAAAGGACCTACGTACGCTAGATATATTTGTAGTAAATTACTATCAGATGAAGAATATTTTTTACAGATAGATTGTCATACACGGTTTTTTCAAGATTGGGATTATATTGCTATAAATAATTGGAAAATAGGTAATGATGAAAAAGGAATTTTAACTAACTTTCCTATATCTATATCACGAAAAAACGAATATTTAACTTGGCCATTAAATAAATCGACACCAAAGTTTCAATCTATATCCATGGAACATATTAAATTAGGATCTGTTACATGTGGAACACACAATAATGATAGATTACATAATACGTATTATTTAAGTGCTGCCTTATTATTTGGAAAAAGCTCATTTATAAAAGAAGTTCCTTATGATCCAACCTTAATTTATAGTTACCAAACCATAGAGCAACAATTTTATGCTATACGATTATTTACTCATGGGTGGAATTTATATGTACCGAATCAGCATATTTTAGCCACTAGTTATGAGAGAACTCCACATTATGACGTCAATAATAAAAGAATATATGCTCCTTCTAATTTAAATAAATCTAAATCGGTATGGAAAAGAGTTTTATATTATTATGGCTTATGTACAATTGAGGAATTAGATAATGATATGAAAAAAGATATCTCTTTGTATGGATTAGGTCCAAATAGAACATTAGAAGAATATTTTCACATTCATGGAGAAGAAAACGTAATTGAAAAATTAAAAAAGGGCTCTTATTATAAAGATAACACTTGGCACAATATTAACACATATACATATGAATGTAGTAATCCAATCTTTAATAGTATTATTAGTGAAAATAATTCATTAAAGATATCTTCATTAGAGAATAAAACAGATTTTGTATGGAATATTAATCCCAAAACAATAGACCATAAATTACAGCATTATCCTCAAGCATCAGTTGCTTTTATTGATAATAAAAAATCATTTTATCAATTGTTGAAGGAAAATAATATTACAAACGGAGTTCCAAAAACATATTTTCATGTAGATGAATTAGAAGAGGCTTCTAACAAAAATTATTTTTTAAAATATGCCGGAAATAATGGCGGAAAACAAGTACATATGTATAATAATATTACAGATATTAAAAATCATGTTCTTAATGATAACAGACCCTACATAATTCAAGAAGAAATAGAAAATATGATATTAATTGATAAAAAAAAATTCGTAATCAGAAATTGGGTTGTAATAATTAATACTGAATTTTACTTAACCAGTAATGGTTGTTGTATTATTCATCTCAATAATTATGACAAAACTAATCTTGATAGAATGTCACATATTGAACATGATATTTCAAAAATAGGATATCAACGTTACAATAAAACAAGTTTTTATAGAAATAGTTTTGAAAAACTACAACATATTTTAAAGGAAATGTGTAATACAATTACAAATAAATTATCTTTCAAAGACAATTGTTTTCAAGTATTAGGATTAGATATTATACTTGACGATAATAATGATCCTTATGTAATAGAAATTAACTCATGGCCTTGTATGAATGTTCCATATGGTGAATATAAAATATTATTACATGAATTTTTTTCTCATTTTTTATCTGATATTGTTATTAAAAAATTACGTAATGAACCTATCATAGAAAATGATTATTTTATTAAAATCTAATATTTATTATTTATTATAACTTAGTTATACTTACTTTATTACCAAACAAAACTGATACAAATATATATTAGAAGGAATTTATATAGGATAAATTTTACTATACTCTATCTTATTTTCCTTGAAAAAATTGGATTTTACAGTATACGTAGGATTATCTTTTGTTTTACCCTCTATTTCACTACAAAAAAATGTGATTATCACACATCTCGACCCATTTGTCACTTGATTCACTTTATGACTACAAATCCCTGGAAAGATTAGAGCGCAATTTGCTTTCGGTTTTATTTTCAAATTATATTCGGGTAATTCAAATTCACCACCCTCGTAGTTGTCATTTAAAAACAACGACATGGCGTATCTTCTATGTTGATATGGACTAGGAGTATCACGATGAGCATGGAATCTCCCATTTGTTTCCGCGTCATAACTACATATTTTATACAATTCTCTATAATTTACATCGAAGTTGAAGATTTTTCTTATTTCTGGAAACAGTGATCTCGATAGTTTATTATCAATCTCTATTTCCAATTGCTTGTCTGGATGTAGATGATGTCTATTTTTTGTTGAAGTATTATGTGTTTGGTGTTTATTTACATTACTCTCGTAATATAGTTGAATTTTGGATAACAATAATGGGCTTAGTACATTTTCTACCAATAAATATGGTATATTATGAGTTGTATATGGGTTTGGCTCTAATCGTATCGTATGAAAAGCCTCTATTGATTCTAACTGATATTTTGTATATATTTTTCTGTTTGGTGTTAGCAAATAAATAAAAACGTCCGTATCAACATGTGTTTCGACACCTTCAAATAAATTGTATAACTTCAAGTCTTTACAGCAAATCGATTTTATACTTTCAGACGGTGTTCCTTCCCGATACAATATTATGTTGTTAAATCGGTTATCGCAAATATATTTACATACATTTTCTACATTTTTTACAACTATGATCATAAATTCTTTGTCGTCTACAAAGTTATGTATTTGTTTTTCTGTACCATTCTGAAATTGTAAAGAAACGAATGGGAAATAGTCTCCTTCTTCCAATTTATATATTGACACATTACTTTGTGGTAGAGTTAAAATATTATTTGTTTGTTTACATTTATTTTCATTGCTTACTGTATCTACATTTGATATAGATAATATGTTTGTGTTGTTATTATTCGTAATATAATAGTTAGGATTAAAGTCTGAATATAATCTCTTTGAATTACATTCTTTAAACCATAAATTAAAAGCATATTTTTCTCCTTTTATTACTGGCATACCGGCATGTTCTGATAAAGGGTGTTTTATGTTCGTTCCAGAATATGTATTTTCGAATACCAATAATTTCCCTTGTTTTGGTAAAACATTTACATCTATTCTATTTAATCGTGTAGAACCACCTTCTTCCACATCATTTAAATATACTAATGCTGTTTTTAACCGTACCCCACCATATTTCATACATCGTAGTGTTTTTTCTGACCCATCATGTTCCCAACTATCATAATGATTGCGATATTCCGCATTTATATCATAATATATCACCTGAAAGGCTTCTGCATTTTCTAATGGAATACCAACTACACTGGCTATTTTTTCACCAATGCTCTTCGTAATTTCATCATGATCGTGTTGAATCCAAGTATTTAAACTCGTTCTACCTATAGATTCAATTCCTTGCTTTTCGTTACTTACTAAACTACGTTTCATCAAATGTTTTGATATGTTAATCATATGATTACATTCATCTGGTGTTAAACAATTCTCTATTGTTAGCACTAATGGATTGTGACTGTGTACAACATCTCTATTAATGTCTCTTGTTTTAGTTTTGTCTACACTTACAATATCCATTATAAATATAAATATTAATATAGTGTTGCTTTTATATTAATATTATTTTATTCGTATACTTTTTTCCTTTTCTTTGCTTATTATTTTTATGTCTCTATTTTTGTGAATAGCTTATATAATGAATGTATTTAATAACTGCCCAAACTCTTGGTATAAGGATTTTCCTTGAACGCAGTTAATATATCAGGATTAATTCTTTCACAATCTTGACAATTGTCATAGTATTGAGGCATATTGATTTTGCCGTATGTTTCCATCGATGGAATGGTATTGTTTATACCCCCATTTCCATTTCTTACCCACATTCTATTATTATTTCTGTCTGCTTCGTTCTTGTCTATTTGAATTCTTTGGTCATGGTTTAACATGGCCATGCCTCCTTGATTCGGCCTATTCACATAGGTCTTGTTTACATTATTTCGCTGATTATATGCCGCATCATATAATGCCACCCCTGTGTTCATGCCCCCATCACCGTAATATTCACTATTGGTAGTATCACGTTGTTGTTCTACAGATTGTTGTTCTGATACTTTATAACCACCGTCTTTCTGTCCCTCGACATTCAAGTGATTATTATCTAGTAGCCCCTCCGTCGTTTCTCTAATAGTAGTTGGTGTACGATCCGCAGGATTAAATACACGAGGAGCATTTACTGTCATTTGAACATTACCTGTCGGATTAATATTTCCAATGACATTTTCTTTCCTTGAAGGCCTTAATATGTCCATTATTGGAGCTACTGCCGCTTTCATAAATCCATTCACTATGCCAAACCCCGTCTCATTTTGTACAGTGGAACGATTATTTGGTAATATTTTGTAACCATCTATACCATAATCTCCTGAACTTGCCTTACCGTTTCCTCTAGCACTTGGATTTGTAATTGGATTAGCCTCTAATTGCGGTCTTTTAGGTTGTTCGTGTTCGCTTGGTGTATACATTTTAGTACCAGACGGGTTTGAATCGGCTCCAAAATATTGTCTAGATGTGGTTGATCTGTTCACATCTCTGTCTACTTGAATAGCACGAGCGGTTTGTCCTTTTTCTAAACCCGTTGTAGTTAGCCATCTGTCTGGAGTGTTGATGAAATAGGTATCTGGTAAGTATTTTTCTACCTTTCCTTGCGTCTCTTTTGTGGCAGGGGCATTATTATAGTAATGGGCAGGACCTTCATGATTTGCTAAACCAAATGTCATTTTTGGATTGGTTTCTGTACGTAATTGGTCCACGTTTCTATCAGTCCATTTTTCTCTAGCCGCCATACCTGAATTAAATCCCAATTGTCCATCTGTTCCATATCCAGCATCTAGACCAGGTGCTACCTTTTGTTCGTCCCACAATTTTACATTCGACATCTTTGAGCCAGGCATTACTCTAGATTGATAAAAATCACTTTGATTGGGGGCACCATGAGCATAACGAATATCCTTTTGAGGAGTAAATAATGGGGCTTGTTCTTGCTTTCTTATTTGTTGACTACCCGACCCTATCATATTATCCAGGACTGTTTCTGACAGATTAGGATCTTGTGTGCTCCCTCTTGACTTTCCACCAAAAAAAGGGGCCATGTTATTATGCTTAAAATTGTTCTTACTTACATTCTCTCCCGTTAAACTTGTGAAATTATTTGTTTTTGCTACATTTCCAAATTGGTCTGGACCGTTTCTATATTCTTGATAAGCAGATGGTTTAAAATAACGATCTGTTACTATATTTGGATCTCTATATATGTTTGGGTTGTTATTATTCACTGGTGTTGTTTTTGGATAATTAATAGGCAATGGTTCATTATTGGGCAACGAATTTACAGGTTTCCCCATATTTTCGTAACCTTCTTTTTTTTGTTCTTGGTTTGATGCTACATATAATCCTCCTAATGCTAATAATGGTACTGCTAATTCCATATTTGTATATATGTTATATATATTTTATATTTTTATACATAACATAAGATAACTCTTTGTATTTTTATACATAACATAACTCTTTGTATTTTTATACATAACATAACTATTTTATTCGGTCCTACAAACTAATTACTATGTATGTCATTGCTTACGCTAGTGCTTATGCTATTATTTCCATCATATATTCCCGCCTAAATAAACATTACACAATTACCATGTTCTAAATAACAACAATATATTTATTAGAGTCTTATACTGAACCGCACGTCTTTGTATAAGAACAATTATTTACATTCACACCTGAACCATACTCTGTAAATACATTCGATGCTAATACATTGCTATTGTTTGAAGGAATACATGGGACTTTTGCCACAAAATGGTCCTTCTCTAAAATTCTTGTATTTAAATTGTTTTGAAATGGAATACACGTGTTTTCTTGGGGATTTAATGGGAGAATATAGTTGTGATTTTGTTCTAAATCTCTATACCACCAAGCTGGATTTGTCACTCTTGATTGTTCCGTAAATGGATTACATGTAGAGTATTGAATTGGCGATGTTTTTACATCTGTCTTTTTATAATTATTGCTTTCGCAATCCTTTGACAATGGTCTTGTTAGCCCAAGTAAATCACTTTCTAAATTAATTGTATTTGTTTGTAAGTTAGCGCCCCATTGCTCCATTCGGATATGTGGATCATCCATAAAACAAGGGTTTTCACCCCATCCTGGCTTATTCATCATATATCGTCCAGGTCCAGTGCTTTCCTGTAATTGTTTTTTTATTCTACATGGGTCGTCGTGAAATCTGGTAAATGACATTTATACTTATATATATATTATATTTTTATTTACACTAAATGTATACATAGATAACACATAGTTTTGTATACGATTTAAAAACAAACATCTTTTTACTTATAATATTATGAATATTAGTATAGAAAATAGTATAGAAAATAGTATGAATACTTTTGATACTAATGTGAATAAAACGATATGTTTAAATATGATTGTTAAGAATGAATCTCATATTATTGCGTCCACATTACAAAATATTCTTGACCATATGCGAATTGATTATTGGGTAATTTCAGACACGGGTTCTAGTGACAATACTATAGAAATTATTACCACCTTTTTTCGCGACAAAAATATACCAGGCGAACTATTCATAGACGAATGGAAAGATTTCGGTCACAACCGCACAAAGATGTTGGAACACGCATTTAATAAAACCGATTATGTCTTTATTTTTGATGCAGATGATTTAATGTGTGGAAATAATATGTTATCGCCTAATTCATCCTCTATCCTAACAAAAGATGCTTATTACGTTCCCTTTGAAAAACCAGTATCTTACCATCGTCTTATTTTGGTATCTAATCGTATGCGATGGAAATACGTTGGTGTATTGCATGAATATATTATAAATATCGATCCCCTCACGACCCAAGACTATTTATCTGGCGATTATTATATTAATTCGCGACGGTTGGGTAGTCGAAGTAAAAATCCGACGAAATATTTAGATGATGCTATCACCTTGGAAAATGCCTTCCATACTGAAACAGGAGATATTCAGTTGAAAAATAGGTATGCGTATTATTGCGCACAAAGTTATTTAGATGCTGGAAAGCATGAAAAAGCCATAGAATGGTATGAAAAAACACTTACCCTTGATTATTCAGTTCAATATAAATATAGTGCTTGTATTCGAGCAGGAGACTGTTACAGATTTCTAAAGAAACCAGACAATGCTATTAAAATATGGGGAAAGGCATATGAGTATGATAAGGAACGTCCAGAAGCCATTTCAAATATTATGGAGTATTATTATAACATTGGACTACATTTTATGGTGACTTCATTATATAATCAGTTCAAATCACGTGTCGATTTTGATATTAGTGAAGAAAAGTCCAAAAGCAAAATTTTTTTGGATTATTCTAAATTTCATAATATTCATTATTATAGTTCTATATCTGGGTATTATTGTGATGATTTTCTCTCTGCGTATGAAGCTTGTAAATATTTATTGTTACATAATACAAACACTCTTTATCTTGAAAACGCGATTAGTAACTTGAAATTCTATTCGGCTCAATTGAGACAAGATACGAACGTGAACGCCTTGTTACTATTTTTCGTTGATTATTTGTATGACACACATAAGCCATTGCCTGTAAAAAAACAAGTGTGGGATCTCTCGAAAGAACTGCTAAAAACAAATTATGAGAATGATTATCTTGTGCTTAAAAATATGATTGAATCCGTGTCTCAGTCGTCTAATATTGATAATATTGATAAAAATATTCGGTATCAGTCGTCTAAGAAAATTCTCATCTACACCGGGTGGATGACGCATTTGTGGAACGATTCTCATCTTACAGAAAAAGCATTGGGGGGCTCGGAAAGAGCAGTCGCCTATTTGTCGCGAG
>Ga0129324_10001272_pt1 | contig 16519 bp, 18 predicted proteins | sample CPBDNA_7_FD_96879 | JGI IMG/M metagenome (GOLD analysis project Ga0129324, IMG submission 96879) | Freshwater to marine salinity gradient microbial communities from Chesapeake Bay, USA - CPBay_Spr_15_0.2_DNA | ecosystem: Environmental > Aquatic > Marine > Coastal | place: USA: Chesapeake Bay... | reverse complement strand
TGGGAGAACACCACCTCAGGCCTCATTGATTCCTATAACCGGGCGTTGAGCAATTCACGGGTTTCCTTGTGAAGGTAACAAATGAAATTGATAAGTTTCTTACTGATTCGCAGCTTTCATTCACCCGCACCGATAATATTTTTATTGTTACTATTCCAGGTACCCACAAGTTAAGTACTACTTGTTCAATGAGTATTGGGACCTCCGCACTTACGCTCAATGCTTTTGTTTCTCGAAGGCCGGATGAGAATCACGAAGAGGTCTATCGATGGTTACTTGAACGCAACCTGAAAATGTACGGGGTTTATTTTGCAGTCGACAACCTTGGTGACATCTACCTTGCCGGCAGAGTCCCCCTGTCTTGTATAGATGAAGTTGAACTTGATCGTCTGATCGGCTGTGTTTCGCAATATTCTGACGGTGCCTTTAACACAATACTTGAATTAGGGTTTGCGACTGCAATCAGAAAAGAATGGGAATGGCGAGTAAGCCGCGGTGAATCCACCGAGAATCTTGATGCATTCGCCCATCTCATTGAGCCGCAACTTTAATCCTCACACTCGATCGGGCAAGATACTCACATGAGCGAAACCTTTTACACGTTAGTCCTGCTTCGTCACGGTGAATCCGAATGGAATGCCAAGAACCTGTTTACCGGGTGGGTTGATGTTGACCTCAATGACAAAGGTCGTGTCGAGGCACGAAAAGGTGGGGAACTCCTTGCCGAATCCGGACTCTTCCCGGACGTGGTAATTACATCCCTACTCCAACGCGCAATCAAGACTTCACAAATTGCACTAGAAGCATGTGGGCGATTGTGGATTCCGGTGGTCCGAAACTGGCGGCTCAATGAGCGCCACTATGGAGCGCTCCAGGGAAAAGATAAGGCGCAGACGCTCGCTGAATTCGGTGAAGAGCAGTTCATGTTGTGGCGACGTTCCTATGACACTCCGCCACCACCCATTGATCCCGAAAGTGAATTCGCACAGAATTCCGATCCGCGCTACTCCTCGCTCCCACCAGAGGCCGTGCCCAATACTGAGTGTTTAGCCGATGTCGTGAATCGCCTCATCCCTTTCTGGGAGGACGTGATTGTTGCCGAACACCTTCGCCGCGATGAAATCGTTCTGGTTGTTGCTCATGGTAATTCACTGCGCGCACTGGTTAAGCACCTCGACGGAATTTCCGATGAAGACATAGCGGGTCTGAACATCCCTACTGGAATCCCACTCGTGTACAAGCTTGATAAGAACTTGAAGCCAATCGTTGCCGGTGGTGAATACCTCGACCCGGCTGCGGCAATCGAGGCGGCCGCGGCCGTGGCTGCTCAAGGAACAAAGAAATAATAGAGGAAACGAACTTGTCAGCGGTCTCCTGGAAATAATCCAGCGCTGGGTAGGCATGCGGTCGAGATGAACACCTTTGTTTTCTCACCTATCTGATGGTTCCTCATTTGATGTTGTCTCATCTTGATCTATGTCCGGGCTTTTGCTGTCGGGTTTTTTCCTACGGGTGATTCCTCGCGTAATTCGATTCCCGTGGTGCTTGACGCGGTGCATGCTGTGCTTAGCCCAAGTAAATTCGGTTGCCAGGATTGCTAAGCCCAATAGCATCACGACTAATCCAGGTCCGGGCAGCACAAGGAGTGCCACCCCGACTAGCAGGGTGGTCATGCCCACGCTAGCTGCGAGGATTCTCCTTATTGGAGTTGGCATCGATGCCCAAGAGTTGGTATATCGGTCGGCCCATCGGGGTTTAGACATTCACTAGCTCCTTGTGCAAGGCAGCACGGGCCGCGCTTCACAAGGTCTCTCCACCGGCGTAACACCGGCCCGAAGCCCGGGTCCCCATGGGAGGACCGTATTGACGAACTTTCGGCGAAGGGATACTCCCCTTGATTGAGCCGATATTCTCACACCTGTATCAATCAGACAAGCAGCGGCGTACCTCTTAATATTTGCGACCAGTAATTTCAATCATTTTAGGCCTAATGTCAAAGAGATAGATCAATGCAATGACCGTTCCGGCGATACCAAAGATAGACAATGCAAGTGACGGCGCAAGTCCCGCCAGCACAGATACACCGGTAAGGGCTACCCACAGCAGTTTCGTTTGTCGCCCGATAAAGGGGAAGTAGTCAGCCGGCCTACGAACCGCATCAACGAAGGCGAAAACCTTCACAGCGAGCAGGATCGCCCAAAGTGCATAAACCACGAGTGTTTCAAAGCCCATGGAATAATGCTAACCGACGCCTTGAGCCTACGCAGAATCCCGTTGCATATAGGCAGAATCCCGCCGGTTTCCCGGCGGGATTCTGCTAACACCTTATTCGAATTCATTCATAACTATGGCGAGATTAGACACCAATCGCTTCGCGAACCAGTGTCACAGTCTGACCAGCGCTATGCCGAACCTTGGTAGCTGCTCCGGTGGCAGTTGCATAACTTTCTTTTGCAGCAGACTTCACGGCGTCAATGGCCGGGCCAAAACTATCCATGTTTACGGCCGGGATGTCAATCTTTGGGAAATCGACTTTTGGCACTTCAATTTTCGGCAATTCGATTTTTGGTAATTCGATACCAAAGAAGTTGAATTTATTTGATGTATTCATTTCTTCCGACATTTCATCCTCTTCCATTTTCTTGATCACTCACTTGCTTTCTTGTTCGTTTTCTTCTTCGCTTTCAGCATTTGAACCGTTTTCCTCATTTGAACTGTTTTCCGCATTCGAACTATTTTCGGCTTGAAAAGCTGCATAAATTTGAAGCAGTGTCGTGCGCTGGCGCTGCGTCAAGGTCTGATCCGAAGCAATAGCCGTTGTGACGACTTCTTCACCTGCGCGATCACTGAGAATTCCTGCTTGGACGTACAAACTCTCTGCCGAGATCCGAAGCCCTTGCGCAATCCGACTGAGAATTTCCGCACTAGGTTTGCGCAATCCCCGTTCAACCTGACTCAAATAGGGATTCGACACTTCGGCTGCCTTTGCGAGCTGACGAAGTGACATTTGGGCCTGATCACGCTGATCCCGGATAAAGGATCCCAGTCCACTGACATCTATTACGGCCATGCCACCATTATGCATCCCAGTGCTTGCAATTGCAAACGCTGATGCTTGCAGCCGCTAGCAATGGGTTCGATGGATCATCGCGGAGGACTTAACTGCTCCGGTGATCACTCCTATTGAAGACCTGCCATTGGTTGCGCCTATCGGTTAACTGTGCGGAATTCTTGACTGAAATGTGTCTATTGCCCCATTTTTCGCTTCACATGAGGCGTGAAATCCGCACAGCTAACCAAGTAACCAAACGAGTCAACCAAGTGAGTTTCCAAGCGCACTGAAAGCCAATGAGCCGATGACCAATGTCATGAGAATCAGCCCCACTGTGGGAATGGCCCACCGGACTATCAGGTTTCCCCCCTTTGTCATGCTGGAAAATTGCACCACAGCGTAGTAGCACAGAACGAAGATTCCAGAGATCGCCAAGTTGAGCCCGATGCCACCGAAGAAGGTAACAATCAGCACAACAACACCGGTCAAGATTTCCGCCCGTACCGGAACTGTGCGTGGACCCACCACCAATGCAAGTGATGAGGGAAGCGGTCCATCTTTTGCCATAGCAAAGATCATGCGACCAATACCTAAATTGAGGGCGAATAATGCTGAACCTGCAGCCAGCACCACACCTATTTGAACCAGCCATACGGGATAGTCAGAAACAGTGGCTAGCGACTGAAGCGGCGTGGTGGACGCCAAGGTTTGCGGGACGCTAAGCAGAAGCCGCGCCACGAAGAAATAAAGAATGAGAACCAGAGCCAAGCTCATTCCAATTGCCCAAGGAATGACAAACCTTGGGCGTTTAACGTCGCCCGCAATCACAGAAATCCTCGCGTAACCGGCAAAAGCTACGAAAAGGATTCCCGCAGCGGCAAAGATAGAGAATAAGTTCGGCTGCGGAGTGAGTGCCGAGGATGCTGAAAGGCTTTCATGCGATCGGGAAAAGACGATCAAAGACACAATGACCGCAATAACTATTGAGACACTCACGGTCATTGCAACTAAGGAATATTTGAGTCCTCTGAGATTGAGTGCTAACACGATCAGGACAGCCAGTACAGCAACAATTCGTGAATGGTCGGGAGCGAGATAAGCACCGATCACAAGGGCGGCTGCAGATGCCGAGGCGGTTTTCCCAATGACAAATGAGAACCCAGCGATTAAGGCTGGCTTCGTTCCCAGACAGTTTTTCCCGTACACGTATCCGCCACCGGACTGCGGATAAATGCGAGCCATACGCCCATTGGAAATTGCGTTAAGCGCTGCGATCGAGGACGCAATTAGTAACGAAAAAAGGAGCGCTGAACCCGCGAGAGAGTACGCGGGTGACCATGCTGCAAAGACACCCGTCCCAATCATGGAAGCAAGCCCAATGAGGGTCGCACCTGGCACTGCGAGTGTGCGATTCATCGAACTCAAATGAGTGTTGGGTAAATATTCCCAACAACTTTGCCGCCGCCAAGCACCGGCTGCGCGGAATAAATTTCGACCGCGGATTCTGGTACCCCCAAGTACATGAGTAGCCCGGCCATTGCCGCATTGCGACCAGTTTCGGCCCCGCTTTCAAGTTTCAGGGCGATCGCTCTGCCGTCATCAAATGACGCCGTATAAACACCAAACGCACCATCTTTTGCGAGAAGGTCAGGGATGGCAGTCATGAAATGGGTTACATCCCGCCTTGTCCCACCAACATATTGCGGGTGCGCTCGCATTGCATCAGCGACTATTCGTTCTGGAGTTCCCGGAGCCGAAAGTACTGCAGTCTGTGAAAGGCGTGCAAGCCCTGGGAGAGTCAATGCATGTACCGGAGCGCCGCATCCGTCAATACCTTGGAAAGAGATGGCTTCACCGGACATCTCTTCTAGTTTGAGTTTTATTGCAACCTGCAACGGGTGCTCCGGTGCGAGATAAGTTTCAATGTCCCACCCGTTAATGACACACGTCGCCAACATCCCTGCATGTTTGCCCGAACAATTCATCAGGATCGGTGATTGGTCTTCACCTCGGGCTATGCACGCATCTCGTTCAACGGAATCAAGCGGGTAATCCTCTGGAGTGTGAAGAGCAGCTGGAGTCAGATTCGCGCCCGCAAGAATTTCACGCACTGCATCAATATGAAATTCTTCCCCCGAATGTGAAGCGGCAGTGAGCGCTTGCAGGTGCTGCGGCAAACTCAAGCCAGCCTCAGCCATTGCGGTAGCTTGACCAATCTTGTTCGAAGATCGTGGATAAAATTCTTGGGTTGTGCTGCCCCAACTTCGGGCGATGCTTCCGTCAGGATCGACCACCACCGCATGACCGTAGAAAACACCCTCAGTGTGCCCATTTCGGGAGTAAGCGGCAATAGGAACTGCTGAGTTGCGAGCCGTCCTAATCGATGGTCCCGAATCGTTGTCCATGAGGCGATCATGACACGCTTGGGCGATGCGGGCGATAGTGCAACGGGCAATTGACGCGAATGTAACTGTAGACCACGAAGTGGTCGGCTCATTTTTCGGGCCCGGGTTAGTCATTCTGGTTGGGGTAACCCACACCGATACCGTGTCTTCGGCTCACAAATTAGCTGAGAAAATATATGGATTACGAATCTTTGACCAAGCGTTTATATCGCAATTTGATCAGGTTTGTGTCCCACCAGGTTCCCCACGTGAACTCAGCGCCGGGGACCTGGGATTGCCAATGTTGGTGATCAGCCAATTCACACTTTATGCATCAACAAATAAAGGACGGCGTCCCACGTGGGATGTTGCGGCACCCGGTGACGTAGCTGAGCCACTCGTTGAGGAGGTTGCTGAAAAGTTGCGACAACTTGGCACAATCGTTTCCCAAGGAAAGTTCGGTGCAGATATGAACGTATCACTGATAAATGCCGGGCCCATGACGCTGATCATTGATGTTGATTAATTTACCTGTTGGGTCAGGCCTAAATTAATCGTTTGGGAATCGAACGTCGGGGGATCGAACGTCGGGGGATCTAACGTTGGGGAATCAATCGTTGGAAACGACAAGCTCTTGATTGGCCGTGATCACATTGCCGTCATGCAACACATGCAATGTTTCGTCAACGGGTGTTGAACGCTTGATCACCGCCGTTGCGATTGGTCCGAGTTCATAGTGTCTAGCAGGAGTTGCAATGTAACCAATGACTTTCCCAGCCGCTGTCGTGACCTCGTCTCCATGTGAAGGTAGATCGCTGTCGCTGCCATCAAGGTGCAGCAACACAAGACGTCGTGGTGGTTTTCCCAGGTTGTAGACACGGGCAACAGTTTCCTGTCCACGGTAACAACCCTTTTGCAGGTGGACACCAGAACCAATCCAACCCAGTTCATGTGGTAGGGATTTGTGATCGGTCTCATGCGCCAACTGGGGAACAGCTGCGGCAGCCCGGATTGCGTTATAAGCCCAAGTTCCGGCGCGGTTGGGAAACTGATCAAGCCGCTCCTGCAGCATTGACCGAGGAACAATTACTTGACGACCAAGGAAGGGTTCAGGGCGGGCGGCAACGTACTTGTCAACGATCCCCCCACCAGTCATGCCTTCTCCAGAAAATTCGTCAGGGGTGAGCCAAGTGACCACGCTGCGATCAAGGGCATGGATAGGTTCCCAGACCACTGCGAATTCCTCGCTAACGTCAGCGACTTCCACACGCAACATAAACCGCATTGAATTGAGGTAGTCGGTCAGCACGCTCGCAGTGTTCGGTGGGGTGATCAGCCACGTTGTTTCGCCGTCATCAACTACATGGAGCTCCTGCTCAACGTGCCCATGTGGGCTGAGTATCAAAGCGATTCGGGAGACCTGCGGTTCCAAGTTCTCAAGGAATGCAGTTGTCAAACTGTGCAACCAAGATAGGCGATCTATGCCCGTGACGGTAACGACGCCCCAGTGGGAAAGATCAACACTTGCCTCACCGCCAATGAGTAAGCGCTGTTCGCGATGCGGATCCCCGTAATGCCATGCGACGCCGAAATCAAGATTCGATTCCGGTGCAGGGATTGGAGTCATTCCTACTTCACCCATTACTTTTCAACTCCGATTTACTGGCGCATGCTTTGCACGTACCAGTGACTGCCATGTGTGTCATGTGGGCGGTGAAACCATAAGTTTCTTTCAGGTCAAGGGAAAACTGCGCAGCGGAAGCAGCCGGAATGCTGGTAACTTCTGCGCAGTCGTCGCACACAAGGTGAATGTGTGGGGATTCATCTTGTGAATGATAAACCGGTGCACCGTGACCTATGTGCGTGTGCGTAATGAGGCCAACGCTTTCCAGAACTTCCAGAGTGCGATAAATCGTTGAGAGATTCACACCCGATGCTGTCTTTTGAACCGAGGACAAAATCTCCTCCGGTGTCCCGTGCCCTAACTGGTTCACCGACTCGAGCACCAACTGTCGTTGCGCGGTGATGCGAAAACCTTGCTCGCGGAGCCGGACCTCCCAGGGGCTTGATTCCACGGGAACTACAGGTCTTCAACCGCTGGACGCAACTTTGCTGACAGATGATTTTGCATGGGTTGATCCATGGCCGCCATGTCAAAAGTCCACACAAGTTGCGAGTCAAAGAGTCCATAAAGTCGCTCACCATGGGTATACGGCTTGGCGCTTTCGGTACGAGTCACAACATCAGTTTTTAGCGTTGCTCGTGCACTCGTAATTTTGGCATTGTCCAAACCAAGCACCTCGGTTGATCCGATGTAAATCTCTGAGACTCCCGTTGGGTGAGCCAAGACTAATTCGATCGAGTTATCAGGACGTGGACGCCAATACCCGGATTCGGCTGCCAGCGGTTTAACCCGCTCGCCTGCTTCGTCGAGGAGCCAACTGCGGGAAACATAGTTAATGAACGGTCGACCGTCGCAAGAAAAAACGACTTCCTGCCCGAATCTAAAATCCTCGATTGTGGGGTAGGTACCCAGTCCGACGCCAACCCAGCTTCCGATTAACCACGACAGTGGCATAACTTCGACGGGAAGCTTGTCCATGGATCAGCCTTGGCCCTTAAAAAGTTTGGCCACAACGTAAAACGAGAACAAACCGGCCGCACCGATTGCAATAACAAGAAGTGATGTGTAAACGAATTCCAACATGTGGGCACTCTACCCTTTCACGCCATTGTGCTTATATGGGACATGAATCCTCAGCCATTCACCGATACCGGTCAAAGTTTCCGCACTAATGGCCGTCTCTGCGTGGCCGAACCCCTCAACCACGATTACCGTGGCATTTGCATTGCCAGCTCGCTCGACTGCATTTTCCAATGCGTAGGCATGCTCAACCGGAAAGTACTTATCCACGTCACCATGCACGATTAAAAGTGGCATGTGCGAAAGCCGCTCAACCGCAGTTTCTGGTGAAATCGGGGGCGGGTCTGGCCAAGGAGTACTCGACACATGAACGCCTTTGCCGCGCAGAACCAGTCGACCAGCTTGAGTTTCAATGAGGCGGTGAACCACCCTCATGATCGGGGTTCCACGGTAAAACCAGAATGCGGGGGCGCTCACGCTCACAACGAGATCCGGGGTCGCCGCGCTCTGGGCCAAGGCAGCCTGGCGCAATACAACGGAACCACCCATGGAAAAACCAACGGTTGCAACGTTGCGATAACCGAAGTCGCGGGCATGCGCTACGGCTGCGTCTACGTCAAATATTTCATCCATTCCCATCGTGCCTTCGCCACCGGAGTCTCCGTGACCACGAAGGTCGAGTGCGAGTACCCCGCCAAATTCCCGCAACGCCGAAACCACTTTCTTGACGTGGTCTTGCTGGCGGTTACCCGTGAAGCCATGTGCCAGCACAATCCCAAGGGCCAGTGGATCCGAATCGGTCTTAGCGTGGGCCCACGTGGAGTGGGTTCCAGCGATACGCACTTCATCGCGGGTATACAGGGTGAATTCGGAGTGCATGACCCCATTTTGCCGGGCAAGGCAGGTGACTTAGTCGGCACCTCTAGATGCGTGAACACTGTGACGGGTAGTCTTGGCCATGATTTAGGAGGTCGCATGCGAATAGTTCTTATGACTCGCGCCATGCACTCTTCCGCTGAAGTCCTTCCCGCATTGTCGCTTCTCAATCATTCAGTACGCGTTTTGGGTGCCGAACCATCCTCATTATTGGCCGTCGAAAACTCCGATGTCCTCCTCGTTGACGGACGCATGGATCTAGCAGCCGTTCGAAGTTTTACCCGGCTGTTGTGTGACACCGGTGCGGGTGCACCCATCCTGTTGATCACGACCGAAGGAAACCTGACCGCGGTACAAGGTGACTGGGGAATAGATGACTTCATGTTAAACACGACCTCACCCGCTGAACTTGAGGCACGGCTGCGCGTTGCGGTTGCGCGATACAACATAAGCATGGGAGTGGACGCAAATCGCAGCCCTGAAGAAATCAATCTCGGCGCGCTGCATATTGATGAGGTCAGCTATTCAGTTCGACTGAATGGTCGTCCACTTGACTTGACATTCAAAGAATTTGAATTATTAAAGCACCTGGCGCAACATCCAGGTCGAGTTTTCACCCGAGCGATTTTGTTACAAGAGGTTTGGGGGTACGACTACTTCGGTGGAACGCGCACCGTTGACGTGCATGTTCGACGTCTTCGCGCAAAACTTGGATCAGAGAATGAATCACTGATCGGCACTGTGCGAAATGTCGGTTACCGATTTGTGCTCGATACCGCCGAACCTGCTCTCGGGCACATTGATCAACTTCAGTCGTAACCCAGCATGACTGATCAACCTGGCCTTATTTCAACGGTGGTTCTCGACCACCTTGATGCCACGCAAGTCGATCGCATAGCGCGGCTTCTCAATAGTGCAACAGATTTTGATGGTGTTCGTCCGTTGAGCGAGCATGCATGGTTGCACCTTCGCTCCGGTGAAAGTGGCCTGCACATCATTGGCTTATTCAACGATCAGAGTGTTGATGAGAATCACATTGCCGGCTACGCACATGTTGACATTACCGACCTTGTCGAAGGTACGAGTGTTGAGTTAGTTGTTGCTCCGGAATCACGGAATGCCGGCATGGGCCACGCGTTAGCAGAACAAGCTTTGAAACTCTCACCCGATGGACGGCTGCGCTTGTGGGCGCACGGGCTAACTGCTGGTGCACAGTCACTTGCTGACTCGCTCGGCTTCGTACTGAGTCGCTCACTGTGGCAAATGCGTCGCTCTCTGTTCGCTCCACTTCCACCGGCAGAGATTCCCAATGGAATAACGATCCGAACTTTTAATCACGTTACCGATATTCCCGGAGTGTTAGCGGTTAATGCTCGCGCCTTCGCCAACCTTCCGGATCAAGGAAGTTGGACAAAAGCCGATATTTTAACGCGCTTGAAGGAGTCCTGGTTTAGCGCCGACGGATTCTTTATCGCGGTTGATTCACAAACCGATGCGATCATCGGTTTTCACTGGACCAAAGTGCATGGATCTGGCGGACAGGGGTCAGATCACAGTCATGAAGCAATTGGTGAGGTGTACGTCCTTGCTGTTGACCCCGAGCACCGGGTCCCGGGGCTGGGACGGGCCCTCTGCGCGGTGGGATTGACCTATTTACGCAGCCTCGGGCTTCGACAGGCCATGCTGTATGTCGATTCTTCAAATGAGCGGGCCATTTCTCTCTACGAAAGCATGAAATTTGTCCATTGGGATACAGACGTGATGTACCGACGCCCCATTTAATCTGGCGACGGCACTTGCTCCTGGCCGGCTAGGGCGCACATTGGCGTACCTCCTCGTGGCACGATACGGCCATGAGCATCTCAGATTTCTCGGCTGATGGTCCCCCCACCGGAGAGTTTGCGGCGATTATTCTCAAAGACCAGTACGCCAGCGACTTACCGGCTGATCGATTCCTTGATCGGGAACTCTCGTGGCTGGCATTTAATAAGCGGGTCCTTGATCTTGCCGAAGACACCGGACTACCACTTCTTGAACGTACCAAGTTTCTCGCCATTTTTGCCAGTAATCTTGATGAGTTTTTTATGGTGCGGGTGGCTGGCCTAAAACGTCGAATCGCTACCGGCATCGCCGTGAGAGCTGCCAGTGGGCTAAACCCAAAGGAAGTTCTTGAAAATATTTGGGAACGCGCATTTGCACTTCAACGGCAACAGGCCGATTACTTTGTGAACGGCGTTGAACCTGAACTCAATGACGCAGGAATTCATGTACTGCGTTGGGATCAACTAACGCCTGTCGAAAAAACCGAAATGGACTTATTTTTCGACTCCAAAGTTTTCCCAATTTTAACTCCACTAGCGGTAGACCCTTCGCATCCTTTCCCATATATCAGCGGGCTCTCTCTCAATCTGGCCGTCGTGGTTCAGAATCCAACAACGGGGAATCGGCTTTTCGCCCGCGTCAAAGTACCGCCGTTGCTTCCACGATTCATTGAAGTAGGTCCAGCGCGCTATGTCCCGCTCGAAGACATCATCGCCGCACATTTGAGCGACTTGTTCCCCGGAATGGAAATTCGAGAGCATCATGCATTCCGGGTTACCCGAAATGAAGACGTTGAAGTCGAAGAAGATGATGCAGAGAACCTGCTGCTAGCCCTTGAACGTGAATTAGTTCGGCGACGCTTTGGACCTCCCGTGCGACTTGAGGTCGAGGAAAACATTGATCCCTATGTCCTTGACCTACTAGTGAGCGAACTTGACGTCACCGATTTAGAAGTTTTCAGGCTCCCCGGACCTTTGGACTTAACTGGACTGTGGACGATTGTGAGTCTTGATCGCGATGACCTCAAGCAACGCAAGTTTGTTCCGAAAACTTCGCGCGCTTTGTCCGATGTTGAAAGTTCTAGCGCTCCTGACATTTTAAATATTGTGCGAGAGAAAGATGTCCTGCTACATCACCCTTACGATTCGTTCTCAACTAGCGTTCAACTTTTCCTCGAGCAGGCAGCCGTTGACCCACACGTTTTGGCCATCAAGCAAACGCTCTATAGGACTTCCGGTGACTCACCAATTGTTGATGCCCTCATCCTTGCCGCCGAAGAGGGTAAGCAAGTACTTGCAATCGTTGAGATTAAGGCACGCTTTGATGAACAAAATAATATTGATTGGGCTCGCAAGCTTGAGCAGGCTGGGGTGCACGTTGTATACGGACTCGTTGGACTAAAAACTCATAGTAAATTGTCCATGGTGGTCCGAAATGATGGCGACCAACTCCGTAGGTACTGCCACATTGGTACCGGAAATTATCACCCGAAAACCGCGCGTCTCTATGAGGATTTCGGGCTACTGACAAGCAACCCTCAGGTGGGCGAAGACGTGTCAAACCTATTCAATGTGCTTTCTGGTTATTCAATGAACACCGATTACAACCGACTGCTTGTGGCTCCCCACTCAGTTCGAACTGGATTGATCGCCCGCATTGACCGAGAGATTACGCATCACCTTGAAGGTCGTCCATCCGGGATACGTTTTAAATGCAACTCACTGGTCGACGAGGCGATTATTGACTCACTTTACCGGGCATCGATGGTGGGTGTTCCCATCGATATTTGGGTTCGTGGGATTTGCGCCTTGCGCCCTGGAGTATCTGGCCTGAGCGAAACAATTCGGGTCATTAGCGTGATGGGACGTTTCCTTGAGCACAGTAGAGTTTTCACCTTTACCAATGGTGGTAACCCATCCGTGTGGATTGGGTCGGCTGATCTCATGCACCGCAATCTCGATCGCAGGGTGGAAACATTGGTGAGTATTCTTGACCCGGAACAAATCGCCGAAATCCAAGACTTGCTCAGTTTAGGATTTGCCCCCGGTACCGCGGCATGGGATTTGAATTCGGACGGGAGTTGGACCCGAAGGCACTTCGATGAATCAGGTGAACGCCTCACCGATATTCAAGAACTTTTAATTGCGATCAAGAGCAAGCGCTCTAGCGCAATGGAGTCGGGAGTGCTCACCGGTGAAGTTTCCTAGATCACACTTATCTGGGAAGTTGAAGACATGAAATTTCCCGGCACCGAAATGCATGTGGAGACAGAATTCAAATTCCGAGTTCCAACGGACTTTGAGTTACCTAGTTTCCCGAGTTCGTTGGGTATCTGGACCAACGAATCAGTTCGAAATATGGACGCCACTTACTGGGACACAACTGATGCCACATTATTGCGCTGGGGAATCACCATGCGGATTCGTACAGGGGGTGGCGATGATGGCTGGCACTTAAAAATTCCGGTATCCCCACAGGAGTCGGTCAGCGATGTAAGCGTGAGGACCGAACTTCATCGCGATGCAACGAGTGCTTCTCCCCCGATTGAATTCCTTGAGATGCTGTCTACGATTTTACAAGGATCTGAAGTTATTCCCATTGCCCGAGTTCAGACCGAGCGTAAACCCCAGATTCTGACTGACTCACGTGGTGCGGTCATCGAGTTAGTCGACGATTCGGTAACCCTGTCCCACGGTGAACAAATTATTGACGAGTTCCGCGAAATTGAAATTGAATTGATGAGCGAGCTGGTGATGCAAGAAGCTCTTGTCATCGCTGAAATTTTGGGAAATGCCGGTGCCCAAACTAGTTCGGTCAGTAAAGCTGCCAGCGCATTTGGGCCGGCTGCTAGGAAACAACCGGATATTCCTTCACTTCCCAAGCCTAGGAAGGGGGACTTGCCATTTGACCTAATCCGTTGGGCGCTGTCTCGCCAGGTGCGCAACGTTTTCCATGCTGAACTAGCCAGCAGAATCACCAGCGAAACATTGACCCTCACTACAGAACTGGTCAACTTGCAAGAGTTGCTGACTGCCTTGCGGGACTGGCTTAATCCAGAGGAGCAAGAATTTCTGCAGGAAGATCTCCTTTGGCTGATTCGCGAATTGAGTGTTGCCACTGAATTGTCTCAACAGAGTGAGAAAGTTAGGGCGGCAATCAATTTGCTTTCTGACCCACTCGATCGGCATGAAGCACTAGCCGCTGTTGAAAGGTTCTTTGCGAGTAAGAGTGAAGCAGCTGCATCAAGCCTGCAAGCTGCTCGTCGCAGTGACCGTTACCTGTTTCTGTTTAGTGACCTAGTAAACCTCGCCCGCGTGCCAGCTGTGGTCCCGCAAGCCTATGAACCTAACGGTATTTGGGATCGCATTTCTCCCGACCCGTGTGACCAACTGACTATTGCGCGCCATTTCCGAGGCATCTTTAAAAAGAAAAGTAAACAAATTGACCGAAGTCTCAATTGCGCGAAGACTCATTCCCAGGAAATGAACGTTGGGGAACTGATTCGCGCGATAGCACTCTCAGGGAAGAGTGAACCTGCGGCAATTTTTGCGCTCGGCCTTGCACAAGCGGGAATGGAAAAAATATGAGCATCGTCATTTCCGCAGCAGGTACGATCTTGATTCGCAATAATGAGGTGTTGCTTGTCCATCGTCCCCGCTATGACGACTGGTCCTTTCCCAAAGGAAAAGTTGACGGAGCCGAGTTGCTGCCCCTCACTGCCATCCGCGAATGTGACGAGGAGACTGGTTTTCTGGCTGTACTTGGTCCCAATGTTGGTATTGATCGATACGCAACTTCGCAGGGTGAAAAGGAAGTTCACTACTGGCGTGCAAATGTGCGTGAGGATCTAGGCTTCGCTCCCGACGAAGAAGTCGACAAGGTCGCATGGATTCCCATTAACGAGGTTAAAAATCATTTGACCTACGCACAGGACATGGAATTCCTACAGCGTGCAGTTGCCTTGCCGCCTACATCACCATTAATCATTCTCCGTCATGCGAAAGCGGTGAAACGTTCAGATTTCACCGGGAAGGACGACAGCGATCGGCCCCTGTCAGGCCGTGGTCGACGCCAATCAAAAATAATTACCGAAGTACTTGAGGGCTACGGGATAGAGCACATCATCAGTTCACCCATGCTCCGCTGCCAAGAAACTGTGAAAAAATATGTCAAGCAACTTTCTACAACTGCCACATTGGTCGACGCAATCAGCGAGTGGGGCTATGAGCAAAATCCTGAGGACCTTGATCCCGCCGTCGAAATGGCAATGAACAATCCGGCGCCTACCACCTTATGTTCACACCGGCCGGTCCTAGATGCGATTTTGGACACGGTTGCCCGGTTAGGTGGAATCTCAAAAGTCGAGCGCAAGGAGGGGATTTGGACAACCAAGCTTTCCCCAGGTTCCTTCGTTGTGGTGCACCGAGCATTCCACCTATATGACTCAGTGCGTACAAATAACACGGTGAAAATTGTGGCGGCTGAGCACCATGAGGTCCCTGGGAATCAAGAATCCTGATTCATTCGCCTAAATGTTCCAAGTTGTTCACCTTCCGTTCACTTTGAAGGTTCATTGTGTCCATTTAGAGAACATAATTTTGCCTTTAATGGTCAAATCTGACCTTTAAGGTGAACGATTAGAAAACGAATCGGAGTTTATTAATGGTGCAACGCAAGCGAAAACTTTTCTTTTCGACATCAGTTCTCGCATCCGCCCTCGTGCTCAGCGCATGCGGAGGCTCGAATAACTCAGGTGGCGATTCCGGGGCAACCGGTTCAGTCCGAGTTGACGGTTCCTCAACGGTGTACCCACTCTCAGCAATCGCTGCTGAAGATTTCCAGATTGCTAGTCCAGGAGTTCGAGTAACTGTGGGTAACTCAGGAACCGGTGGCGGATTCGAAAAATTTTGCAGGGGCGAAACTGATGCCAACAATGCATCACGTCCCATTAAAGAGTCAGAGGTGCAATCCTGTGCTGATAATGGAGTCGACTACGGCCAGTTGGTCGTTGCTATTGACGCTCTGACCGTTGTCGTTAATAAAGATAATGATTTTGCTAGTTGTCTCACAACCGGTCAGCTCGCAGCAATCTGGGGACCCGATTCAACAATTTCAAACTGGAATCAAGTGGATCCATCCTTTCCAGATGAACCGCTCCCACTTTTTGGGCCGGGAACCGATTCCGGGACCTTTGACTACTTCACAGACGTGATTAATGGTGAAGAAGGCTCAAGTCGCACCGACTTCACCCCAAGCGAAGATGACAATGTCGTTGTTCAAGGAGTCGCAGGCAGCAAGGGTGGGCTTGGATACTTTGGCTACACCTACTTTGAAGAGAACTCAGACAAACTCAAAGCGCTTGAAATTGATTCAGGCGCAGGGTGTGTTGCGCCGAGTGAGGAAACCGCACGTGATGGTTCATACACGCCACTTTCACGTCCGCTGTTTGTTTATCCTTCAGTCCAGGCATTAGCAAACCCTGCGGTTGCGGATTTCTTCCAGTACTACGTTGACAACGATGCTGAAATCGCGAAGGCTGCGCTCTATATTCCACTCAGCGATGCCGATCAAGCAAAGTTGGTTACAGACTTCGAAGCGCTTTTGGCTAAAACGGGCACTCAGTAGTCAATGAAAATGATAAATAGCTGATGGCATTAAATACTGTGGATGAGACTGCCGAAGGGTTATCCCTTCGGCAGTCTCATCCACGTTACGGCGAGAAAGTCATTCGCATAATTCTTT
>Ga0129324_10001271_pt1 | contig 16530 bp, 28 predicted proteins | sample CPBDNA_7_FD_96879 | JGI IMG/M metagenome (GOLD analysis project Ga0129324, IMG submission 96879) | Freshwater to marine salinity gradient microbial communities from Chesapeake Bay, USA - CPBay_Spr_15_0.2_DNA | ecosystem: Environmental > Aquatic > Marine > Coastal | place: USA: Chesapeake Bay... | reverse complement strand
CTGTGGGCAAATCTGAGGGGATCTACGAGCATAGCATAGGACTTACCACCCCCTGCTGCGCCACCATACAATACGTCCGTCTCTGGAGCCGCTAGGAAGTCTGTCTGCGGCCCATCATTAGGTCTAAAGATAATCTTTTCATCTACTACCTCCTTTGTACTAGGAGTTAACAGATCAAGTTCATCTTCTGTTAAGATCTTTCCTTCAGTTGTAGAGGCATCTAAAGCCTCATCTAACTTAGATTGTACCTTTGTCTGCTGGTTTAGTGTAGCCTTAGCAGACTTCAACTTCTTGTCAAGGGCTTCTATACGACGCTGCTTGTCCTTTACAGACCTTCTAGCAGCCATCTTAGCCTTTTCTTTCTTACTGTAACGGTACTTAGGAGATTGTCCTCTATCCTCTCTTTCCTGCTTTACATGGTTAGAGAGAGTTTGTACCGATACCTTGTAGCCCTTAGACTCTATAAACAACCTACCTTCACGGATAGATTTATACTTACCATCAACAATACCTTCTACAACCTCTTTGAGTACTTTGTAGACTTTATCATTGCGTACAAAGAGCTTACTCTCTGGATCTGCATCATATGCAAACGGAGCAACACCCTGTGTACGTGGCTTAGTCTTGGGTAACTTCATACTCACCTTCTACAACAGTCTTAGCAGGAAGTATGAATAAAGCGCCACCCTCTGACTCAACATTAACCTCTAGTCTATCTTGCTTTCCTAAACCAGTGCGATCTAAAATAGTCTGAGCAGCTTGTAGCTTTACATTAGCTTGAGGCATAGGATCATCTGAATCTAATACCTGTACAAGCTTCATAGCTGCCTTGGGTGCAGATTGAGCAAGTATATGAGAGGCCAGTTCTATTATTTCATTTTTAAGTGATTTAACTACTTGAGAATAGCTACCTTCGGCATAACCCGCTAACTCCGCTGCGTATTTTGGATCACCTCCTGTTTGGATTAGACAGTCCAAGAACTTCTGTTGCTTTTCTGTTAGCTCTCGTTCTTTGGTTGTTTGAGGTAAATAAGCATTCATAACAAGACAGTATAGTGTTGAATTGAGGTTTTGTCAAGTCTTTTTTAAAAAAATAATAAAAAACTTGACAGATTGAGAATCTGACACTATACTATAGTAACAGCCGCCGAGGGTGTAAGTATGTATTATATAGATTTATATATACGTACTTTAAAAGCTTTAAAAGGGAGCCGCAGTATGTGAAGATACTGGCAAGGTTAGACAACTTGAAAAGCTTTCAAAATGTTTATAATTGTATTACTCCCCACCCCTACCCCTATGGCCTCCTGCCCCGCCCTTACAAGCTTCGCAAGCTTCACAAGCCCTGCAAGAATTGTGCCAACAACAAAGCCTTGCAAAGATCATGCCAAGATTTAAAAGCTTTCGCGTATATTCCAAAATCTTTTAAAAAGCTTTCGCCTTATTCCAAAGCTTTGACAATCTTTCAGCGCGTTTAAAAAGCTTAAAAAGGTTAACACTTATAACCAAAAGTTATAAAGCTTTTCAAATACTTGCCAAGCTTTACAAAGCCTCGAATACCCTCAGAATCCACCATGCAAGATCCATGCCAAAGCCTAAAAAGGCACTGTATGTTTGAACAGTACTGTATAGGCATCCACATTCTCAGGCTTTCTATTTTTAATTCTAAGGTAACCTTTAATTACCCTAATACATTGTATTGGGTTTAATTTCAGCCCTGAGAATTGACCCTGTAAAGCCTCAGAGGATTTTTAGACTTGGCACGCTTCTTGCTTGGTAGTGGTTACTCCGCTACTTGGCACGATATTTGCAGAGCCTGCGCTTTTCCCTATCTCCATTATTTCTCCACCAGTCTGTTACACACTGTTACAATTTATTACATTTCTGAAATACTTATATTATTTTATTTGCTATTCTCTCCCCATCGCTTCAACGGCGAAAGAGGAAAGGCGCAGTAACCTGCCACACTCTATAACAGCAAAAATGGTGCGGGTTCGGATCACAGTAGCCGAGTATAGGAGCGATACCTATGCGAGCAATTGACCCTTATGGGGCAGGCAAGAAACAGAATGGGAACCCTTAGCGCGGCACGATTAAATGCCCCATGCGAAAGCATCAGAGGGAGCCATAATGTATGGTTCGTGAAGTGAGGAATCCTTTGGGATGGCCACCTAGCAAAAAACAATTGAAAAACGAAGCCAGCGATTCGTTGGGTTTTCGCCTATCCTTTTTGGTGCGGCGTTTTCCTTTCGGGCGCTGGCTTTTTAGTTTTTCTTTTTATGGGTTCCCAAAAATTATTTTTTTTTCAGAGGGTAAGATTATGAAAACAGTATTTTTTAACATGTTATTGGAAAACGTAAAAGCGAACGAATTAAACCTGCGCGACAATATCCAAGCTCTGACAATCTCAGCGGTTGATACATTCGCGCAACATGGCGACACGTCGCGGATTCAGGCACTAGTTAATGCCAGCATCAGCATGCGCAGCGTTCGCTCCAATGTACTCAAAAACTTTATAAAGGCGCATGCGAATGTGTCTTTTAAAGCGGCGAAGGATGGCGAAGGTTTTACCGTTCGCAAGATCGGTAAGGGTGATATTGAAGTAAAACCAATTGAGTCTGATTGGTTTGATTTTAATAACGAAGGCGTAGCAAAGCCAGACTTAGACTTGGCAGGAAAAGTGAAAGCATTACTCGCAGCGGTAGCAAAGGCGAAGGAAGAAGGCCGAGCGAAAGTATCGGCAGAAAACGAACGTCTTGAGGCGGTACTACGTGCCACACTTGAGGATATGAAAGCAACGGCGAAAGCCTAAACCAAAAATTGGGAACCTATAAGAAGTAAAACTAAAACTTGGAGGTGATCTATGTCCACGGGGTAAAAGGCCCCACAATAGCAGGCGGATACAAATTCGCTGCACTCACTAGTAAAAACTAAGTCCAACGGCTAGAAAAAGAAACGCCGAAGGCATGCTAGATCCCATCGCAGCCGGTGGGGTCTGTCATGACTTTATGTGCTGAATGGTTGCACCCATGCGGGGAAGGCTTCGCAAGCTTTCCAAGGGTGTTGAGGGTTCAATTCCCTCAGAGCACACCATTTTCTGGGCATGTAGCATTTAGGCAATGCGTCAGGGTACAACCCGTCTTGATTAGATAGCGTTGTGCATATCAAAAAAGACGGCCTGAAGACGTGGGTTCGACTCCCACCATGCTCGCCATTTCAATACCAGTGCTCCCTCTCCGGCGCTGGGAACCATCCTATGGGTACGATGCAAAACTGCCCTACAGCGCCCTGAGCATGGCGTTAAACTGCTCATTTTTTGTTTAACAAACGAGGGTAAGTGTATGAATGTACAGCTAAAAGTAACGAGAGAAAATGGCGCTTGGTCAGTCTTCAGAAGGCTTGATGACTGGGGGCCTGTCGAGATTGCTTACAATAGAAGTGCAGATGACGCACAGGCTTTTGCTTGGCAATGCGCTCAGGCGTATGCTGATCAAGAGCATGAGGTGACGGTGACAATAGACGCAAGAGGGTAAGTGTATGAACTTCAAAGGATTGTCAGACTCGCAAGTCCGTGAATTCGGTGTGAGATACTGGGAAAAGGCAAATAAATCTCAAGGGAGTGTTGCCAAAGATTATTTTATTAGGCAAGGTATGGCTTGCCAGCTTGAGCTTGAGCGGCGACACAATTGGAGGAAGTTAGGATAATGGATATACATTGCAGATACTGCGGAGAGCCGTGGGAACATGATAGTCTCCACAACATGGGAGAAATCGTAGGTGTGGACTTGGGTTATTTTCTAGCGGCTAAGTCTTTCAAGGCGCTGGGCTGTAACGCTTTCAGGCCAACTACAGGCAGGCTTCGTGAAATGGCTGGACTACCTCCAAAGCCTAGGCACTGTACCGCAGAGCCAATCTTACCGGCTGAGATGCTGCGGCATATTGCAGACTCGCAGGACTCAACGGTTTATCCAGAGGAATGGCTAGACCCCGTGGAAATAAGTTACATGTTAGAAGCAATAGAGGAAATTTTGTGATGATATTTAAAGAATTAGATCCAAGTGAGATCAAAAGTTTTAAGGATTGGGCATGGGATTTTTACAAGGCCGGTGATCCTATTGATGAACTCTGGCACCCAGTTATTCAGGCTGAGTGTCAAAAGATAAACTCAATCACAAACCAGTGTGAGCAGTATGACCATTACGTGGCAACCTTGGAGGATTACGAGTGAAATTGTTAGACACGACAGGCGGGAACGCCAAGTTAAAGAAGAGCGACAAGAGCAGCCAAGAGTACCGGCTTGCAGGTTTATCACTCATGCCGGACGATATACTTTGTCCCTATCGGAACGTAGCAGGCTGCGCTAAGTCTTGCCTTGAGTCGGCAGGCATGGGCGTATTCTCAAACGTCAAGGCTGGGAGGCAACGAAAGTCTGATTGGTGGCATAGTGACAGGGCTGGTTTCCTTGACAAGCTTCGCAAGGAATTGACCAACTTTGACAAGCTTTGCAAGCGTCAGGGTGTCAAGGCGGCAGTGCGTCTTAATGTACTGTCAGACATACCGTGGGAGAAGCATGGGATACCGCAAGAGTTTCCCGATATTTTCTTCTATGACTACACCAAGAATGCTTCAAGGCTGGGAAAGACACCCGACAATTACGAGTTGATGTTTTCGTACAGTAACGAGCCAGACTATCAGAAGCATGTTGCTAAGGCTTGGAATACCGACGCGCCTATATCGGTGGTGTTCCGTGGTGGTATGCCAGAGCATTACAAGGGACGCAGGGTTATTGATGGCGATGCCTCAGACCTTGTGAACGTCAAGGCTGGTAAGGTCGTTGTCGGATTGGTAGCCAAAGGCAAGGCCAAGAAAGATGATGGCAACTTTGTGGTAGATACTAATCTAATCGCAATAGCATAAGTTAACTATGTCAGTGTAGGTAACGAGGGCCTACGCTGACAACCAAAACCCCTCGCATCCTGAGCATGATGTAAAAAGGCTCGACGAGGAAAAAACTATGACTACTTATTATAAAATACAATCTGCTCCGGCTCCTGTTGATTCTGGCTACGCACGTTGGAAGCCGCTGTTCAAGGGCATGCGCCAAGGTGATTGGTTCATTGTCCCTAAAAAGGATGCAGTAAGAGCAAGGGCAGCAGCACATGTGTATCTTGGGAGAGGTGTGTACAAAACGTACAGTGTCTCTGCTGGGATATGCATTCAAATGATTAAGGAAGTAAAATGAATATACATCACGTAAGTAAGGCGACGATCAAGCGCCGTTCAGATATGGGCTGGACTACTATGAAAGTAGTTACTAAATGTCCAACCGTTGAGATATCTCAGGAAAGCGCCGAGGCTATCGCTGAAGAGTTGAGCTTAGATGTACGGAAGGTGCGCGAAGTTCTGCACCTGATCAACTGGGATCACGGTTTTGTGAAGGAAGAGGTAACGCTTTTCCATGATAAAGATAAAGACTTAAACTTGGAGATTTCATAATGTCGGTAGTATCACTGTTCAGAAACAACTCAGGCGTAGATATGCTGCGTGACTCAGGCTATGGCGATGCGGATTTCAAAGTCCTCAAAGCCCCTATGACCTACTCAGATACCTTTGGAAGGAGTCACAAGGTAGATGGTAAGGACATGTACTACCGTGAGGATACGGGCCAGCAGTTAGCCATTCACGGCAAGCGTTACAATGCTGTGCAGCATACCAAGATGATTGATACAAGTCGTAACATCTTGGAGCGTAGCAGCCTGAACCTTAACGATGTCCGAGAGGATATACAGGTAGGCTCCGATGGTGCTATGTGTTTTGTAAAGCATACTCTGCCTGATCATATCATTGAGACACCTGACGGTGACACGGCTTGCATGACCATGCTACACATCAACTCATTCAACGGGGTCTGGTCTTACCAAGGCTCTGCTGGTGTGTTGCAGTCTGCATGTACAAACTCGCAGGTCTTTGTTGGTGGTGCCGCCACGATCTACAAGGCTCGGCATACAAATGCCCTGAACGTAGAGCATGGTGCCCGTCTGCTAAATGGTATCTTAGGTATCATGGATCAGCAGAATAATATCTGGGCTGAGTGGGCCAAGCGTGAGTGCGGTAACCGTGAGGCATTCAAGCACATCGCAGAGGCTGCTGGTTCTAAGATTGCTTTGCAGATGCTCCACGATGGTGAGCGTATCCCTGAGATAATCATGTATGGTAAGGTGAATGCTAACGATGGCCTGATGTACATGTGGAACAAGTACCAAGATCATTACAGACGTAAGTTGGGTGAGAATTACTGGTCAGTTTACAATGTAATGACTGATTGGTCTTCACATCATATCGGTAGACGGCGTAAGAATGCTGTTGATATTCCCGTTGCACAACTCAAGAAGTCTGAGAAGGTGCAAGAGATTATCACCAAGGCTTTCCCGATTGCAGCATAACCCTCCGGCACCTGAGCATGTGTATAAACTGCTCACCTTAATTTGGAGAATGAGATGGATAGTATAGATATATTTGTGGATCACTTTGTGATTCATTCTGAGAGTCGTGAGGCTCTGATACTTAATGGTAGTGTTGATACTTTTAAAAGTAACTTGCGCGAGCTTGTTTCTTCTGAGGTTAGGAACGTGCTACTTGAACGTGTGAGTTTGATTGATGATGAGATAACACTTACCGAACCTCACCGGCATGTAAGTCCTCAACAAAAACTACTTAAAAATTATCGGAAGGCTTTGATGGATGTTCATAACTCTCTGCTTTTTAATTAAAGAGGTATTTGAATGAACATATTTTATATAGACCCCTGCCCTGTAAAGGCTGCACAGATGCAGTGCGATAAGCATGTGGTTAAGATGGTTTTAGAATCTGCACAGATGCTTTGTGCTGCTCACCATGTTGAGGGTGACGGTAATGTGCCTTACAAGTTGGCTCATAAGAACCATCCCAGCACTGTTTGGGTACGCTCTAATCGCAAACATTACGATTGGCTTTACAGGCATTTTCAGGGCCTCTCAGAGGAGTATACCGAGAGGTATGGTAAGGTACACCTGTCATGGGAAAAGTGCTATATGCCCCTCCTGTGCGCTCCTAGCGGTATACCTGACACTGATTGGTCAGATCCGCCCCAGTGTATGCCTGATGAGTGCAAGCGTGACACTTCTCTGGAGGGTTACACTGAATATTATTTTAATTACAAACCGAAAGTTATTGACATGCGTTTCAGAGGAGTTAGATATGAGTGATTTATTTTACAGGGCTGTTCGTGGTCAAGAGTACCTTGATGAGTTTTACCCTGAGCGTAACTGGCCCTTGCAATGTAGCCGTCAGCCAAGGCCCCATGTCATAGAGACTGTGAAGTTGTTACGTAAAGGCCATGCCCCTTTAGAGATATCTAATCTTCTAGGTATATCTTATTCATCAGTCAAGTCAACCGCACGCAGGTGTAACCTACATGAAGAATATAATTGATATGTGCAACCACATCCTTGGGTTCAGTGAGTGTTACTTTGAGACTGGAATTGTAACACCTGTTGTACGCGAGGATGCCTTACGTCTGTGTCTTAAACACGGTGATGACTTCTGCATAGGGTTCGTTACTATCTACCTTGAGGTACAAAATCAAGAGTATCAAAAATTCTCTTGACACCGTTCTTGACTAGCTGTACAATCCCTTTCAAGGTTTTAGAGGATATATAAAAATGAGTTCTACAGATACTAGAATGGAGTTTTGTTCAGAGTTAGATGATTGGTGGTGTCAGTTATTTGCTATGCGGTTAGGGGCACCTTTACCTTCTGAAAGAATTAAACTAAAGTTTATTAGTTTTGTTGAAGGGCGTTGCCAAGAGGTAGGTTCTTGGAGAATACGTGACGATGATTTAACAGTATTATTTTCTGAATTCATAGACGAACTAGGAGAATGGTAATGTTATTTGATGTCACTACTGAGGAGTACCGGGCTTTCGCGGCATCACATCTTATTGGATTGTTATATGAAAATAAGTCTGCGTACCACATAACCTACAACATGCATGGTAAAGACCGGCATTGCTTAGAAATAGAGGAGGGTATTGACGGATCGTTAGAAGAGCAAGTCTCTGAATTTTTTGTTGACAACGCATCCAAGTGATGTTAATTTATAATGACGCTAACAAAGGAGAAAACCTATGCGTATGATTGATGGTATCCCACAAGTGTTAACTGGCGAAGCCTTTTATCCTCATGTGAAAGTGCCTGTCCCTAACTTCACGGGTGACCGTAACGGGTATGAGATTAACCTAGCGGTATCTGATGAGGTTTATCAGCAGTTCATTTCTGCTGGTTTTAATGTTGGTATCAAGGCTGCTGGTCGGTCTAAGTATACCGAAGACCCTGTTATTCATTTCTATCAATGGGAAGTGAACGGTAAGGGTGAGAAGAATCCTGTACCTAAGCTCGTTGATTCTGAAAAGAATGAGATTGATGTGCAGATTGGTAACGGCTCAAAGGTAGCAGTGCAATGGCGATCAGCCGTGTACGGCCCTAACAAGCAGTACAAACGTGCCATCCTTGAGAACGTGCAGATCCTAGACCTTATTGAATATGGTCAAGGTGCTGCTGAAACTGAACTAGCATTTTAGGGAGGAAGTATGACTGAAGAGAACCCAAATACCGTGACTTATGAGGACAAAGAATACAATGTCTCTGATCTATCTGAACGTGGACAGGTTCTTGTGGGCTTTGTACGTTCAGTGCGTGAAGAAGCTGCGGGTTTGCAGTCTCGTCTAGCTGTACTACAGGCAGCAGAGATAACCTTCTCCAAGGAATTGGAGGAGATATTGAACGAGCCTGTGCAGGAAGAACTGGTTTAACTAAGAGGGGCTTCGGCCCCTTCTTTTATGGAGACTGTAATGTCTTTTGTAGAATTTCATAAACCTTGCCCCGTGTGTAATAGCAGTGATGCCGCCAGCGTTAACGAAGATGGCAGCGCCAAGTGCTTCTCATGCGGAGAATTTATACCTAACTATTCAGAGGGAAATATGGAAGCAGCCCCAAGGCTTGTTAAAGATAATGTAACAATCAAAGAAGGAGAATTTAACGCCCTAAAAGAAAGAGCAATCTCTCAGGCAACTGCCAAGAAGTATGGAGTAAGATCCACACTAGGCCCTAGCGGAGAAGCTACCCGACACTTCTACCCGTATTACAATGGTGCGGAAGAGGTAGCATACAAGACACGGATGGTTGATACCAAAGGCTTCACTGCCTCTGGCCCTATCTCAGAGTGCGGCTTGTTCGGACAGCAGACAGTGGGTGACAAGGGTGGTAAGTATATTACTATCACTGAGGGTGAGTGTGATGCGATGGCGGCTTACGAGTTGCTGGGATCTAAGTGGCCTGTGGTATCTGTTAAGAACGGAGCACAGGGTGCAGAGAAGGATGTCAAATCTCAAATAGAATTCCTTGAGAAGTTTGACAACATCGTTATCTGCTTTGACGCTGACAAACCCGGACAGGAAGCAGCCAAGAAAGTAGCAAGGCTGTTGAAGCCTAACAAAGCTAAGATCATGGTGATGCCTGACGGTCACAAGGATGCCAATGACATGCTGCGTAAGAACCAGCACGGCTCCTACGTTAGTTCGTGGTGGAACGCAAAGACCTACACGCCTAGCGGTGTCTTGAATGTCAGTGAGAATAAAGATAAGTATCACAACAGGCCCAAGAAGAAGTCCATCCCATACCCGTGGGAAGGTTTAAATAAAAAGCTAGAGGGCTTGCGGCAGGGTGAGTTGGTGTTGGTTGCAGGCGGTACGGGTCTTGGAAAGACTGCGGTTACACGCGAACTAGAGCACTGGCTTATCAAAGAGACTGATGACAACATCGGTATCGTTGCTCTAGAGGAGGATTGGACACGCACCGTTGATGGTATCCTTTCTATTGAGGCTAATGCTAAGTTACACATTGACAGTGTACGTGAGACATACTCAAGAGAAGAAGTTGATATTCTTTTTGATGATGTCTTCTTGGACAACGACAACAACGACAGGGTGTGGGTACATGCTCACTTTGGTTCCAATGACATTGACGGTATCTTTTCTAAGCTACGTTACATGATCGTTGGGTGTGAATGTAAGTGGATTGTTATTGATCACCTACATATGATGGTATCTGCCACATTGGAAGGCGATGAACGCCGCTCCATTGACTCTATCATGACACGCCTTCGCAGCCTTGCTGAAGAAACCGGGGCTGGTCTTATTCTTGTTTCGCACCTTCGCCGTATTGATGGCAACAAGGGACATGAGAAGGGCGCTGAGACAGACCTGAGCCACCTCAGAGGCAGTCAGTCCATTGCCCAGTTGTCTGATTGTGTGATCACTCTTGAACGTAACCAGCAGGCTGACGATCCTGTGGTGGCCTCCACTACCCGTGTGCGTATCCTGAAGTCTAGGTACACAGGCGATGTCGGTATCGCTACCTACTTGCAATACGATAAGGATACTGGTAGGCTTAACGAAGTTGATGACTCAGACATTGACTTCAATCCTGAACAAGAAGAAACACTGGCGTTTGAATGAAGCTATTATTTGACATAGAAACTGACGGGCTTGAGTACACAAAGATATGGTGTCTTGTTGCTCAAGAAGTAAACACTGGTGAGGTCTGGAGCTACGGGCCTGACGAGATAGAAGAAGGAGTTTCATTATTAAATAAAGCAGAGCAGCTATCAGGACACAACATCATTGGGTTTGATATACCTGCTCTAGAAAAGCTTACGTCATTTAAACTTGGCAACCAACAGATCATAGATACCTTAGTACTATCTAGATTATTTAATCCTGTACGTGAAGCTGGTCACAGCCTTGCAGTATGGGGCAGTAAGCTAGGTCTTGCTAAGATTGAGTTTGATCAGTTTGATTGTTATACACCTGAGATGCTTGAGTACTGTAAGCGTGACGTTGGAGTTAACGTCAAGGTTTACAAAGCTTTGCAGAAGGAAGGTGTGGGGTTCTCTCCTGACTCAATAGAGTTAGAGCATGAGGTAGCCTCCATCATGAAGGATCAAGAAAACACTGGCTTTTACTTTGACGAGTACAAAGCAAGTATGCTCTTGGCTCTTATGCGTGAGAACATGGTAAAGCTTGAGAATGAAGTTGGTAAGGTGTTCAGACCTAAGATAGATGAGCGTCTTATCTATCGCCGTGAGACAGGTACAGGTGCTGTAGCTAAGACAGGTTCTTGGGATACTCCAAGCGGTAAAGGTGTACGCCTTACTGCCGAAGAGCATGCGTATCTCAGCCAGCCTGCTAACTTCAGTACCACTAGGCAGAGCATCATGGACTTCAACATTAGTTCTAGAAAGCAGGTAGGTGAGTACCTAATACAGTTCGGTTGGAAGCCTACCGAGTTCACTGTACATGGTAGACCTATTGTCAATGAGAAAACTCTTTCTCAGATAGAAGGTATCCCGGAAGCGGAGTTGATAAAAGATTATCTGATGCACCAGAAACGTGAGGCTCAGATTAAATCATGGTTGAAAGCATTGAAAGATGACGGTAGGGTACACGGCTATGTGATTCCTAATGGGACTATCACAGGCCGTATGACTCACCGTGAACCTAACATGGCGCAAGTACCTAGCTCTAACTCCCCTTATGGAAAGGAGTGCAGAGCAGTATGGACTGTACCTAAAGGTTACAAACTGGTAGGTATTGATGCCAGTGGCCTTGAGTTACGTATGCTTGCACACTATATGGAAGACAAGGAGTACACAAATGAAATTGTCAACGGAGACGTACACACAGCTAACCAACACCTTGCAGGACTTGAATCTAGAAATCAGGCGAAGACATTCATCTATGCACTGCTGTACGGCGCAGGAGATGAAAAGCTTGGAAGCGTGGCTGGAGGAGGCAGAGACGCTGGTTCAAGGCTTAGACAATCTTTCTTCGATAATCTTCCATCATTTACAAATCTCAAAAATAAAGTTGCAAGAGCTTCAGCAAGAGGGCACCTCAAAGGTTTAGACGGACGCAAATTGTTTGTCCGTTCAGAACACTCAGCCCTCAACACGCTGTTGCAGGGTGCCGGTGCTGTCGTTATGAAGAAAGCCTTGGTTATTTTCAACGAGAAAATAGCTGGACTTGATGCTAAGTTTGTCTGTAACATACATGATGAATGGCAGTTAGAGGTTGAAGAGATGAGTGCTGACACTGTAGGCAACTTAGGTGTAGGCGCAATTGTTCAAGCAGGATTAGAACTTAATTTAAAATGTCCACTAGATGGAGAATATCATGTCGGAACAGATTGGTCAGAAACTCACTAGGAATTGTATTGAGTGTTCTGTAGAGCTAGATGATACTAACTGGTACCCCTCTTTTGTCGGAAAGAAACACTACAAATGTAAGACCTGTTACGATGAACGTAGAATACTTAATAGATATAAACGAAAGTATGGTGATAGTAAAACAAGTTTAGCTAAATTTATAGCACACACAAATAAAAAGAAATTTGATACTGTTAAAGAGGGGTCAATTTATATAATGTTTAACCCTTCTTTTCCGGGCTGGGTTAAAGTAGGCATGGCTGTAGATGCTGAAGATAGAATAAAACAGTTTCAAACTGGATCTCCCTACAGAAATTATAAACTTGTAAAGTACTATAAAGTTCGCAACAGGCGTGAAGCTGAGTCCAAGGCTCATGAAGTATTAACCGTAGAAGGCCGTGGACGTAAAGGCGAATGGTTCTACATGGGATCTAATGTAGCTGTGTCAGAACTTGACAAATTATTTATTATTGGAGAACAACTTGACCTCTTCTAAAGACTTAGACAACCTTGTAGATGATATCTACGGAGCGTTGGATGCCCTATCAGAGGGTAAAGAACTTGATATAACCGATGATATGATCTATGACTTTGGTGAGCGTATGAAGGGTGCGTTGGTACACTGGGCACAGCCTCACAAGCAGTCCAAGGGACTACGCATGAGTAACATTGGTAAGCCTGCCCGTCAGCTATGGTATGAATCCCGTAGAGATCTTGACGAGCCATCTTCTATGAAGGCTCACACGCACATTAAGTTCTTGTATGGTCATCTACTTGAGGAAGTACTTCTCCTACTTGTTAAACTTTCAGGACATACTGTCACTGATGAGCAGAAAGAAGTAGAGGTAGACGGTATCAAGGGTCACATGGACTGTAAGATTGACGGTGAGGTAGTTGATATTAAGACTGCTTCTAACTTTGCTTTCAAGAAGTTCTCTGAAGGTACGCTGGCGGTGGACGACCCCTTCGGATACATGGCTCAGTTGAGTGGCTACGAGGCAGCAGAGGGTACATCTGATGGTGGCTTCTTGGCTATCAACAAAGAATCAGGTGAGCTTGCGCTATTGAGGCCCGGAGATTTATCCAAGCCCAACATTAGTACAAGAATAAAAGAACTTAAAGAAGCTCTTACTATTGACAACCCTCCAGATCGCTGCTATACTGATATACCCGAAGGCAAAAAGGGTAACATGCGGCTTCCTGCTTCATGTACCTATTGCCCCTTTAAGCATGACTGTTGGGCAGACTCCAACGACGGTAAAGGACTCAGAGCATTTAGATACTCTAATGGCCTGAAGTACTTTACTAAAGTAATGGCTGTCCCCAGAGTAGAGGAAGTAGTATGAACAGTAAAGACTGTAAAAAAATAAGCAGACAGACAGACTTGATTCTTGTTGAGTGGCTGAAGACTCTTGTTTCTGATGAAGAAAAAGAACAGATAAACACTTCTAACATCCACAGTTTGTTACCTTCTGCTAATTATTTTTTTATGGACAGGACTCTGCGCCTGAGTTTCTATACGCCCAAGTGGGTACGTCAGAGTATCAAGAAGCTTTTCAAGCTTGGCAGGGAGATAGAGAGTATTACTATGTCTGATCTAGAGGCTTATACAAAGGGCCGTGGGGTGTCCCATTAGCACCAAGAAAAAAGCTACTAGCGGTTGGCGCAAACCTAGAGTACCTCGCCCAAAGCTTGTAAAGAAAGACGGTAACAAGTACGACTCTATCTGGGAGATGGTGTTACATGAGTCAATCTTAAAAGACTGGGAGCATCATACAGACTATGTTTCATATGTTATTGAGCACAAGTACGAGCCTGACTTTGTTAGAAAGATAGGTAGAAAGAAGATCCTTCTTGAATCTAAGGGTAGGTTCTGGGACTTTCAAGAGTACAACAAGTATGTCTGGGTAAAGAAGATACTTCCTAAGAACACTGAACTGGTATTCTTGTTTGCTAACCCGTCAGCCCCCATGCCGGGAGCCAAGCGCCGTAAGGATGGAACTAAAAGATCACACGGTGAGTGGGCTACAGCAAACGGATTCAGATGGTTTAGTGAGGACAGTATTCCTGACAGTTGGATTGACAAGTCTGCTAGAGACACTGAAGAGTTTAAGAAACGTAATGACAAGATTAACTTGGAGATGCAGTAATGGGCCGTAATAGTAATCCTTATCGTAAGATGACTAAAGATCAGATAATCTCAGAAAATCATGAACTGTTCAACGAAAAAGAATTCTGGAAATCAAGAGCGATAGCGCAAGGAAGTCCTAGAAATGCTTACAAAGTTTGTTGTAAAGAAGTAGAGGAAATTAGGCGTATAATGGATCCCGATAATACAGGGTTTGTACACGGATGAGTATTGATAACATAACACCAGAGGAGTGGAACAGGATGGCATTTAAGACTATAGAAGACGCTGCATTCAAAGAACATTTCTACTATGATGACGAAGACAACGAACCCAACCACCACCCAAGGTTCTCTGAAGAAGCCATGTCAAAAACCTACGACCCTGTTAACAGACCAGAGCATTACAATACTGGTGGTCTTGAATGTATTGATGCTATTCGTGGGATGCTTACACACGACGAGTACATTGGCTACCTACGTGGCAATGCACTGAAATATAACTGGCGTTGCCGCTATAAAGGTAAGCCTATAGAAGATTTACGCAAAGCACGGTGGTACGAAGAACGCCTGATAAATTACATGCTGGAGCATCCGGGTGACAAGTTGGGATAGGAAAGCAGAAAGGTCTGAGATGTTTCATAAAAGAAACAAAGCAAAACATAAGAAACAAAACAAAGCCCGTACCCGTGGTTACAGGCAGGAACAGCTAACAGAGAAGGATGATTTGGATGACATCAAAGAGTGGCATACAGGATTATTTAGGGATTCAGATTGACTATGATCGTGAAGAAACGCTGAATAATTTTTCTTTAGAAACTTTAAAAGATCGTTACTTATGGGAAGATGGAGGTGAAAAATATGCCCAAGAAGCATTTGCCAGAGCGTCGGTCTATGGTGCAACGTATCAAGGACACACTGACTACAATCTTGCACAGCGCCTTTATAACTACAGTAGTAAGGGCTGGTTCGGCTTCAGCACTCCTATTCTTAGTAACGGGGGAACCCCTACTGGTCTACCTATCAGTTGCTTTCTTAATTATGTTCCTGATTCAAGGGAAGGCTTATCTGATCACTATGATGAAAACATATGGTTGGCAAGTGGAGGTGGAGGCTTGGGTGGATATTGGGGTGCTGTTAGAAGTAATGGCGTTCCTGTTGGTAACGGTAGTGAGTCTACTGGTTCTATCCCTTTCATGCACGTAGTTGACGCACAGATGTTGGCGTTTAATCAAGGAAAAACTAGAAGAGGATCTTATGCAGCGTATATGGACATCAGCCACCCAGAAGTGGAAGAGTTTATCGCTATGCGAAAGACTACTGGGGGTGATCTTAATCGTAAGTGCCTTAACCTTCACAATGGAATTACAATCACAGACGAGTTCTTGGCCGCCGTCATGTCTGATGATAGCTGGAGACTGATAGATCCTAAGTCCAAGCAGGCAGTCAAGACTGTATCAGCAAGGGACTTGTGGTGGCAGCTAATCCACACTAGAGCAGAGACAGGTGAACCCTACATTGTTAACCTAGACCGCTGTAATGAGGCTCTACCGCAAGAACAGAAGGAGCTAGGCTTAGAGGTACGCCAGAGTAACTTATGCTCTGAGATTACCTTACCAACCAGTGAGTCACGTTCAGCAGTGTGTTGTTTGTCTAGCGTTAATCTAGAATACTTTGATGAGTGGAAGGACGATGAATTATTCGTTGGTGATTTAATAAAAATGCTTGACAATATTATTCAACATTTTATTGATAATGTGGTACACACCTATCCTGAAAAAGAAATACGCTCGTTTAAAGAGTTTCAAAATTATGTTAAACAAGGAAAAGAATATGCAGGGAAAGCAAAAGCCGCTTATAGCGCATATAGAGAACGTGCGGTCGGCCTTGGAGCGATGGGTTTTCATAGTTACCTTCAACGTAATGGAATCCCTTTTGAAGGAATGTACGCCTCCAGCTTCAACAATAGAGCGTTTAAGACAATCAAAGAAAGATCTGAGATGGCTTCCAGAAGTCTGGCTAGAGAGCGTGGGGAGGCTCCTGACATGGCTGGTAGTGGCCGTCGCAATTCCCATCTGCTTGCTATTGCCCCTAATGCTAGT
>Ga0129324_10001269_pt1 | contig 16535 bp, 14 predicted proteins | sample CPBDNA_7_FD_96879 | JGI IMG/M metagenome (GOLD analysis project Ga0129324, IMG submission 96879) | Freshwater to marine salinity gradient microbial communities from Chesapeake Bay, USA - CPBay_Spr_15_0.2_DNA | ecosystem: Environmental > Aquatic > Marine > Coastal | place: USA: Chesapeake Bay... | reverse complement strand
CCGCCGCCTAAACCAATGCCAAATTGACCACCGATTCCGAAGCCACCGCCTGGCATTCCGCCAAAACCACCGCCGAATCCACCACCGGGCATTCCGCCAAATCCACCGCCGAAACCTCCGCCGATACCAATCTGACCACCGACACCAAATCCTGGTCCCATCATACCGCCCATAAATCCAGGGCTAAAACCAGCTCCTAAAAAAGGACTACCAAATCCACCGTAACTATTTCCGCCCATACCACCAAAGCCAGAAAATTGACCATAGGGTGAACCGTTACAGCTCATCAAGCCTTCAGCTTGCTCAGGTAAAATTGGATTGGCTCCTCTAGTAATTGAATAATCAAGATAGGAATTAAATCGTGAAGTACAGCCTGCATGACCAGCTTCATAAGCACCGGCCCACTCTTTTTGAGACTTGTAAGCATAACGAGCACCTACATAGGCAGAGCCAAAATAAGCAAGTGGTCCTGCTACAATCCCAAGAGCTTCCACCCACGGATTTGTTTTTTCTTGTTCATTGAAAAGACACTCAACACAGTCAACGTTTGCTCCGCCAGCAATCTCAAGCCTCAAACAAGCTCTAAATTCTGTTTGATATTGAACGGGGTCTATCCCTTCACATTCGTCGTAACGACTGGCCTGAACGGTCTGAACTTGAAACAAACTTAGAAGAAGAAGAGTAAGTGAAATACCCTCTCTTACGTTGTTTAACCGTCTTTTAAAATTTAGATACCTCATGATATGGCTCCGATTTCTCTCACAAAATGGACTAAGTCCGCTATATCTCATTAGATTTATCGGTGCTCACCAGTAATTACTTTAATTATATAGTCTTACTCTCAACAATTCGCCTTAAGTAGTTGTAATTAATAAACTCATCTAACGACTAAGACTTGTCATATACGGGATATTTAGCCATAAATAGGCCTATGTTAGACAATAATTTGGTGAGCTGGACCATTCTCGCGGCCTTTCTCCTCTTCCTTATTTACACCCTTATCGTTGTGCGTGAAGAGAAGCAGAGCTTTGTAGACAGTGCAAAAAGCTTTGCTTTTAAACAATTTGCTTTCAAGATTCCCTCTTGGTGGGGTCTCGTGGAGGAAAAGCCCAATCTAATTCGTTGGAAACGTCTTGATACGCGCTACGACTGGGAAGCAAAGCTTGAGTGGCAAGACTATCTAGACAGCGCGATCAGTATTGAAGAAGACTTCAAGAATAGAATTGAAATATTACAGATGGTTTTTGACCTCGATAGTAGTGATATTCTCATGCCTAGTCATTTTAAAGATCGTTTGGAAGTTCAAAATGGAAACCTTGAACTTGTCCGAATTGAAGGTACAGCGACTCAAGAAGGAGTTGAAAGATGCTATCTAGATGCTTTTCTCATTAGAGACCATCAGCGCAAACAAACCCTCTTTGCCACTAGCCTCTCCTCTGTTCTTAATGGCCTAGTAGAAGGACCTTATTTTGAGGATATGATGCTTAACCTGAAGTGGACACCAAGAGATACTGAAGAATCTGTTTTAATTAATTAGATTCATCCCATAAAAAAAAAGAGTCTTTTATAAAGACTCTTTCCAAAAAAAAATAATAATTTAAATTTCTTAGTTTTTCTTTGTAGAGAAAACACGAATTTTTGAAACTAAAAAGGCGTGTATTTCTTCATCAGAGCCAAATACATCGTCGATGACTTCACAGTCCATTAAGAACTTAGTCAATCTGTTAGCCGCTTGATGAAGGCTTTCAACCAAATATAGACCAGAAATATTTTCACCAGAAAAAGATTTAATAATTTCTTTTCTAGCGTGATTAAACATTTCACTTTCTAAAATATCTTCAGGAAGATTATCAGCGCCCATTTTGTCTTCGACTTCTTCAATGGCTTGATCGCGAATATCTTCATCGGTAGCAAAACTTACACCATACTCAGTGGCCATGGCATCAATTAATGCTTCACGCTTCTCGATATCAAACTCAATCATCTTCGCTTCTACGAGTAAGTTAATCGTATAAGTGGCGAGGATTCTGAGGGTGTCAAAATCTGTTCTCATGAACAACATCCTAATATTTGACCCAAAGGGCTAATCTTAAATACTATGCCAGTCTATCGAAATGATATTGTTCCTACAAGAGGATAGTTCATTAAAAACAACAATTTATTTCTTATTTAGAAGCTTTTTTATTAATTTTGCTTCCCCAGTTAGAAGTAAAAAGGAGATATAGACCAAAGCTCCTAGTGCGACACAGCCCAAAAATCCCACTGATCTTTCAAGCAACGCCCCTTCTAAAAGGTACCAAGTGCCCTTTATAGAAGTGACACTCCACCAACTAAGACCACCAGCAATTACAAACTTCAACAAACGCCAACTAAAGAAGAACGAGGTTTCCAACTTTAAAATTCTTGCTAAAAAGAACCCCTGAAGGGAGCAATTTAAAAACATCGAGAGGCTGGTTCCTAAGGCCAAAATTGAGAAACCATAATGAGGAACCATAATCAGACAAAAGATTATATTTACTCCAATGGCGGCCATCGATATAAAGACAGGCACTTTAGGTCTATCCACACTAAAGAATGTCGGAGCAAAAATCTTATATAGACCATAGAAGGGTAAGCCCCATAAATACATTCTAAGGGCAATCGACGCCATTTGAGTGTCTCGACTATCAAATGCGCCTCTTTCAAAAATCAAATGAACCGTTTCCTCTGATAAGGCCATCAACAGAGCAAAAGCTGGAATTATCACCACCCAGCTCATTAGATAACTAGTTTTGAGAATTTTAGCAGCTTCCTTTTCTCTGCCGGCCTTCCATTCATCTGAAAAGTGAACCAAGTTTGAACCGGCGATACTTACACTCAATATCCCCACCGGAAATTGAAAGAGACGAAAGGCATAAGTTAACCAAGAAACCGCCCCAAGCTGAGTGCCCGTGGCCAAAATTGTGGTTATAAGGATATTAATCTGAGTGGCCGCAATCCCAATAGTCCCAATTCCCAAGCGGTTCAAAATACTTCCAGTCCATTCACTTTTAAATGACCACTGTCCAGTTGGACCAAAGCCCTTATAAAGAACAAGGGGTATTTGAAGAAGCATCTGGACAAAACCACCTAGAATCACCCCTAAAGCCAAGGCCAGAGCAGCATGAAAGCCCCGCGCCTCCAGATGAGGAGGCAACGTAAACATACAAATAATCATCACCACATTAAATAAAGCAGGTGCTAAGGCCGGTACAAAGAACATTTTGAGGGTATTCAAAGCACCCATAAAGAGAGCAGCTAAGGAAACCAAAGTCAGAAAGGGCGCCATAATTCGCACCATCTGAACTGTAATTACCATACGCTCTTCATCCGCAACAAAGTCCTTATCCGTCATTAAATGGACAACTTCTGGAGCAAAAATGATTACCGCAGTAACAATCGTCCCAGTCAAAAGAGTGAGGATGATGGCCATGGACCACAAAAGGGTTCGCGCCTCTCGATCTCCGAGCTGGCGAACCTTGGTAAAAACAGGTACAAAAGCGGAGCTAAAGGCTCCTTCGGCAAACAGGTCCCGAAGCATATTTGGAACACGATAGGCCACAGTAAAGGCATCAGTGATCCCCGAAGCTCCAAAAGTAGCAGCCATTACTTGCTCACGCACTAAGCCAAGAATCCGGCTTGAAAAAGTCGCTGTTGCCATTTTGAGTGAAGAAAAAATAAGGGAACTCATCCCCCGTCTTGGTTTTTTTTCGCCTGAAGTCAAAAACTGTCCTTTAAATTAAAGTTTTACGCTTCTAAGTGTCTATGATAATTCTACTCGACCATTATTGTTACGTTTTTTTTAGAATTTCGATGTTCATTTGAACTCGGTTTTCACTTTATTAACTGTCTTTAAATGAGACTGACTTGAAAGGAGTTGATTCTGATGGAATCGTCACTTAGTTTTCTTTCCCTAAGCCCTATTGTTGGCGCCGCAGGCTTTTTGTTTGCGTTACTGACATACTTTTGGGTGGTAAAACAACCTGCTGGTAATGCCAAAATGACTGGTATTGCTGATCTTATTGAAAGTGGTGCTATGACTTTCTTAAAGAAAGAATACACTATTCTTGCAGGATTCTTGGCAATCGTTGCCATTCTTCTCGGAGTTTATCTCAGCTGGAACACAACAATCTGCTATCTCGTAGGTGCCTTCTCTTCCATGCTTTGCGGCTGGATTGGGATGAAAGCTGCTACCAAGGCCAATGTTAGAACAGCTGAAGCGGCTGCTCAAAGTGGTCAAGGAAAAGCCCTATCGGTTGCCTTCTATGGCGGTTCGGTCATGGGTATGTGTGTGGCCTCAGTTGGTCTCTTTGGTGTGGCCATGCTTTATAAGTGGGTATCTGGATTACCTACACTAGAAGCTCTTAATGGTTTTGCCATGGGTGCTTCATCAATTGCACTCTTTGCTCGTGTTGGTGGCGGTATCTTTACAAAAGCTGCTGATGTTGGCGCTGACCTAGTTGGAAAAGTTGAAGCTGGTATTCCAGAAGACGATCCAAGAAACCCAGCGACTATTGCTGATAACGTTGGTGACAACGTTGGTGATACAGCCGGTATGGGTGCTGATATTTTTGAATCTTATGTAGGTTCAGTTATCGCTACAATGGTAATCGGTACAACTTATGCTGCTGGTGCCGATGTAGGTCCAATTATTCTACCAATAATCATTATTACTATCGGATTGATTGCCTCAGTTCTTGGTATTCTTTCGATGCAAGCTCTTAAAGGTGTTGATCCTGCTTGGGCCCTACGTCTAGCCCCTATGGTTGGTCTTGTTGGTCTCTTTGGTGGTTCATACTTCGCTGTTCAGGCAATGAACTTCACAGTTTTTCCATTTGCTATGGGTCCATTCTACGCCATGGTTCTGGGATCTCTTGTAGGTCTCTTTATCGGCCTAGCTACTGAATATTATACTGCCGGTGAATTTGCACCTGTTAAGCGAATAGCAGAAGCAGGAAAAACAGGTCCCGCAACAAATATCATCGCTGGTCTTGCAGTTGGTATGTACTCATGTATTCCCGCAATCTTGTTAATCTGTGTTGGTATTTACTTTGCTGACTACTTTGCAGGACTATACGGAATTGGTATCGCTGCAGTTGGTATGCTTGCAACTGTTGGTGTAACAATGACAGTTGATGCTTACGGACCAATATCAGACAATGCTGGTGGTATCGCAGAAATGAGTCAACTTGGACCTGAAGTAAGAGCAATTACTGATGGACTTGATTCAATCGGAAATACAACCGCAGCTGTTGGTAAAGGTTTTGCTATTGGTTCAGCAGCTCTTACTGCTCTTGCCATGTTCTCAGCTTACTCTGCAAAAGTAGGACTTGAAGCAATTGACCTTATGTCCCCACAAGTTGTGATCGGACTTTTCATTGGTGGTGTTCTTCCTTTCTATGTTGGAGCAAACACAATGAGTGCAGTTGGCGCAGCTGCTCAACTTATGGTTGAGGAAGTTCGTCGTCAATTTAGAGAAATTCCAGGAATCATGGAAGGTACAGGAAAGCCTGATACCGAGAGATGTATAGCCATTGCTACAACAGCTTCTCTTAAAGAAATGATTGCTCCTGGCTTAACAGCTGTACTTGCACCTGTTGTAGTCGGATTAATTCTAGGTAAAGAAGCCCTTGGTGGTATGCTTGCCGGTGCTACTGTGACAGGCGTTCTTCTTGCCCTTTTCATGGCAAATGCTGGTGGAGCTTGGGATAATGCTAAAAAAGCTATCGAACAAGGTCATATTCCAGGTGAGAAAAAAGGATCTGAAGCCCACAAAGCAGCCGTTACTGGTGATACTGTTGGTGACCCATTTAAAGATACTTCTGGTCCAGCGATGAACATTCTCGTAAAACTTATGAGTATCGTAGCTCTTGTAATTGCACCTCTTCTTTAATATCAAAGAAGATTTCTTATACAACTAAAGGTTTGGCCCAGCGAATGCTGGGCCTTTTTTTTGGCTCTTTTCTCTCACATCCAGATCAGTTAAGATCGTCTCATGAAATGGAAAACCCTCTTCCTCATTAGCCTAGTCTGCTTAATAGCATCTTATTTAATCTACAATAAAAGATTAAATAAATTTAACAGCATGCTTGAAACACCCAAGGAAAAAAAGCTAGTTCCTCAAAGTAAATTTAAAAACACTCCAAATAAAAACCTCTCTCACAAAAAAGTTCACTATAAAAAAGCTGATAAAAAAATAAAAAATAATACTCAGACTTTTAAGACGAACTCTCCTCACCAACTCCCTATTAATGACCCGAGACATTTGGCCTTAACTGACTCTAAAGGAAATATTTATCCAGATAGTCTTGGTGTTGATGGCGAATACGTGGTCGCTTATGGAGATATTATCGTAGGTGAAAGCCGATACATCCAAGATTACGAATCAGGGGACAAAGTTCTAAAAGTGAACAGGCCACAGGTTTGGCCTAGTCGCAGAATCCCCTTTCGAATAGCAGAAGATATAACAGAGGCGCAAAAGCGCGCCATTGAGAATATAGCGACTAAGCTCGCAGCAGAAGTTCAATTGAGCTTAACTCCCTATGATCCCTACAAAGACAAGGCTTACGTCTATTTCAAAAAGGGCTCTCAGCATTGTTACGCTCAGGTGGGATATTCGGGAGAAATCGCGGAAGTCGCACTAAACGAGAGATGTGGTCAAACAGAAATATTTCATGAGGTTTTCCACGTTTTAGGATTTTTTCACGAGCAAAACCGATTTGACCGAGATGATCACATAAAAATCCTATGGGAAAATATTGACGAAAAAAATTGGCCTCAATTTGAAAAATTCCCAGAGGAAAGCTTTCCCGAAATCTTTATAAACCAAGCTCCTTTTACATTTAATACTTTAATGCTTTATCGCCCGAACGCCTTCAGTGAAAATAGCGATTATTCAATTGTGAATATTTATGGTGAAGCCTACAAAGTCATTAGCGAACCAACTAAAGAAGATTATCGGCGAATTATGCTCCTCTACCAAGACATCACACTATAACCGCCTAATATTATGTAGATAAAATTCTACTTGCCTAATAAATTATGCTGGCGAAGTATTGGCACTTAATCTTAAACGGACTATAGTGGCCCATGCTCGAAAATCAAGCACCAGGGAAGCGACGTTTCGCCGTTATTGACCTTGAAGCGTCTTCCACTAAGCCTAGAAATAGAATAATTGAAATTGCCGCCTTAATCCTTGAAGATGATGGCAGTTCATTTTCGTTAATCGACTCTTACTCGACTTTGGTTAATCCAGAGCTTGAAGTTCCAAATGATATTTTGGAGCTTACGGGAATAACAACTGAAGAACTTGATTCGGCACCAAAGTTTTTTGAAGTTGCTGAAGACCTTGAACTCATAACTCGTGACTGTACTGTTGTTGCCCACAATGTGGAATTTGATATTGGTCTTTTACAAGAGGAATATGAAAAACTCGGTACGGAATATTTAAGAAAAACCAAGTGCACTCATAAACTAGCAAAAGAAAACTACCCAGAACTTGCGAGCTATGACCTAAAGGGCCTTTGCGAGCTCCTTGAAATTGACCTTGATTTTAATCACCGTGCCATGGACGACGCCGTTGCCTGTGCAGAGCTTTTTCAGAAAACTTATTTGAAAAATCTAGGCTCCCCCAGAGAGGAAGGGCCTTCGCTAACAAAAATCCATAAAGTACACCCCGGCCTTGACCTAAAGTTCTTATCTAAACTTTCGACAACACCTGGCCTTGTTCATTTTATTAAGGATAGTAAAACTGTTTACGTAGAAAGGTTCGAAAACCTTTCCACTGAAGTACCTCGCTATCTCCTTCGTTTTTCTGAAAGGCATGATGCAGATATAGAAGAAGTCCAAGTCGTTTCCTTAAAAGACTCACTCATGGCGATGAGGCAGAAAGAGGAAAAAATCAATGAGCTTCAGCCCCACTATAACTTAGAAGAAAGAAAAGGATCTTGGGGCGTTTATCTAAGTGAAAACCCAACCTCATTAAGAGCATTCCCCTTATCCAGGGGAAAAGGGGACCTCTTATTTATTTCGAATAATAAAGACGATTCTCTTCACTGGATTAAGCTACAACTGAACGATATAGAAAAACAAGAATTTGCCTATATCGACCAACAAGATCAGAGATTAATAAATCGCTTAAAAAAAGAGAGAGAGAAATCAATACGAGCTAAGGTTAAGCCATTTGCTCAATATCCCCACGACTACTTTGTTGTTATGGGGCCTGGACGAGATGATGACGAACTTTCTTGTCACTTCTTTACTGGGGGAAAACTAACCGGCCATGCTTTCTTGTCAGGACAGGCCGTCTTTACCCTAGAAAAAGCCCCCGCAAATGTTAAGCCAATAAGAGAAACTGACCTTCTAAAGCATTACTTTTTGAGGGAGTTTCAAGATTGGAAAACTCGCTCACGTCGAGATCATTCAATAAAAGTGTTAAAATCTAATAAAAAAACAAGTAGCACTCGCACTACTGATAACGGGAATAATGCAGGCGCCTCCAAAAAATATAAAAAGAAGACAAAAACTAATAAAAACTTCCGGGGAAAAAAGCACAGTAATCGACGGCCTCAAAATAAAAATCAATCTAAACCAACACCTCAGTAACGGCAAAAACAATGTGGGAACAAATAATAAATTACCAAGCTTACTTTTATGGAGCTTTTGCTCTACTAATCCCATTACTCTCTTATGCTGTATATCTTCAGCTAAAAACTTTTCGTGGTCTAAAAAATCAACAAGAAGAAGAGTTTAATAAATCACAAAATCGAGAAGAAGAACGGCAAAAAAACCTACAAGAAAGTATTCGCATTATTTCGATGGCAACTATCCAAGAGCAATGTGAAACCTCAGAAGCTTGCCTTCGAATTGCCAACCTTCTTCCTCACTATAAATCCATTAATCATCGTGAAGCCTCCTTGCGTCCTCTCTTTAATATGTTTGAGGAAATTAAAGTATTAAAAACATTACAAGAAAGAAAAGAGCTTAAGTTGGCACAAAGGCATGCTGAGGATCAAGTTCGATATGCAATAGAAGATAAGTATCATGAAGATATTCTAAAAATTTGTGAGTTTCTTTATGAGAAGACTAAAGAAATGGAAGACAAAGTATGACGACAACTCCGAAAGCTCCCATCTCTTGGGATGAATACTTTATGTTACAAGCAATGATGGCGAGCTTTAGATCAAAAGACCCATCAACTAAAGTTGGTTCTGTCTTAGTGGATGAAAATAATCATCAAATATCTATGGGCTATAACGGCTTCATCGCAGGGATTGATGAAAGCCAAATCCCTTGGACTAAAGATTTAGAGCAAGGCCTCGTTAATACTAAGTACGGCTATGTTGTCCATGCTGAAGCAAATGCTATCCTCCATTCTCCAAGGGCGATTGAAGGCTCTCGTTGCTATGTCACTCTCTTTCCCTGTAATGAGTGCGCTAAACTTATTGCTTCAAAGAAAGTTAAAGAAGTCGTGTACCTCTCAGATAAACATCAAGACAAAGAGCACACTATCGTTGCGAAGAAAATTTTCGACTTATCTGGAATAAATTATAGAAGTATGACCGTAACCCCAAACCTTCTTGAGGAGCTCCAGGGCCACCTCAAAGCCCTTTTGCATGATGTCCAATTTGGAGGCAAATTGTAACCGGGCCAATTGCTCGGAAATCAGTTTGACCATCTTAACTCATTGAAAATTATTCCATGACGAATTAGTGGTCCCAGTTTGATCTTAAATTTCTAACAATCCCCTACCTCTCCGTAAGTAAAGATTAGCTGAAAGCCCGTGTTAATCGGTTATCCGCACGATAACGTTATAAATAAGGGGGAGCTGGCTAAACGGAGAATGCCGGACATGATGTCATGCAAAGCTCTACGCACACACAATTTCGCTCAGCTCCTTGGATGAGAACTTTTACAAGGGAGGCATTCATGAAAATGGCCATTGCTGTCGAGGCTTTTAAACATCCTGACAAAAACTCTGACTACAAAGTCTGGTACCTCAACCTAAGTCAAATTGGTGAAGTCGTAGGTATCGGTGTGATGACGAGAAAGGAGTTAGTTCAGGATCTTTTCACTGAATACAAGCGAACCGGAAAATCTGGCTGGAGAGCATTTTGTTCAGAGGAAGAAGCGTCGCGACCTATTGAGGTCTTTGACTTTATTGCTCAGAACACTTGCGAAAACACCCATTTTGGAAATCTTCCAACACTGGCAGAGTTTCAAGTAACCCTCAACCAACTTCAATTAAATCTAGAATTAAGATCGATCGCTAGTTAAAAGTGTTAGGAAAGGACAGGACGTCCTTTCCTAATTTCTTTGATTATCCTCAAAAAAGTCTAAATCAATAGAAACTGCACATGCTAAAGAAAGAACTCTTTTTTCATATTCCCAATTCGGCAAGCTGATACCAAATTTATCCGAGTCAGTGAAAATTTCCTTCAAAAGACCACCCCACTTTTTAGAGACCACACCAACTTGATTGTGCCTGTTATCTAAAATCGGAAATGTCCAAAGGTTCCAGATTGGCGCGTTGACTCTCCCAAAGACATGGCCTTGCTTATCCACCAGGTCATACTTCTTATATAAAAAGGCAAAGTGTCTCCGAATTTGACCGAGGCGGCCTCCACTTTCATCCAAAACGTGCAAGTCTGAGAAAAACCAAAAAAAAGGTCTCTCCAGAGTTAAGTATAAGTTACCCGCAGCGTCCCAAATCTTAATCGTCATTGAACGGTGAGATCGAAAAAATTGTTTTTTGATAAAATGAAACACTCCAGAGCCTTCTTCCGCCAAAAAACCGATCTTTCTTCCCTGTGCGTCTTGGAGTTCATATTTATTTGAAGTTTCAAAGCCCGAAAGTATCTCACCCCATTCTTTGACTTGATGAATAAAAACTTCACCCGTTTGTTCAATGTGTTGACGCAGATCTGAACTCATAAAATCCTCTTTTCTATTAATATCTACAGGGCTTTCGGCTTTCCACTAAGTCTTGAGAATCGTATAATGGGGCCGGTTACCCCCATTATTATAAGACATATTGCCCAAAAGAGGAGTTTTCATGAAACCTTTTATTTTAGTGTGCGACGGAATGGATAAGGAAATTTTTCAAGACCTGCAAGCTATTTCAGAATTTGATGTACATCCAGAACCTAAGAACTCTCAAGACACGATAAAAGAACTCCTTCCAAAGGCAACTGCTCTGGTTATACGATCTGCAACAACAATCACACCAGACTTTCTTGAGATGGCCCCCAATCTAAAACTCGTAATCAGAGCTGGTGAAGGCACCGATAATATTGATAAAGGTGCTTGCGCTGCTAAGGGTGTAAAAGTCGCCAACACGCCGGGTGCCAATAACAATTCAGCCGCCGAGCACGCCATTGCCCTTATGATGACAGTGCTTAGAAAAACTGCTGCTGCTGATAAAACAATGAAGGCCGGTGGCTGGGATAAAAGTAAATTCACCGGCGTTGAATTAAGTAATAAAAAAGTTGGAATCGTGGGCTTTGGTCGTATCGGTCAAATTGTTGCAAAAAGACTTCAAGGTTTTGAACCTCAAGTTCTTTTCTTTGATCCCTTTGTTGAAAAAAGTGAATTTTCATATGCTCAAAAAGCAAAAGACCTGAAAGAAGTTTTTTCTACTTGCGATGTAATCACTCTTCATAGCCCTCTTATGGATAAGACAAAAGGCATGGTTAACAAGGAATTATTGGAGTTGATGCCTTCTCACTCTATTCTAATTAATGCGTCTCGAGGTGGGATTGTCGATGAAGACGCCCTTCTCGATGTTTTAAAAAATGGCAAGATTAGGGCAGCAGGCTTTGATGTCTTTGCTACTGAACCTCTTGATGAAAACTCAGAGCTTCGTAAACTCGATAACTTGGTACTCACTCCACACCTTGGGGCCAGTACCGAAGAAGCACAACTAAGAGTCGGTGAAATGACCGTTAGTCAGTTAAAAGAATTTCTTCTCAATGATAATCTTCAAAATGAGGTAAAAGCCTAATGCAATCACTAGCAATCGTTGGCTCCCAATGGGGAGATGAAGGTAAAGGCAAGATAACTGATCTCCTTGGGCAAAAATGCGACCTAGTAGTCCGCTACCAGGGTGGAAATAATGCTGGTCACACCATCATTGTGGGAGACAGAAAAATTGTTCTCCATTTGATTCCTTCAGGTATCCTCCATGATCATTGTGTTTCAGTTGTCGGTCATGGTGTGGTCTTTGACCCAAGGGCCTTCAAAGAGGAACTTGAGCACGTTAGAAAGGCCGGTGTTGAGATAACACCTGCCAAGCTAAGAATTTCTGAAAACTGCTCCGTTATTACTTACTACAACAAGCTTCTCGATGGTCAGAGAGAGGCCAAAGGGCCCATTAAAATTGGGACGACTGGAAAAGGTATTGGACCAGCTTATGAAGATAAAACTTCAAGAAAAGGCTTAAAGCTTAAAGACCTACTTAATAAAGATATTCTTGCTGAAAAACTCCACGCCAATATGATTGAAAAAGAGATTCTTTTTAAGCACTTATACGAAGTTGAATACCCCCCACTTGAAGAAGAAGTTGAGAAGCTTTTTGAACTAGGAAAAATGCTTGAACCTTTTCTCTGCGATACCTTTAGTTTATTAGACCATGCTATCCAGGCAGACAAAAAAGTCCTTTATGAAGGAGCGCAAGGTGTTCTTCTTGATATTGACTACGGCTCTTACCCTTATGTTACCTCCTCAAGTACAGGTGCCGCAGGTATCTATACCGGAGCAGGACTTCCTGGAAAATATGTCGATGAAGTATTAGGAATCACAAAAGCCTACACAACGAGAGTTGGTGAAGGTCCTTTCCCAACAGAGCTTTTTGATGAGCTTGGAGAAAGAATTCAAAGAATTGGTAACGAATTTGGTGCAACTACCGGCCGTAAGCGTCGTTGTGGTTGGTTAGATATCCCTCTTTTAAAATACACAGTAAAAGCTTCTAATATTACTTCTATTGCTCTGACAAAAGTTGATGTCCTATGTGGGCTTGAGAACCTCAAAGTTTGTACTGCTTATAAGTACAAAGGGGAAGTCATAGACTGCGCCTACCCGGGAATTGATTTATCAGCAGTAGAGCCGATCTTAGAAAATATCCAACCCTTTCATGATGACTTTAAAAGCGACGAGTTCTCACCAGAATTAAAGTCCTATATTGATCTCATTGAAAAAGGTATTGGTATTAAAGTTGGGATTTTGGCCTATGGCCCGGAAAGAAGTGAAATAAAATTCGTTAAGAATTACTTTAATTAAGAATTTCACCTCTTAGCATATTGTCTGTGAAGTTATTTAAGTAGACGTGGCGAATTTGATTTTTCAATTCGCCATCACTTTTAACCCAAACACGCACATAGTTTCTGGTATAACCTTCCCAAAAGCCTTGGTCCTTTCTTCTTTCAAAGAGAACTTCGCTAGAGGAGCCAACCTGATCTTCTGCAAAGAGGTTTAGTTTGGCTTCACCAAACATCTTAAGAGTGCGAACTCTATCTTTTTTTATACCGTGTTGAATATGATCATCCATTTTAGCGGCCGTTGTATTCTTGCGACTAGAATAAGGAAAGACATGAAAATGAGTGATCGGTAATTCTTTTAAAAGATTATAAGTATTTTTAAATTGCTGTTCTGTTTCTCCAGGAAAACCACAAATGATATCGGCACCTATACCTGCATCAGGGAACATTGATACGACCCTAGAGATCAGGTCACGGTACATTGAAACAGTATATTTTCTGCGCATAAGCTTCAAGATATCATCATCCCCACTTTGAAGGGGAATATGAAAATGCTCCAAAAACTTAGGAGAGCTTGCAAAGGCCTTCAATAGGTCGTCGTTTAAAGTGTTAGGCTCTACGCTTGATAACCTTAAGCGCTCTAGCCCCTTCAAATCTAAGAGTTCATAAACAAGGTCGGTGAGTTTTTCACCTGTATTGGCCTCATACTCACCAATATTGACTCCGGTAAGCACGATCTCTTTAAACCCGTCTTGAATGACTTGTTTAGCGTTTTCAATTGCCTGCTTAATCGGAAGGGCACGACTTCTCCCTCTGGCCTGAGGAATTATACAAAAGGAGCAAACATAGTTGCAGCCATCCTGAATTTTTAAAAAGGCGCGTGTATGGCCTTCGGCCTCGGTAGTCGCAGCACTATAAAATGAGTTTGTTTTATCAATATGAACTTTTTCATCTTGTTCTTCTTCTAAATAATCAAAGACTTTGTATTTTTCAGAAGTCCCCAAGACCAAATCGACCCCAGTCATTTGAGAAATTCGCTCTGAATCCATCTGAGCATAGCAGCCAGCGACAACGACTTTGCCTTCAGGGCTCACCTTATGCGCTTTACGTATGAGGTTGCGACAAGTTGAGTCCGCTCCGTCAGTTACTGTACAGGTATTAATAAAGCTCACATCAGCAGGTTCGCCAAAATCGACTATTTCATAGCCCCTTTCTTGAAAACCTTTAGCAATAGAGCCAGTTTCAGAGAAATTGAGCCGGCAACCCAAGGTATGGAGGGCCACTCTCTTTTTATTTAATTTCACGTCCCCAGACTGAGTCATAGCGCCTCAAAATTACTCTTAAACATATATTAATGCGAGATTAGCCAATCTAGCTGAACTGCACAAGAGAATCAACCAACGACATGAAAAAAACGCCCCAATGAATCAAATTCAAGGGCTAAACTCGTTGACAAATTTCCCCTGAAACATTAATTTAACTTTCACGTTTCAAAAGATGTCGGTCCTGTAGCTCAGTTGGTTAGAGCATCTCCCTTTTAAGGAGAGGGTCCTGTGTTCGAGTCACAGCGGGATCACCACTTTTGAAACTCGGTACGATAAGCACTTCTGTAATAAGAAAATGCTCCCATCGTCTAGTCTGGTCTAGGACACCGCCTTTTCACGGCGGTAACAGGGGTTCGAATCCCCTTGGGAGTACCAAGTTATAATTAAGCCCCTAGAAATAGGGGCTTTTTTATTGCCTACGCGACCCGGCCACAAAAGATTTGCTCACACCTGTACGTATAAAATCGATTCAAAAATAATAGTTTTGATTTGAAATTTATTAAGGTGATTGATCTTCAGGAACAGGGACTCCAAGTGTTTCATAAAATTCTTTAATCATTGGAATCTCTCTAAGGTAAACCCAAGAACTCTGGTACTTTTCTTCACGTGGAATTTTTTGAATTGAACGATAATCAGGATGGATATTTTTACTTCGCTCCCACAATGGAATCAAGAAAAGGGCCTCGTCATTAGAGAGTGCTTTTGATGGTACTCCATAGGAAGTAATTTTACTTTCCTTACCCAATATTGAAACTGAAGGTATCCAGATTTTATTCTCTTGGTTTTTTAAAATGTAGTAAGAAATATTTTGATTTTTAGACCAATATTCGAAGCCGGAGACTTGACCATAATAGTTTATAAGATAGTCTTCTGATTCAAGAGGACCCACACTGTAATCTGGAGTATTCTCGAAAGATAGAAAATCAACACTTTCAGGTTTTGCAAATACATCTGATCTTTCCTCTCTTTTATAGATAAAGCTTCGCTCTTCCAGTAGAGGTTCTATCAGCAGACCCCTTGCAAAGCTAACTTCTTTAGCCATCAGAGCATCCTGCTTTGATTTAAAATCATTAAAAAGTCGCCTTTTTCTCTCGTCATATTGCTCAAAAGATTCGTTAAGCAACATCCCTCCAGCTTCATTATGGGAAGGAATCAATTGGTAAATGTGATTAATGTTAATATCACTTCTATGGCTTCCCTTAGAAATTTCCTTAGCAAGATAAATTTGTAATTTTGGAGGTAGAGCTAAAGAGCCCTCTCCTATTCCCTTGCTGTACCACATGATTGAAGAAACTATTTCCCCAGCATGATTCTTACCTTTATAGTACTGAACAAATGGAGCTAAACGGAATATGCCATGAGAACCAGATTTGTAAAAAAATCTAAAATACTTCTTCCCATCAACTTCAACTGAAATAAAAACACCATACCTCTGGCTTCCAATAGAGGGAATGTGGGTAACAAACTTAAAAAGCTCTGAAACATGATAGACAGCATTTTTAAGTTTAATCTTCTTAACTGGGTATAGCTTCAAGGAATGGTAAAGCTCTAATGAGCGAGACTGATCGCTGGATGAAAATATTAGATTTTCCGAATTAGAGACTTCTCCATAAGCTCCCCAAATAATAAAACATAATGCTGTGATTACTAGGCTTTTCATAAGAAGAACTTAACATATCTCCTTTTACAAATAAGATAACTTGTAGATTTTATATCTCTAAGATTTCCAATCTCTAGATAAGGACACGAAAGAGATACTTTAAAGAATGCTCACACTTTGCTCACGGCCACATGTGAACTTTGATGAAGTATCATGAAATAAGATGAAATGAAAAATAAGGGTAAGTTATTAATATTCCTCAAAAAGTTAATGATTCTGGAAGGTTAATTGTTAAGTGCTTGTAACTCCCCTTGGGAGTACCAAGTTATAATTTATAAT
>Ga0129324_10001268_pt1 | contig 16537 bp, 18 predicted proteins | sample CPBDNA_7_FD_96879 | JGI IMG/M metagenome (GOLD analysis project Ga0129324, IMG submission 96879) | Freshwater to marine salinity gradient microbial communities from Chesapeake Bay, USA - CPBay_Spr_15_0.2_DNA | ecosystem: Environmental > Aquatic > Marine > Coastal | place: USA: Chesapeake Bay... | reverse complement strand
CTTGAAATCGAACTTTTCTGAAAGAGCTGCAAGGATCTCGTTATTTGACACACGGGATTCACATGCAACGTTCAAGCACTGCCCGCTAAATCTAGAATCATAGTTCATCGCAAGAATGTTCGCACTCACGACATTATCGATGTAGCACATGTCCCGCGTCTGCTCTCCAGTCCCATCACTTCGAAGTGGAAGACCATGCTTGATTGCATGACACCATGCAGAGACAGCAGTTGAGTACGGGCTGTCACCAAACTGGCCTGGGCCGAACACGTTAAAGTACCTCAAGCAGACTGCATCCATACCGTATAGGCTACAGAACAACCTGATCAAGTCTTCAATGCAAGACTTCTGCCAAGCGTACGGAGACCTTGGATCCTTTGGGTGCGATGGAGGTGTAGGTAAAACTTCTGCGCCTCCGTATACTGAAGATGACGAAGAGAAGATGAAGCGCCTCACACTTCCTCTACAAGCCTCAAGAAGCCGAACCGTCTTTGCGACGTTTTCTTCTGTCGTATCTCCAGGATATTCAACAGAATAGCTTACCCTGGGTAGAGCTGCAACATGAAACACCACATCAAATTCGCCAGAAGAAACCCTTGAAAGAATGGGTTCGGATGCGAAGCAACCTTCAAACAGCTCAATATCGCTGTGACTCTTGAAGAATTGTTCATGGTCAGTTCTGGCAGAGCTCAGATTGTCGACTACTGTCACTGTATGACCTAGCCTCGCAAGCTCCGCAGATAGATTTGAGCCGATGAACCCGGCTCCGCCTGTAACAAGTACGTTCATCATTTTTCCCCCTTCTTTGAAATCAAAACATTATACTCAGGGAAAAATAGAAAGTCAATTTCCGTACCTAAAAAGCACGAAATGGCATGATCTACATTTTCGCAAATTGGTTCTCGATCATTGAAGCTAGTATTCAAAATTATTGGAACGCCAGTTTTTTCTTCCCACTTTTTCAGGAAGCCATAGTACCAACTGTTGTCGTTCTTAGACACTGTCTGCAACCTTGCAGTTCCATCAAAGTGAACAACTGCCGGTACCTTTTCAAGCTTGTCCTTTTTGAACTTTAGAACGAATTGCATATATGGAGAGTGTTGATAGTTTTCAAACCACTCTTCACCACTTTCCTGAAGTATTGAAGGTGCAAAAGGCCTGAACCATTGTCGGTGCTTTACTTTTTTGTTGATAATATCCTTCATATCCTTATTTCTTGGATCTGCGAGGATGCTTCTGTTTCCAAGAGCTCGACGACCTGATTCACTTCCTTCGTTGAAAACACAAACTATGTTCCCGTCTTCAAGCAAGCTGATGACATCTTCAACTGTTGCTTCCTGAGTATTCACAGGCTTGTCTTCGATTATAGAATTGAAGTGATCTCTAGTCCAGCGTTCACCAAGGTAAGGAGTAAAATTATCCTTCCATGAAATTCTAGGATTTTTCATAACTTCGTGCCAAACTATTTGAGCTGCCCCGATGGAAAGCCCTGCGTCATAGGGAACAGGCGGAATGTAGACTTCCTCGATGTTTGGAAACCATTCCTTGATTTTCCCCATTGCCACAGAGTTCAGTACCACGCCCCCAGAAAGACAAATGTTCTTTGTTTCAGGAGACAAGCCAATTGCATATTTGATGATTGACCTTATTACTTGCTCTGTTGCTGATTGAAGTCCAGCTGCGAGATCAAATTTATCCTGCTCTGATACTCTGGCAATTGCTGCCCATGGTTCCAGATATGGATGCCTAGGATCCCTATCGGAAGTTGGGCCAATAGGTTGATCGCTTGGCTTCATGCCAGCAGGTATGATATCGCTCGTTAACATCTTAAAGAAGTCATCGTGGTACTTTTGTGAATTTCCGAGGGCAGCCATGGCCATGATAGTCCCTTCTTGCCCTCCATAAGGCCACCCATTTTGTAGCTTGAAAACGTACCTCGTAATTCTAGACCAAACTCCACCAATATTAATTTCGTGAGGCATGAATGTCTTGAGGAGGTTCATGGAATTGTTTTTTCCATGCCAAATTGTACAAGCAGTCTCAGCACCTTCATGAGACTCCACACCACCACCATCCATCGTTATAGTAATTGCATCATTAATGTTGCTAGAATAGAAAGCATTCGCGGCGTGGCATCTGTGATGCGAGAACATGTAAAGATTTCCATTGCTCTCTTGAGTGTTCTCTATTAAGCGACTAAACGAACCCTCGTATTTCTGCAGTTTGGAAAGAGGGAACGCAGATGCATACACAGTAATGTCGGAAGCATTCTCGTACCTATCTTCAAAAAATTTGACAGAATCGCCAGGTGTGCATTTTTCCCTGTTGTATCTCTCATATTCGGCGTGGATTATTGGCATGCCATTTTCTAGAATAGCAAAAGAACAATCATGTCCTGACCATAGTCCGCAAATTTTCATCAAAAAATCTCCCGATAAAGTATACTCAAATTTTTGCATTTTAACATGATACTTTCAATCGCCCTTGATGATGCGATAGCTATCTTCATCAAAATGTTGAGTAGAAAACTCAAAAAGCTCTGTATCCTTTAGCGCTATCATCTGATGCCTTAGGCCTCTATAGACATGAAAATTATCGCCAGGACCTAAAATGACCTCATTTGCAACGAGTCTGCCATTTTCATAAATCACATCATTGTCAGAATAAAGCACCCGAATTTTACCTGACTGAACGTAGAAAACTTCGTCCTTGAGCTTATGGTAATGCCATGAACAACGTTTTCCTTTTGCGAAATAAAGAAGCTTGCCGCAATATTCTTCGCAGTTTACGATCCATTTCTCAAACCCCCAACCTTTCGAAACGAATCTAATGGGTAAAGAAGTCACAGATCACTCCTGTTCACAACATACGTGCCTTGTTTTGTAACGGAAATAGAAGCAAGGTGGTTTGCGATCCCTATGGCTCTTTCCATTTCATGATATTTCATGAAACCGTAAACTAGTCCGGAGAGGAATACGTCACCGGCACCAACTACATCAAACACGTCGACTTTTCTTGTTGGAAAAACCTTGCCACTATACGTGGCCCCGCCGCTTCCAAGCGTAACAATAAAATGACATCTTTCTGGCTTCTCGTATAGAGAATGATATTCTTTTTCGTTAATCTTTACATAGCATCCCTGATACATGCTGATATCTTTCTTCTTCGTGTCTACAAATATTGGAATACCGCTAAAGTGCATCTTTACAAAGTCCACTGTCTTTTTGCCAACAAACCCCTTGTCATAATCACTTATCACGATAACGTCAAAAGTTTCGTCTGTATGTTGTCTGATTTCGCCCAGCGAACATTCATCAACTTTATTACAATCACCTGAGTCATACCTGAACATCTGCTGATTGTAAGACGAATCAATGAACCGATGCTTTTCAATATTTGTTTGATTCTTCAAGTGCGTAACAGAAATTCCTAGTGATTTCAAATTTTCAGCAACATTTGATGACATACCTTTGAGAACTGAAACATGAGACTCAGAAAAAACTGGAACCGGGGCTTCTGGGCTAATTCTTGTGCATCTACCATAGTGATAGACATCGTTGCAAGAGTCACCTATCAACAATGCTTTGTATTGTTTTTGTTGTTGAATAGTCATCTACGAACTCAAATATTACAACGTTAGCAATATCGCAACCAACGACTTCGGTTTCCTTGTAGTCTCCACCTTTCACAATAACATCCGGACAAATGGACTTTATCAAATTGAGTGGAGTATCTTCTTCAAAAATCACTACTTCATCGACGCATCTTAGACTTTCAAGTATTGCTTTTCTATCGTCCTCTGTGTTAATGGGCCTAGAATTTCCCTTAAGCTTTCTCACACTGGCATCGCTGTTTAACCCAACTACTAGTTTATCACCTAATTTTCTTGAAAATTTAAGCAACTCAAGATGCCCCCTGTGGAGTATGTCAAAGCAGCCGTTTGTGAAAATTATCTTCAAATCTTTGAAACCCAGTAATCTAAAAGTGATTGCAGTGTTTCGTCAATGCTGATTTCAGGCTTCCATCCAGTAAGTGATTTAAGCGTACCTGAATCTCCGTGCTGGTAGTGGATGTCGATAGGCCTATAGAAGGGTTGATGAATCTGTTGATCAACGTCGCGAAGGCCGGAAAGGCTAATCAATTTGTCAGTGAAGTATTGCATCTTTCTAGGTGTATCTCCACAGACATTAAAAATTTTCCCCGAACAGTTATCATTTATCATTGCTAGATAATATGCGTTAACAGTATCACGAACATCGATCACTACTCTAACAGACTCCAGGTTTCCAACAAGCAACACCTTATCTTGAAGGCCTTTCATCATTCTAGCAATCTGATATGCGTCTGAAGAAATCGAGAAATTATTTCCTCTCCTTGCGCCGGTATGGCTAAATGCTCTTGTTATAAATCCATCAATTTTCCCATTATGCATTCTTTCTTGCATATACAAGTCAATTGCAGCCTTTGAAGCGCCGTATGGATTTGCAGGAAAAATCACATCATCTGTCTTAATTTTTCTTCCGTCTTGACCTACGTTTCCATAGACTTCCGACGTCGAGCAAAACATTAGACGACAATTGGGATTAAAATCTTCGATAGCTTGAATTAAGTTTATGGAACCCATGACATTTGTGTCGAATGTTCCAACCGGATCAATGAAGCTTGTCGGAGGATGTGACTGCGCAGCTAGATGGAAACATCCATCAAACTTATTTTCCTGAAATACTTTATTGATTGAGCGTGCATTGCACAGGTCGCCATATACAAAATGAATGTTGCTGAAAACTTCATCATGAACAACATCTCTAATATCGTTTTGTGTCCCGTTGCTACACCTTACGAGGCCATAAATCTCATGGCCCTTTTCGTGAAGTAGATTTGCAAGATGCGGACCTGCAAAGCCCGTGATTCCAGTTATCAAAAATTTCATGTTTCTGTCCTCTGCATTACCCTGTCAATCCTACCTAAGATCTCATAATATTCTAATGATTTTGATCCCCGTGTACACTCTTCACAGTGAACTTTCATTCCGCATGGACCATGTTCGTCGGTAGCCCATATTACTTCATGGCCAGGATAGCTTACAAGCCTAGGGTGGATAAAGCCTGTCATGACAACGACGCAAGGAATACCGAATGATGTGGATGCGTGAACAAGGCCACCCTCTGATCCTACGAACATCTTTGACCTAGATATTATTCCTGCTGCTTCGCGAAAGGTTGTCAACCCAGTCATATCGATTACACCAGATAGAACTTTGGTGTTTTTGATACCAACCTGAACAAAAGTTGTGCTACAATTATCGACTACCTTTTGCCAAGTTTCAAACTGGTCAAACTTATTTGCAGTGTACTCCTTATTACACGAAGGATCGATAACTACAAACTCTTTATTCCCAATGTGTTGACTTATCAAACTATCTACATTCTCATTCTCGGTATCTGTTAAAAAGATGTCACACTTTAGTTTGGGGTCTTTGATTCCGTAATGCTCGCATATTTGTTCTATAATGTGACTATCATACCGATGAATGGCTTTTTCAGGTGTATCTGATTTGCAATAGTTCGTTTCAGGATTGTTCAAAATCATGGGAATGCAAAAATCGCTATTTGATTCTGAGAAATCTTGAACAATCCAAGGATTGTTTTTGAAAATCTCAGATCTTATTGGCCTGATAAGCGGTCCATGGACCTCAACTGGAAAAACGCGCAGGCCAGGATTCTTGGTACAAATTTCTCTAGCAGCAGCTGTCCATGTCAAATATCCTCCTAATCCCATTAGCCTTCCCCTTCTAAGAAAACGTTGCTGTCAATTCTCACTATCATGCCTTCCCAATCCGCTAACGTTTTGAACATGGTATTCGGAAAAGAAGTTCCAGGTGGAAGACCAATGTATGTTGTACTGAGAAGACAACCTTGTTCTGATGCTTTGGAAGTAAATTCGTCCACTGCTTTTTTTACTTCCGGAAAAGCACCGTAGTCATCAAAAACAAACACCCTAACTCCAGCATTCAAACAATTACGAATATCACAACGAACGCTGTCGTAATCGTGGACTGCATCGATAATTGCAGCATCATATTCTGAGTTGCTCATCAATGCCGCGAACTCTCGTGAGTAGAGATCGATATTGCTTGATTTTACATTTTGCAACTGAAGTTGGTTGATCGCATCTACATTTTCCTGTATTACGTCAATGGAAAAAACGCTTTTTGCAATCTTAGACAAAAGAACAGTACTGTGACCTTGAGCTGCACCTAGTTCTATCCAGCTCATTTTATCATGCATGCAAAAAGATTGCAAGAGATTCAATTTGAACCATCTACTTGTTGTCGTTTTCCATTGAGCTTTATCAGGAACTGAGAATATCGATGCAGCCGCGTGCAAGACCTCTTCGTTTTTAAGCATTTTTCAACACCTCAAAATATCTTTTCGCAACCAGGTTGATATCAAGATACGAAGCTTCAACATTTACTTTTGGTAATTCCTGTATGTTATTGAAACTAAGTTTCGATGGACTATCGTAATCAAGTAGCTCAAAATTGTACAAAACATCCTCAGGTATGATAACCCCATTGTCTCTTACGATTTCGTGGGTTCCACCTGAGTCTGTGCAAATAACTGGGCAACCTTGAGAGAGTGATTCCACTACAACATTTGGACAGTGATCTAACCATGCAAGATGAATCATCCAATCTGATTTTCTATAAACAGAAAGACACTGATCGTGTGTCAGGTTACCTAGGTAGAATTCACGCAAATCCTGCCTAAGTTGCACGTCAACATTGCTGCCCATTACAAACAGAAAATCATTTTTCGTACGAAGCTTTCGATACAGTTTAACATTCTCGATAAGCCTCTTTTGTCTATGCCAGTTTGCAGAACATACGAAAAAACGGGATCCTTCCTCTTTTTCCATGCTAAAAGATACGGAAGGTTCTTTGATTTCAATTCCGTTGTGTATTACACTGCCTTTTCGAGAGCCCCACCATTTTGTTGTCATTTTTTTATCAAAATCAGTTTGCCAGATAACATGGTTGCATTCGTCATAGGCTCTCTTAATGTTGATATTGTGCGTCTCAAATTCTTCAGGCTTAAACCATATGCCATCTAGTCTTTGAACCAGCTTTCTTTCTTTGTCAACTTTAATCGTTGGTTCAATGAAACAAAGGTTCACATCAAAATCATCATTTTTTCCGACGATGTCGATTTCATGATTTTCGACCAATGCATTTGCCAATCGATGCGCAAATGAATTTGGCCCAGATCTAGATGAGAAATTAACATTGTCAAAGTAGACTTTCATGACGATCTTACCATTTCAAGAACCTTGTTCGCCGAAAGCGAACATGTATCAATTTTTCCGGAAAATACTGAAATGAATTTAGAATCATTTCTCGTCACCACGGTTGGCCTTGCGTCAGTTTTATCAAGGTTTGGCAATACTGCTCTAATCGTAAACATTGATCCGACATACTCACAAAACTCAAGACCTCTAATGTACTTTTTTCCAGAGCTTATGAATTTACCAAAATTTGTAATGTTAGAAGCATCGACAATGCCGGCATTCACAAATTGGTTTATCTGTTCTGGAACCTCCGGTGTTTTGCCAACATTGGAGTGGTGAATTGCATGCACAACATTTCCAAGCAAGCTAAACTTGGATCTTCCATAGGGATCAATGCACATGAAAGGCCCATCCATTACAACAACACTGTTTCCGATCAACGAACTTGGTGGCTTTACAAGTATTTTTTCACAGACCTCAAACTGATAGTCCCTCTCGTATTCTGGATTCAAGACATGGTTAATGTCAGAGTAAGTGCAATTTATGACAACATCAAAAAAATCAGCATCACTATGATTGAAGGTCGTATTTGTAATCATGGTTATTCGGTCACTCGAGGCAAGCCTTCTTTCGCAGATACGCAAAAGTTCCTCATAGTTGATAACTGATTCTTCAGCAGATATCGTCAAACTAACTGTGTCATGATTGACTAAGGGGGAATTTGTTACGACTTCAAAATTTAAGCCATGATGCTTGCAGAATTGCTGATAGAGCTCTGGGGTTACCAGCGATTCTTTTTTTGCAATTGCGTAATAATGGTTGTAGTCGTCAACTATTGCGCTGCCATATTCTTCAACAAAGCTAGGAATCGATCTGGATAACTGTGTTACCGTTTCAGGACTTCTGGGATAGTGATAACCCCTATGCAGTCTTAGCTGGTTGGCCCTGCTTGCGGAAGATAAGATTTTATCTGATTTGTCGTACAAAACAACATCGTAAAACTGTGACAGCCTTACAGCAACCGTCACGCCGAATATCCCAGCTCCAATGACGGCAATCCTCATCTAAAACCTCTAATTTGATCAATCATCATAGCAATTGAACTAGCTTTTTTCAAATGCTGATTGTCTAATTTACCGTGTTTTGTCAAGAGCCGAAATGCGTCGATTTGAGCTGCCAAGAGGTCGGAATGATTTGAACTAGTAACCAGGTCTTTAGTAAAAGCGCGGGGAGACCAAGAGCTAGATCCACACGTTAGTTGAAATGTTTCGTCTTTGGAATTATCATCACAAGTTATGCTTACGCGGTATTCACGACACTCAAATTCAAGCGCCCCACGTTGCGAACTTTCAAGAAGTTGTATTCTATCGGTCTTTAAAGCTTCCATGATAAGATAGAGAATGTGGGGAACCATATTCTGATACGAAGGGCTTGAAGACCTGCTTTGCTTTTTCCAAATTGCAACTATATTTTTTTCATGCTCAAAACGAATTTGATCAGCAAACAATCGATAAGCTGAGTCTGAAGCATAGATGTAGTTTATGAACAAGACCAGCTTTTTGCTTTCGGCAATCTCTATTAGAGAGTTTAACTCAGTATGTGTGGAAGATCCAGGTTTTTCCAGAAAAACGTGCTTCCCAGCTAAAAGTGACTTTCTAGCAACTTCATATAAGCGATCGATTGGTACTGCTACGAAAACATTCTTAATGCTGTCATCAAGCAAGACATCACAAAAGGCCATGGCCTTACAACTTAACCCATCTTCGACCAGATCTTTCTGCAGCGTTTTCAAATCGCGGTTAGATGATACGCAATCCAATGACGAGATTGATGAGAGTTTTTTTGCAACTTTTTTTCCCCACCGACCATAACCAACAAGAGCAAACTTCATGAAACTGAATTTATGATTTCGAAGTATTGGCTAATGCATTTGCTCCAATCCTTTGGTACAAGACCATTGTTGCTTGGAAAATTTTCAGATCCCAGAATATCCAGGATATGATCAACGCTATTGTAGACGTGATCACTTCCGACCATTTCAACTGCGCCGCCAGAATCCTTGTGCGCATAGGTTGGGATTTTACAAGCTAAGCTTTCAATAATGTGGTTTGGCCCTGGATCAAACCTTGAACCAGAAACGTAGACATCAAACTTAGAAAGTGCATTACCTAAATCTTGGCCGAAAGTTGGGCTGACAATTTTAGAATTTGAGAATTTAGACTTGGTTCTTCCGATGTATGTAAAAGTGTATTTGTCACCTCTGGAAGAAATCCAGTCATCGATAGCTTCGTAAACGTCTTGTCCCTTCAATCTGTTGTCTGACCAGTGATGCGTAACGATATTGATTTTTCCGTTATCAATTTTCCGCCTAGGGGCAAAGTGTTGCTTGTTTGTCCCGGAGTATATTACAGAGTTGTTAGAACATTGCCATCCTTTGTCGACATGGTAATCCATGATCCAGTCTGATATGAAAAAGCAAACATCACAAAACTTGCTTGATGCTTTTATAACAGGATCTATAACTTGGTTTTCACCCTTTCTTTTATCACATTCATTTATCCTATAGAAAACCTTCGTTGCTGGATTTGCTGTCTTGTATGATGCAATTTCGTTTATTGAAACACCGTGTTCGTCGTACCGGGGATCTATCATAAAAATTGCATCGATATCGCTTGTTAGATTATTCGTTGCAATATAGCCATGCTCGCTAGCATTTTCATAAAGAGCTTTGACAAAATTGTTTCCTCCACCATAAGGACCCTCAACAACGGCTCTGTTGACATACATTTTCTTCATTTCCAAATTCCCATGTTTTCTAGAGATTTTAGCTTTTGTTTTGCTTCATTTTTTAGAACAACATCAACGTCAAAACCCAAGAGTTGCGAAAGATTCATTTTAAGTGACATGACTTCTTTCGAAGAAAATAGATAATGACCGCAAATCTCTGCAGCCTTCATCTTAGATGGGTTTTCATCAACCCACTTTTTCCACTTATTTGAACGAAACGATGCTTCTATAAATGCTTCGAGCATTCTGTCGCTGCCTTGCAAAAGCTCGATCAGCTTCCTTGTTTCTCTAACCCCAAACTCTGGCGCTATGTTGAAACTATCCACACCGGAGTTTGATCTCACGAGAAAGTCATTTTCATCAAGGTAATCACTATTGTGCTCCTTTGCTAAAAGCCCAAAATCATGGATGACCTCACACATTTTTGCTGATCTATCTGCATCAAAAATGCCCTTGTTCTCAGTTTCCCTAACGATCGTACCCGATTGCGTAACACAGTACGTTACTTTTGAAAAAAGCGAACCTAGGCTCGAACGCACTAGTTGAAGAAATTTTGCTAGCTGCTCTACTGAATATGGGTAAATTGCAGACTCAGTCCCTATTTCAAACATGCAGTCGCCAGAATTACACAAACGTATTATTTCGATCGTCATGTCAGCAGCAGATGAAATTGATTTTGCTTTTTTCCATGGATCAACATGAATGAACGTTATGCCACTCTCTATGTCTGATTGAAGCGAGACTTTTCCATCATCTTCCAGCAGACCTTGTCCCGGACCTGCATGATCACGTAGAACCAGCGTTTGACCAACGTAGTTAGAAAAACTTTCCGTTGTCCATGAATTGACGTATCCCCCTCCAAGTTTAGAGGTTTCAACCTGTCTTCTAGAGGGTATCAAACCAAATTGAAACTTAGACTCGCTGTTGTGCTCGATTACAGCATCAACAATGTTCTTACTCATCGGACCGATAAACAAATTTCTATGACCAGGTTTCATGACTCTAAAGCTCTCTGAAGGTGTAACTTACCAAGATTGTAAAGAAAGTCACCTAGCCTTTGGTCATGAAGCGGGGCCATGTTAATCCATATGATGCCAGTTAGAGCATCTACCCTTTTGTACGAATAACCGTTATCGTTACAAAACTTCTTAAGTTCTTCTTTAAGCGAAATCGTTTTGTACGGACAATTTATGTCAACAAAAACCGAGCTATCTGACTCAAACTCTACTGTGTACCCATTGCTTTTTATGACATCGTGGCTGAAGTGAAGATTGTGATTTAGCTTCGCAAGATCGTAGTAGATATCGCCATGCTCAATATTCTCTGCAAAATCCTGCCTCCAGTCAATAAACACGAATTCTTGGTTAGACATGATGATGTTCTCAAGTATGAAGTCTCCATGAAAATTTGCAAAATCACCGTCTAAGATGCCAAAATTAACTGACAAATTCAAAAGTTCTGAGAGACTGTGAATGTATTTTCCGTTGATCGTGGAAGCTGCATCTCCCATATTTCTTTTTGAAAGATACTCAGATGCTCTTTTTTGAGTTTTTTCTACATAGAACTTATGGCAAAGCAATCTAGCGTCTGTTATAACATCACACTTTTTAGACCACATCTCATCTTGAGCAAATGAAAGTAAGTTAGAAAAAAGAGAAGGTGAAAGATGTTTCAATCTTGAAACCGTAGTTCCTTCTGTAAACCTGTAAGACATAAAATTGCTCGAGTAATTTACGATCTTTGGAGTGGTTTTCGGAAGATAACTTGCTCTCTTAACCCTTTTTTCTACAATGGAAGGATCAGAAAAAAACTTCACTACATTTTCATCGATAAAAAAAATCGATTCGTTATGCTTTTCTAAGACGTTGATAGAATCAAGAAAGCGATTTCTGGTTTTCTTTAGTTCGTACAAGTTTCCAATATCTGACCACTCGCTTGATTCGATTGCGACAAAGTCGTGGTTGCTTTGTATCATATGCTGGATGACGTGGCAGTCTGAAAGAGAGCTGTCTTCACGGTTTGCTAAGTACAACGAATCAGCTAAAGACCAGAAAGCCTTGGTGTCGGTTATGTAGCACTTGCCGATGTAAACTGGATCCTCGTGGAGCGATTCGCCTTTTTCTAAAATTGACTTCGCAAAGCCGGCTTTGGTTCTTATGGTTCTGTACTGTGATCGGTCTTGCTTGCTAGAATAAATCCACACAGCATTCTTATCACGGTTAAAGCTTGTATCGTGATCAGAAAGCGTATCACATGCATTGAATATGAAAGGTTCGTTTCCTATTGCATTCTTTGCACAAAGGATACTCTTGACCAATGAAGAACCTTTCCCGTTGTACGGCCAAACATCAACAAAGCTTAATTTTGCATTCGAATGTGCAATTTGCAGATACTGTTTTACGTGAGATCCAAAGTACCCTAAGGTGACTACAAACTCTGTTTCGGATGGATACGAATCAATAATATGAGAAATAGCGGCCTTAGTTCCTATTCTTACAAGCGACTTATTTGTAAAGTCAGTAATTTCACCAAGCCGACTTCCCAAGCCGCTACATGTTATAAGAACTTTTGGATGCAATTATGCTCTCCCGAAATCGTCTTCTATGCGAACTATATCATCTTCGCCGAAATAGTCTCCAGTTTGAACCTCAATAAAGACAAGCGGTTCGTTTGCTGAAACATTCTTGATCCTGTGTTTTGCTAGACGTGGAACAAAAACATGATCACCAGACTTAGCGTTAAATTGTTTGTCTTCAATTGTTACAACTGCGTTTCCGGAAACGATAATCCAGTGTTCTGATCTTTCATGGTGATACTGATAGCTTGGTTGTTTTCCGGGCTTAACCTCAATTGTCTTGACCTTACAGTAGTCAACATCTAAAAGATTTGTATAGGTTCCCCACGGTCTATGAAAAGTGCTCACAACTTTACTCCATTCAGACCCTTATTTCTTTCTAGGCAAATTGCGATTGCTGTTTCATTGCCTTGCTTTTCGCTGTCGGTGACACCTCTTTTCAAATCATTGATCAAAATGCGTTGACCGTTTGGCAACCCCATAATCAAATGATTCCAAAAAATTCCTAAGCCAGAAAGCTGTTCAATAGTCCTATTTCTCATCGACTCAACCCTTCCAGTGGTGAGAATGATAGAATACCCATTTGCTTGCCACTGATTAAATTTTTCAATGACCCCTGGCAATATTTCAGCTTCATCAAGTTGTCCGGACAAGCCATTGTTATTGTGCTTAACAAGCGTCCCATCGATATCGCAAAAAACAGTTTTCATTACTTAATCCTACTATACTGCCGACAATTGTTCATGGTGTGGTCTTTTATTTTCTGAACTGTCTCTAACTCTAGTGGATCTGCTTCATTGATCTTAAACAAATCATAGTAATCTCGTACTAGCGGGGCCGGGCCTGTCTTTAAGCCTTCAAGCCCAGAATCCCAAAGTCTCTCTGTTCCAAAAAAAGCGACGTTGCCAAATCCTATACAGTTTTGAACATGCACTGCTGAAAGGTAGTGACTATGAACGCCCCAGTGTTCAAAAGTTTTGATACTGCTCACAAAATCAAACATCTGGCTCATTTTTTTCATTACCGAGACACTTCCAATGAAAAATAAATCATGAATTCCATGGTGGCTAATTGGGGGAATAATGGTTAATTTGTTAGTGTCAATTTGATTGAATACCATTTTTTCCGTATATGCAAGATCAAACCTTGTCAACAGAACAAGGTCGTAGTCAGCTCCTGAACTCTCCATTAGCTGATAGGCAGACTTTGCGCTGTACCATCTGCTGAACAGGGAGTGGAACCTGATATTTTCCACGCCTTTGAAAACACCATTTTCAGTTTTTCCTTCATTCATTGGAAACGAAGGATTTCCGACGATGTACTCAAAATCAAAGTGAATCTGATCCTCAAATAGATATTGTTTGGGCTTGTATAGCGAAACTAATTCATCCTCACACTCTGTTGACCACGAATGCATATAAACATCAATGTCACAATCTGCATTTGCGTTTTGTATATTTTCAACAAAGTGATCGTGTGAAATTGATAGCGGTGTAGATTTGCCTGTTCCATATTTGTTAGTGTAGCCGGCTAAGCCATGCATCAAGACCGCAATTTTCATTTGACAAACCCTCTCTTTCTCAAATATTCTGCTTCTGATTTCTGGAATTTCGCATCGTCCGTTTGAAACGTGCGCGGTGACATATCGATTGTGTAATGATAAGCAACAATCGGAATAAACGCCCAGTTTCCTTTTGCTTGATTTAGTGCCGGTAGGTAGACTGCTTGATCGCCGATTCTTTTGAAATATTGATCATCTACACCCCTGAAATTCTTGTCGTCTACATCACTTAAGAGTTTCTTCCGAAAAGTTTTAAGGTGTGAGCTGACCCATGGATGTTTGTACGGGTCAGCACCCGAGCTCATTGGTGCAGATATATTGTTTCTTGTATAGCCCCATCGATGTGCAGTCCATGCAGCATCAACACCGGTTTGATTGTATACGTCATTGATGATATGTAATGCATCTGTATCGCAAAGCCAATCGTCGGCGTCTAATCGGCAGATTATGTCTGTATCGCTACATTGGGAAATCATTTCTACGACATTTTGAACTTCCCATTTTTTCTCAACGTTGTTTTCAAATTCGAGTTTATGGAATACGCCGTTTTCCGTGGTTTCAGTAAGCTTCTGAAACCACCAGTCAAGCTTCTCCGCAGTTGAGTCAGTAGACATATCATTTCTTACAATGACTTTCCAGTTGCCATAAGATTGTGCCATCAGTGACAGAAATGTCTGGTCAATTGTTGATTCTGCATTATAGGCAGGCATGACAAAAACAAACCTGTTGTTATTCATCAAAGCTTCCTTAAAATTCAATGTGTGACATCAGGTACGACCTGCGTTATGACATGAAGCTTGTACAACATTCAAGCATTAGATTGTAAGAATCTAGATTCTTTTTTGCACAAAACTATCGGCTCACCTTGGATTAGCGAAAAACCTGACCAGTGTTTTTTCTCTGAAAGAAATTCATCAACTGCTGGACGAACTCCTTCCTTACCACAATCAATTCGCTTTGTTGCTTCGTCTACATTCGAATACTCGTCTCTTTCTGAGTAAAACAAATCTCTTTTTGACCACTTTCCGTGGTAGTCATCAATCACAACAAAGCTGTCTTTGTGGGTAATCTTCTCTAAATGCCTAAGTTCATTCTTGACGGTGTAGTAGTTGTGATCCCCATCAATCAAGACTATATCAAAAACTTCACTACAATCTTCGAGAAACTTTAAAGAATTTTGCTCATAAAGCCTTATGTTGTCGTTATTGACACCCATATACTTCAAAGTCTCTTTTACATCGTCTCGTATTAGAATGTCAACACCTGTGTATGAAAAACTTTCATGACTCCTAGAAAGACGACTGGCAAGTGAAAACGTCGTGATCCCTGTCCATACTCCTATTTCCAAAATTTTCGGTTTTTCAAACGTTCCAGCAACCTGGTGAATCAGCGGGATGTAGCCATGGTAAGCCATTAGATCTCCAAGAAGGGCGTTGGGCGTGACCAGTCAACCTTCGAATGAAAAACGTGACCGCCTGTCTCATTGGCTAGCCTCTTTGCCAGCTCATCGATCTCATCATCGCTAACATCAGACCAAGGCTTGTCAAAGAACATGTTGTTCTCAGCCGTATCTTCCTGTTCGATGTCGTAGAGGCTTTGCCAGTGGCGTGACCAGTAGTTCTTGTACGTTCGAATCTTACGACCGATATCGAACCAGCTGTAATGCCGAACACCTGGAAGCGCGTCAACATTTCGTTTGAACCAATCAGCATACTGGTCATAAGCATCTCCGTCACCGCTCAGTGCTGCAACCCTCAGGTTGTGTGCCTCATGGTGATAGAAACTAGCGTGTGGGATGATCTCGCCTGTCTCTGAGTGAACGTAGTCACAACCGTCTGTTCCCATAGCGGCAAATATGTTGCCGTTCTCATCAGTCCTCAGGAGCTGCCTGGGGATGCCATGAGTGATGTGAGGCTTGTTTCGACTAAGGCGCCACTTCCATGGATTCACGTCCATGCGAACCTTTTGGGGTCCTCCCCAGTACTCGACAACCGGAAGGGAAACAAGATCGACCTGAGGTGGGAAGTGCTTGATGAGATTGTGAATCTTTGGTCCGTCGGCCTCGACAACAATCTCGTCAGCGTCCTGCTGCCAGCAGAAGTCGCTGGTACACTGCAGCCTTGCATATGCCTTCTGCGCGCCGTCAAAGACCGCAAATCGCGGATGGTTCCAGTCTCGTGCATTCTTAAAGATCTTCAGGCGATCTTCTTCGGCTGCCCACTGCTCAAGGGTTTCCCATGTTCCGTCTGTTGAGCCACCATCTACGACAACAACCTCATCACAGAAATCAAGCATCGAAGAGATTGATTCCTTCCATGGATACTTGT
>Ga0129324_10001267_pt1 | contig 16542 bp, 25 predicted proteins | sample CPBDNA_7_FD_96879 | JGI IMG/M metagenome (GOLD analysis project Ga0129324, IMG submission 96879) | Freshwater to marine salinity gradient microbial communities from Chesapeake Bay, USA - CPBay_Spr_15_0.2_DNA | ecosystem: Environmental > Aquatic > Marine > Coastal | place: USA: Chesapeake Bay... | reverse complement strand
CTATTTCTCGTTCTTTTAACCATTTTTCTTTTTCAATGTAATCATCTGCTAAATATTTAATTAAAGCCATTTGACCATAAGAAGATATAAAATCAATTAAATAATCTTCATCTTCTCCTTTAAATTCTATTGTATCACTCATTTTATAATGCCTAATTACAGGTCTTTTTTAATTAAATTTTATTTGTTTTTAAATTAAAAGCATACTTATACGCTTCTTTGTAGGTTTCAAAACCATATAAATAAATATTACTTCCAATATCTAATGAAAATATATTGTATAAAGAAGTTCTTACAGTTAATTGTATGTTTTGTAAACATTCACTAACAAAAACTTCTCTACCATTTTCAATATTAAATTCTTCAGTAAGCAACCATACGTAATCTAAATCTCTACAATATAAAGTTTCTATAAAATCTACAATTTCATCTTGGTTTTTAAATTCATAAATAAAAGGTTTTGATTTTGGTAATTCTAAATGTAATTTATACATAATGTAAAAACCTATAAAATCAGATGTCGTACAATCTTCAATTATAGGCTTTGTTAAATATTTTTATTAGTGGTACGACTCACATTGCAAATATATAAAAAAAAACCCACAAGAAAACTAAAACTTGTGGGAAACCTGCTATAAAAACTTAAATAAATAAAAAATGAATAATCAAAGGTAGTAAATTAAATTAAATCTTTAAATGTTTCTTCTAAAATATATTTGTAAAGTTTTGGTGCTATTATATTATTATTAACCCAATCATTATTTTCATCAGTCAAATTAAATAACTCTGTTTTATATTGAGATTTTAATATACTTGCTTTAAAATCTTTTGAAAAAATTGTATATTCATCTTTTGTGTATTTTTTAATATCCATACCATCAAAAGTAGCTCCACTCCAATTAAAATTATAGTATTCTCCATAAACTTTTGGCTTGTTAGCTCCCTCTCTTTTGTATATTTTTTCAGTACTATCTTCATACGTTCCAATTCTTTTACCAGCCCTTTTTCCACTTCTTTTTTTTGGGTGTATAAGATATTTGCCATAAGAATCAAAACCTTTGCCTAATTGTGTGTCTTGAACAATAGATATAATTTCTTCTTTATGCTCTAATATTATGCTTTTTGCAATATCAGTCAATTCATTTTTTACTCTATCTAAATTATCTATAAATGGTTTTACTACTGTACTCATATAACAAATATACAAAAAAAGCCATTGATTAATTTCAATGGCTTTTATCTATCTTCTTTATTTAAAAAGTGTTACGCTACAACTGTTGCTGTTGCTGTATTTGATTTAAATAAATCTGTATCTAAAGTAATTGCTTGTCTATTTTCTGCTGTATCATAAATAGAAATTGATAAAACATCATTTGTAGACAAAGCTGAAACTGTCAATGCGTAAGTGCCATCAGGATTTTCTGTTAATGCTGTTGGGTTTGATGTTGCACCGTTAACAGTTAATAAGAAATCTCCAAATGCTAAACCTGTTAATGCACTACCTCCTTGTCTTAATTTTGCTTTTACTGTAATAGAAGTTGCTGCATCAGCAGGTATTGCTGTAAACTCTAAAGCAACTTGGTTTACACCATCAATGTTTTGTGGTTTCCAAGATAACTCTTTGCCCGAAATAAAGAAATAATCTGTTTCAATTTCACTACCATCTAAGAATTGAAAATTCAATCCTTGTGTCATTGCAGTAGTAAAAGTAGCAAAACCAATTCCTGTATCTTCTACCATACCAGTAGTAATACCTTTCATTGATTTATCTTCCGAAGTAGTAGCTAAAATGTTTCCATTTGCATCAACAAATAAAGTATCATAAACACCAAAAGAAGATAAAGATGATAAAGCTGATTGGTAGTTAAAACCTTTCTTGAACATTGCATTAAAAGCATATTTACCTTTTCTTACAACTCTAATTGTTCCATCTGGATCTGTTTCAGTAACATCTTCCTCTTTGTTTACAGTAAACTCTTTAACGCCTTTTAAAACAATTAATTTACCTTCTGCTTGTAATTGCTTTATGTAATCACTATTTGTAGTTAAATCTTTTGTTGAATCAAACTTAAAACCTCTTTGAGTGTACCAAATAGAAGTTGTTGCTTCTAATTTTGATTGACAACCTTTGTCGCCTGTGCCTAAGTCTGCACCAATTCCACAATTTACTAAATTTGCTATTTCTGCTATTGTTGCCATAATTATTTAATATAAAATTTTGATTTAAAATATTTTGCACCTTCTACCGTTAATGGGTATTTTGTGCCTTTTTTGATTATTGTACCATTAACATTAACATCTTTTAATAATAAATGTAAATCTGTTTTATGTTTTGGTTTTTCTTTTAATTTTGGTTTTTCAATTTCAGTTATTTCAACTTCAATATCTTCAACCTTTTTTTTCTTGACTGCCATATTTAATTGCATTTATCGTTAATTAAGTAATTCAGTTGTAAATTTACAGAAAATATATGTCTTTTATCCATATTATCAAATTTAATGACTTTTGTAGAAAAATCCCTAAATATATTTTCAATCCTACGTTCAATACCTAAAACATTATATCTACTATAAGAAATATCTCTTAAAATTTGTACTGCATCAACTTGGCTTTTAGTGTCTAATCTTTGTGGTACAACATCATAAATCTTATTTAAATCTAACATAAAAACAACTTTAACTTTATTATTAAATATGTATTCATCATTAGAAATATCTTCATCATCAATTAAAAAACAAAAAACACAAGATTTACTATCATCATAAAATACATCTTCATAATCTTGCTTTTCAGCATTAAACCATTCAGGCGTAATTATTTTTGATGTTGCATAAGCTTCTGGTGTGTCAACTCCTGTGTTAACAGGGTTTCTATAAACTTTACCATAACCATCAATATCTCCTTTCCAAATAATAGATAATTCAGCATAAAGCTCTTCTTGTATTGATTGAATTACATTATCTATTCCAAAAACTTCGTTAAGTAGATTGTTTGCCATTAGTAAGAGTTTATACTTATATTAAGTCCTTTCTTTGGTTTTAATTGAGTGTCAAAAGTTCTTTGTATTTCTTCTAAAGCACGTTTCTTCTCTCTATGATATTTTTTAATAATAGTTTCTGATTTCATATCTTTCAATTCTGCAATAAGCATTTGGTCATCCATCTGAATACGTTGAACTCTGTTACTCCTATTGTTTGAATTGTGTAGATACATCTCAAAAACCATTACCTCAAAAACTGACCTAATGTAATTTCCAAAACCACTTAAATTGTTTTCTATATATTGAGTTGCATCTAAATAAGCACTTACATTTAAACCAATACCATTTCCATAAGTATTGTATGTATAATTTGCTGTTTCAGGTGTGTTCCCAATTCCATTAGTTGTGTATGCTAAAAACCCATTAAACTTAAAAGGATTAATAGTCGAAACACCTCTATAAACATTCGTGCTGTCAATAACTAACTTAAAAGTACCTTTACCTCCAAAAACTAAATCAACTGGCTTAAAATTTAACTCTCCGTTATTAGGAGTTATAGTAATTGTATCAACTAAAGTGTTTTGATTTAAAACGTATAAATTAACAGGGGTTGTTCCTTCTTTTTGTAAGGATATTTCATTTACCCTTATAGAAACATAATCAGAACCTTTTGGCTCTAATACCCAACCTGCATAATCATTTGTTAAATCAACTTCTGTTGTATTACTGCTCTCATAAATATATTGATTGTTTATAAGTCTTTTTGTCAAAGACAAATCAGCAAAAACTCTATCTTTTACACTTTGAATAAATGTCTTTATTCTCAAAGATTCAATATTTGTTTCTAACCAATATTCTGTATCTAAAACATCATTACCTACTCCTGCTTTTAAACATTGATAAATATTACTATGATTTTTAACTATGTCTTTTGCATTTCTGCTTATTGAAAATACTTCATAATTCTTTTCATTGTCGTAGTTTTCAAAGGTAAAAACGGTTTTAGGTAGAAATTCTAAAATATTCTCTACCGTTACAGAGGGGTGAACTCCACTATTTAAGTATAAGCCTGAACTCGGTAAACTTGTTAATTCATTATCTAAATTAACTGTACTCGTAAAATCTTGTGATATACCTAAAACCATTTTTATATTTTTATGCTTGTGATGCCCAAATACCTACTCCTTCAACAATATACCAACCATCAACTCCATCGCCAACTAAAGTAATTCTATCTCCTTTGTTTGATGTTGCTTTTGTATTGATAATATCTTTGTCAGCAACTCCACTTGCTACTGAATCTGCTGCTGCATTTGCAATTGAACCAATAATTGCATCGTTAGCATTAGGTGAAATGGTAATTATGTTATTACCATCTGATCCACTGTTAATGAAACTAAATTTAGCACCTTTTTTTGTTGCAGGTAGTGTTACTACTAAAGCATCTGTTCCTACTAAATATACAGTACCACTATCACCTAAACCTAGGGTAGCACTTGCTGTAATTTCTTGTACAATTGCCCCTTGCACTTCTGCATTATTTCCAAGAGCATCTGTTTTAAATTCTTTTGCCATAATTTCTATGTTTTAAAAGATTAATATTAAACTGTTAAACCTTGTACTTTAACAACATCATTTACTCTTGTAGATAAATCAGAATTATATCTGTAAACTACATAAAAACGTACCCAAATACCCATCTCTTCATAAGAAGTCATAATCAAGTTAGAATCAACTCCACTTGTGATTAATGATGTAGCATTTGTTGCATTTGTATCAGTATAGATATTTGCTCTCATATTAACGAAAGGTAAGTCCATATCTGAAACTGCCCATTTCTTACCTGCAAATTCAGTTCCTTTTCTAAAGTCAGAAGGGAAGTTTTCAAAAACTCCAATCGCTCCATCTCTAAACATATAACCATCAAACTTTGCAGAAGTAGTAATGTTACCACTTTCATACATTCTATCAGCTCCAAAGAAACCTAATGCTTGTAAGTTTTTATCGTTATTTGCTCCGTATTTTAAAGCTTCTGCTTTTTGTCTTGCTAAACCTGCTCTGTTAGTTACAATTCTGTAATTACCACCAACTTCGTTAGCACCCATTAAAGCTTCTGCACTGTAAAACATAGTTTCATCTTGTGCTGCTTTTTTAATTTTTAAAATATCTGGTGTTGCATCAAAAGCGTAATCTCCTGTTGTAGCAGAAACTTGCTCTGTAAAACCTAATACTTGTGTTTTTCTTGCATCTAAATTAGTTAACAAGATACCTTCAACTGTATTTCCCATTTCGTAAAGTACGTTTTTAAGTACTTCTCTACTTTGAAATTCAGCATCAATCATATTGTTATCATTCGCAGATGGATAGTGTCGCATACCACTAAAAACATCGTAAGGTTGAAACCAATATTTATCAGATTCTGGTAAATTTGATGGTATGTACTCAAAACCAGGAGTTGTAACAACTGTTACAGATTGGTCTTTGATTACAGGAATTTCAGCCTTTCTTAATCCTGAAATAGTTGATAAATTCTCTCTTACTGTTGGAGGAATGTAGTTTGCACTTGCAGTTGAATCTTTAACTGCATCAATAACACCTAAAGGAGAAAAATATTTCTCATTTGTTGCCATATCAGACTGCAAATCGTTTAATAATGTTCCGTTTAAAAACGCCATTTTCTTTTGATTTAAAATTAATAATTATCTTTACTCTTTGCGGTCTTTCGCTATTTACTTTTACTTTTTTGTTGCTGTAATATACAAATCTCTAAATTTTTTAGAATAATCTTTGTGAGTAATACTTCCAAGTTCTTTAATTAAGTGTTCCTTCACTAAACTTGAAATATCCTCTTTAGATGCGTTTTGAGGTACTTTAAATGGTAAACCCTCAATATCTAATAAATTCGTAGCACTTGCATTATTACCTCTTTGCTCTCTACCTCTTAATAATTCAGATATGTTTTTATCTTCTTCTATTAATTTAGATAGTTCAACTTTTTTATGCTCATTTTCTTTATCAATGGCAAATGGTTTACCATCAATAAGTTCAATATTGTATTTTTCTTCTATATTTCTTTTCCATTCACCCCACTTTGCATCTGCTTCATATTTATTTATAGTTTCTGGAAAAGATGGTTTTACACTACTATAAGCAACTTCTTTTTGCATTGTAGTTAACTTATCTGTTGCTTCTTTATACTTTAAATCTAAGCCCTCTAATGGCTCTAGTTTAGCAACTTTTTGTTTGTAATTATCAAGTTCTAGTAAAGCATTTTCATAATTAGATTTTAGTTCATCACTACCTTTAAAGTTTTTCAACTTCTCTTGTAACTCTTGCTCTTTTTGTGCTAAGGTTTGGGTCTTTGATTCCAATGCACTTTCTGAAATACGTGCTAAATAATCTCCAAATTTTTCTCCTTGCTCTCTTTCTAATTGTATTCCAAACTTTTCTGATGCGTATTTTGATGCACCACTTAAAATACCTTCTGCATTTTCGTTAGCTTTACCATCCCAACCTTTCTTTAGTTCAGGAATAATATTACTATCGTAATATGAGGTAATTTTTTGTATTTGTTCTTCTTGTAACCCTACTTCTTGTATAAACTCTTCACTAAATGCCATAATTCTTTTTATGTTTATTTATTTTTTATTTTTTTTCTTCAATTAATGTAATTAATTTTTCTTCTTTCCAACCTGCAAATGGTTTTTTATGATATAAATCAAAATACTCTTCTCTTAAATCATTAATATCAGATGTTTTTTCTACTTTTTTAGTTTCTTTTATATTAGAGTTTAAATTAATTAAATTCTCTAATTTTGCTTCTAATTCAGCAATTCTTTTTTGGTCTGCTGTTAAAGTAATTTCTTGATTATTTTCAAAAGATTTTTGAACCTCTTTAACAAATATTTCATTGTCTTTTATTTCTGAATAACCTTCTTCTTCTACTTGCCAAACACTATCTACTTCTACTTTACAATACCCATTTAATCTAAGGTTTTTCATTGTAAGTTTCCATAAATTCGTTCCATGTTCAACAGAAATTAAAAAGTTTTCATTTTTTACGTTTCCTTTCGCATCATAATTTAACTCTAATCCTCTGTACACTCTAATCTTCACTATCGGTTTCTTTCCCGTCATTGTTATCTGTATTTAAATTAATATTTGTTGTTATTAAATCTTTTATTAGGTTATTAAGCAATATGATTTTTTCGCTATCACTTGCTTTAGTTTGTTTCCAAAATATTGCAATATCTCCATAAGTTGCTTCAAACATAGTTATCCAATAATCAAATTTAGTTTGAAATTCAAATATAATTGGCTCTACTCTTTGATTATCTACTGCTAAAGTAAAATCTTCATCAGCACAATAAGGTAATAACTTATATAATATTACTTCTCTTTCTGCTTTGTCTTTGTTAAACATATTTCTACGCTGTGATAAACGTATTAATATATTTTTACGCTCTATTGCATTTGGAGATTTTTCAAAAAGGTTATATAATACACTTTGTGTTTCTTGAAAGAAATCTGAACCATAAAATATATCAGCACTTACATTAGGTTTACCATAAGCCAAAGATAACATAACCATATCACTTAATTGTCTTGAATGGCTTAATGTATTTGAAATCCATCTCAATTTATCCTCCATTGAAACAAATCCCTTTGAAACTTGTAATTCGGTCATTGATGCTTCTGTACCATCTTGATTATTCTGTGAACCTAAACAAGATACTACTATTTTATCTTCTAAACTTCTTATTCTTTTATCAAGGAATGTTAACGCTTCAACAGGTGTATAGTAAAAATGAATAAAGTTTTTGACAATTTCCATATCAACACCACTACCATTTTCTTTTTCAACAACAGGAACATCAATATCCGTTCCTGCTTGTAGTAAGCTCCCTGTACCACTTCCTGCTGTTTGTCTTGCTTCATTAGAAACTCTACTGCCTAATTGAGAAATACTCATTGGCTCAACTCCGTTATTATCAAAATCTTCTCCACCTAAAGAGTTTTCATTTGTCTTTAATTTAACGGTAATTGGTATTGTTCCATTGGCATTTGCCATTCTTTGAAGTGTCTTTAAAAAAGAATACTCTTCTAAATCACCTCTTAAATAACTAAATATAGATTTTTTAACAATTGGATCTCTGTCAAAACTTTCTTTTACCACAAAAGTTGCAGGACATTGTTCTAAATCGTGTAATTCACTTTTTAATAAAATATAATCTTTAGAATAAAATTCGTATTTTTCATCATCAACATAAGCATAACCTTTTACTATTTCATCATTAATTTCGGTCTTTGCAGCATAAGCAACTTTTTGAATAGTATTATGTTTCATTTTTATTGAAACAACTTTATCTATTGAAACAAATTCTCTATAAGGTTCGTTTACATCAAATAAATCGTGAACTATAATATCATTGTAATTAAATATAACAGCATTAAAAAGCCTTTCTTCAAAATCATCGTTTAATTCTTTAGGATAAGGTGTTTTATTACCTTGAATAATATAATTAAAATAACTATCTTCTGAAAAGAAAACTCTACTTAAAGGCTCTTTTATTCTTGTGTTAATTAAATAAGATGAAGGGTTTGGATTTCGGTAATATTTTACAAATGATAAAAAGTTTTTTTCCTTAAATATACTCTTTACCCAATTTAAGAAAACATCATTATTGTAATAACCCCTTTCTATAAATCTGTCAAAATAGTCATTTCTAACTTCTTCTTGAACATCAGATGTAATAAAGTAAGACAATTGTTTATATTGTCTTGTAGCTTTATCTAAAGATTCACTATTGTATCTGCGTTCTATAAAGTCTTTTGACATTGTTAAATATTAAAATTTATATAATTAAAATAATTCAACTAAATGTGCCATAATTGTTCCACCACTAACAGAAATATTTTCTACTGCTCCTAAAACACATTCACTACCATCTGCAATTAATAAACCAGTTACACTTGCATCACCATTAGTATTGTAAGGTAAACTATGTTTATCATAAGAAATAGTACAATCACCAAAAGCCTTTACTGAAAAATATACACGATTCGCAACTGATGTTTCTCCATCTGAAATTAAATTATGACCAAATGCACCTTGTGTTGCTTTTTGAAAATTAGTTTGTTCCGTTGATTGATTACTTGCCATTTTATTATAATAAATAAATATAAATATTATACAAAGATATAATAAATTTTTTAATAATGTTTAATACTAAACAATCTGTTATAATTTACAATAAAAAAATTAATTTAACTCCAATTAGTTGTTAAATTTAACTTTGGTCTTTTTAAATCAAACCAAACTCGCATAAATATCATATCTCGCCAATCGGGTGAACGACCTATATCTTGCTTTATATCTCCTTTTGATTTACAATCTAACTTTCTTTCTGGGTCTTGGTCGCCCTTTGATTGTATTTGTGCTAATTCAGCCTTAATATCTTCTTTTTCTTGACTTGTTAAATCTGCTGATATATTTATACCCCCTTCATTAATTTTATCAGCTAACATATAAAGGCATTGTACCTGTAAGTTTTTATAGTTAGGCATATCTTTATTGATTTTTATTGGCTTTCCGTTGTTTTTAAAGCCTTTTCCACCAACTCCATCAGTAACACCTCCACCAACTCCATCATCATCAATTACAACTCTGTTTTTAGGTATTTTATATTTAAACCTAAAAGTATTTATCGCTAACTCAACATCTGTGGTCTTTGAAATATCTAAACTTATAACATCTCTTAAATCCCAACCTACCCAATAGCCTATTCGTGCTTTATCACTACCAAAACGTGCAACATCAGCAGTAATATAACCTTTTCCTCCTTGAACTTGATTGTTATCAAAAATTTGGTCAATCATTTCTTGTTCTGCTAATTGGTATGGGTTTTCATCATAATCCCAGTTACCTTTAAATAATCTCTCATAAATAGCCTTATCATTTGATGCTTGTTTTCGTAAAGAAGAAATATACCTATGTGATATAAATGGGTTTTCAGTAACTAAACAACTTAAGTATTTTCTTTTAAAATTAGCTTCATCTAAATTGTCAATATCTAATTGTCCTGCCCTATCTTTATCATAGAATTTAGTTTTAGTCCAATTCTTTGATGGATTTCCTGTTAGAAAAACAATACCTTTTAAATCATATTTATCTACATTCCACCTATTAACCCTTGTTGTTAATACTGTTACTGCTTTTTCGTGTATTTCTCCAACCTCTTCAAACCAACCAGAAGTGTATAAAGTAGAACCTACATCTTTGTATTCAGGATCGCTTGGTTTGTATTTAACTTCAATTAAGTTTATTTCACTACCATTCTCAAATTTTATAAAGTTAAGTACGGAATTATATTTAAAACCTGTAACTCCAAAAAAATCACAAACCTCTCCAAATGTAACTAAAACAGATTCTCTAATGTCTTTAAGTTCGTTCCTTGCAATAAAGTATCTTGTATTTGGATAGCATAAAGCACTAAAAACAATCCAAGACATACCTGTAAAACTATTGTGAGTAACTATAAAATCATCAGTAACATATAAGCTATCTAAAGAATCAACAGTTATACATTTTGCTTCTTCATATCCTATTTCTTTTATTGATATTATTCTTCTTCCAATTTCAGAAAATCCACCATTAAATTTAGTTATTCTTTCTTTTTTTCTTTTTAGTTTGAATAATATAGAGTTGTCATTTCCTTGAATATATAATCTAAAAGAATCTAAATTACTTGTTTTATGCTTTGTTTTAGTCACTTTAAACCCAAGACTTCTTAATATATACTGAAAATCATATGCTAATCTTTCACTACTTGTAGAAAAAGAACAATGACCTTTTTTATCGATAGTTCCGTCTGTATCCATTAAACCTTGACTAAGTTCTATTCTTTTTTCTATTGAAGAATGTTTGTATTTCTCTGGAATAAATTTGAACTCACTTTTACAATCTAAACCTAATTCTTTAATATGTTCATACATTTCATTTATAGGATATCCAAATTCATTTCGTTCGTTTTGAACAATAGAGTAAGAGTAATCTTGCTTTAAATTACTAATAGAAAATTTTTTATCTATTCTTTGTTCTATGTAAGATAATATTTCTTTATCTGCTGTTGTAAAACCTACTTGTTGTGTCAATCCACCATCTCCTATTAAACAACCTAAAACATAAGGATTTATAACATCCCAAGTAGATGTTGTGTATCTGTTTACAGGTAAAGTAAACTCTAATGGTTCTGATAAAGGTATTATTGGTTTTTTATGTAAGTTTTTAATTAACATTTCAGTTGTTTGAATCTTACCTTTACCACTTGTTTTTTCTTGTTTTGATTTATTTCCTGAATACCAAACTTTCCATAAATGTTCTCCACAACATTTTGTTTTAGCACCATCTATAAATTCAACTTCGTAAATTTTCTTTTTACCTTGTGGATGAATTGCAATTACATTTGTGTTTCCTCCACTTGGACTTTTTATAACATCTCCAACTTTTATATCACCCATTAATTTATATCCAAAAGGTGTATAAATTTTTGCATCTAAAGGTTGTGCTTTAGCACCTCCAGCAGCTCCACCATAAAGGAATTGGTCGTATTCATTTGCTGTTAGTATCTCTAATGCTTGTTTTTGTTTTTCGTGAGTTGCATCCTCTCCTTTTTGCCAAGTCATTTCGCTATTATTGGCAGTACCATTTACAATAAAATCAAATTTTCTACTTTTAAATAAGTTTTTTCTTAACTCTAAAATAAGTGCTTTAGGGTCTTGACCTATCAATGACTGAAATTCCTCGTTATTTTCTAAATCTTCTAATTCCATATCGCTAAATTACTAAAAAACCATAATACATTGTTTAAATATATTATGGTTTGTTTAATTTTAAACAGTTTGTTATAATTTAAAATGGAAGATCATCTTCTTCTTCACTTAAAATACTATTACTATTTTCTACTGTTGCATTTACAGGTTTTGTTTGTTGGTTTTGAGAAATGTCTTTTAAATTACCAATGTAAGTTGGTTTCAATCCTTTTTCTCTTTCTTCTTTTGAAATATTTTCTTGAATACTTGCAATATTTCCATATTGGTCGTTTTCATCATTAACCCAAACAACTACATTTAGATACTTTGCACCATTGCTAAATGGTTTTCCATCTTTGTCTTTTGTTACAATTTTACTTTTGTCTACTTTGTTCAAATCAATTGAACCTACTAACATTTTGCTCATAATTTATTAATTTAATGTTTATTTCCGTAATTTGTTGGTCTATTTTTTAACCTATTTATTTTTAATTGTAATTTATATATTAATTTTTTAATATCAATGGTCGGACTTTGAAAATCCCAACCTGTGCATCCTAAAATAGGGTCGTAGTTTATTTTTATCATATTATATTTAAAATTTAATATTTATATATCTTCAATTTTTATTGTTATTTTTTTACCTAATGCCTTAGCTATTTTTTCTAGGTTGCTAAATTTTAATTGATTTCTGTTTCTCAGCCAATCGTGAACGCTATTTTTATCCACATCAACCCTATAACCCATTTCAATTTGAGTGCAATTTTGCTCTTTAAATAACTTAAAGAAAGTATTGTTTGTTGTATATTGTTTGTTCATTTTTTATTTATCTTATATTTGTTATTTGCTCATTTATTCTATTCTTTGCAATGTTAAAATATTTTTCATCTTGCTCTATTCCTATGAAGTTTCTATTTGTATTTACACACGCTACTCCTGTGCTTCCGCTTCCCATTGTGAAATCTAAAACCGTTTCATTTTCGTTGGTGTAGGTTTTAATAAGGTATTCCATTAAATCAACTGGTTTTTGTGTTGGATGAACTTTGTTTTTTTTAGGAACTTTGAAAAATATAGTATCTTTAGGAAATCTACTTTTAGGGTCTTTTTTAGGGTCGCTTTTGAAATTTGTATTTGTAGGTCTTAGGTTTATTTTTTTCATTGTTTCACCTCTAATTTGCCCTTTATTATAACCCTCATTTTCCACATAAGTCATTTGAGGATTATATGTTCCGATAGTGTTTTTGTATTGGTTTTGTAAAAACCCATATTCACAAAAAACAAGTATATCTTCTGTATATTTTAATGGTTGTGCTTTCGCTGTCATAAAATTTGCACATTTATCTTTTTGCCATATAAATTTATGCCTATATTTTTTTACATTACTAACCAATAAAACGCTTGTAAAAGGTTGTTGAGCAAATAAAACAATAGCACCAGTTGGCTTTATTACTCTATTTATTTCTTTCCACATTAAATCTAAATCAATAATACTATCCCATTTGCACGCAGTTGTGCCATAAGGCGGGTCTGTAATTATTGCATCAATACTACCACTTGGTATTTCTTTCATTACTTCTAAACAATCTCCCTTGTATAATTCCATATTTATCTTATCTTATATTAAAATAATTCATTATCCTCTGTTAAATCATATCCTCGCCTTTGTAACTCGCAAACAAAAAAATATGGCATAAAACTATACCTCATAAGTATAACGCTCTTAAAATCCTTGTAAATCTGTTCAGAAGGCATCTTTAAGTTCTTTTTACAAAACTTCTTGTAGAAAATGTAAAGATCTTCTCGGTCATTTAGTATATCCATACCATATATATTTAAAATTAAAATTTATTAAAATCACCATTGTCTATTTTTTCTAATATAACAAAAATACCAATAGCCAAAATACAACAAAACAATCCAAGTATTATATAATTTAACGTCATTTTATTCTCTTTTTTAATTCACAAATAACCATAGTCCAAAACCTAACAAACTCACAATACTTTCGCCCTTGCAAATGAACTCGCTCTGCAAAAACCATTTCAGCACCAACCAAACCCAATTCAGCACCACCAAATTTTTTCTCAATCTCTAAAACCTTAACCAAAACCAAATCATTCATAACACACTACTGCGTAGCAGTCGATTTTTTTTCAACCTCAACACTCTTACCCAACTCATACCCAAACAAAAACGCTTTCTGCCATAAAACAGTCCTAATCTCACTCGGCTTCATTATAAATCGAATATAACCATAACTCGCACCTATCTTTTTACTGAAATCCTTTAAATCCAACTCATGTAACTTCAATATTCTCGTAATTTCGCTCTTATAATCCATCTATCTTATACTTTAGTAACACATATACCACAAATGTACAATATTATTTATACTTATGCAACACATATGTTACAATAATACCAACCAATCTCCTTTTTTGAGAAAAATTATTGTGGAGGGCAGAACACTAGGCTCGAGCTGCTCGGTTGGGGGGGTCTGTTGTTGTTGGCTTTGTTTTTTGTTGTTTATTAGGGTGTGTACTCCAGGACCAACATATCCAGCAGCAGCAGGATTCCCTTTATTTTATTACATGATTGAGGATCTTAATACTATTCAGGCGTTATATCTATCGTTTTGTTTTCTTGGCTTGGTTTCTTTGTTAGTATCTTTAACAGTGTTAACTGGTCGGATGTATCTAGGCTTGTAATGTCAAGGGCTTTAGTCTTTTGTTTGTTGTCTATTTCATAACCTCCTATGATCTTAGTAATCTCCTTCCGTGTTTCCATCTTAGAAACCAGTTTAAACTTATACTTGCTAACTGTTACCTCGTTACCTGCCCGGTTTACTTCTGTCCGCTCGTCTATCTCCCAACTTTCTATATGCTTGGCTATTCTGTGGGGTAATGCCTTTATATCCTCCAGGGTGCGAACGTGTGCCAGGTCCTTCAGAGTTACATTGTCTGCATCTATGTGACTGTTAAGGATCTGCTCGATGCTTATGTGTGTTTCTGTTCTAAGCCTTGACCTTATTGCATTTATGTACTTCCTGGCTGATGGTTTGGACGCTATGCCTTTGAATATGGTGCATGCTGTAGATTGATCTGTAACAGTGTCGTATACCTGCATCACTGAACCAGATTTAGTATTTTCTCCTCTATAGTAGATATCTAAAACCTGCTGGTGTTTCTCGTTAAGATCTTGACCGTTAAGAACGCCTGTACTTTTGACTTTTTCCTTTTTTTGTGGGTGTAAAAGTGTTTTACTATTCTTTTGACTATTATTTTTTTTATTCATTGTTTTGCTGTTTATATTTGTTTATTTATTTTATTGTCTTTGTTAGATTCTTTTTTTTTGTTTCTCTCTCTCTTTATGTTCTTCTAAAGGTTTTACTTTTATCAATGGAGGAAACTAATTTTTAAAGTTTTTTTTGCTTCTGGAATTGTATTTTTATTTTTAAAAATTATTAAAGTATTTTTTTATCTTTTTAATGATCTTATTCTATTACTGTAAATTTCTTTTATTTTCAATGTCTAGGCTTTAGTTTTCATTGTTCAAAATTACATAAAATTGTTTAGATTTAAACATTATAATTTTAAGGCTGTTATTTTATTGTATTTCATTGATAAAACTTTAACACTGTTTAGTAGTATTACTATTGATAATTAACATCTTCTTAACATTTTTAAACATTGTTTCTGTTGTATCTTTGTAGAGTGCTTAGTAAGTGAATTCTTTTACAAGGGACTAAATTATTTTTTTAGTCCCTTAAAAACTCTAAAAAATAAGATCATGAATACAATTATATCAAAAGTAACAGAAACAAAAAACATTTTTATCAATTCAATTTTTACGTTTCTTATAGTGTTTTGTGCTATTTCTATTTTAGCAGCAATATTAAGTACTATTAAATTATTTTAATATCAAAGGCAAACATCAAAAAAACAACTTTAAAAATAAAATTAACAATTTAAAAATAAACATCATGCAAATTAAAAAAGAATTAAATTTATCAAATTTCGAATTTTGGAGCGGTGCAAAAGATCATAGTTTCACATATTCAGAATTAACAGAATTAGAAAACAGTTTAGAGGATTTATATCCTGAAGGCACTACAGAAACCAGTATAAATGATTTATTTTGGTTTGAGGAAGAATTTTTATGCGAGTGTATAGGATTGGATTTTGAAGAGTACCAAAACAGATAAAAAAAAGGTTTTCGGTTAACCTTTAAAACCGAATTTTAACTTTAAAAAACAAAGATATGAAACCAGTCAAAATTTTAGGAGCAAATCAATTAAGCATTGAAACAGAAAATAAAATAGTATTTCAAAGTTATGATACTATTGTATGCGAAATTACAAATTTTGAAAATGGCAACCATCCAGTGGTAAAAATTACAGAAAATCAACCGCAAAGCAAAACAACTGCAAAATATTTAAATAAATTTTTGCAATTACATACGTATTATGAAAATTACAAAGAAATAGAAAACTAATAAAAACAAACCTAAACAAGTTTTAAAACTGTTTATTTGCTTTTTATGGTATTGGTATATGTTTATGTATTAAAAGAGTTCGAATCTCTTAAAAGCTCTAAAATGCTTATCAATGGGCAAAAAAAAACTAATTTTTAACCTTTAAATTTTAATATTATGAATTTAGAATATGTATATAAATACTTTAATTTAATCGAAATTAAAGAATCAGAAAAAGAAGTAGTAATTTATTATAGTTCTATCTACTATCAACAATT